>Ga0172373_10000159_pt1 | contig 101414 bp, 98 predicted proteins | sample Lak10m_2_FD_114546 | JGI IMG/M metagenome (GOLD analysis project Ga0172373, IMG submission 114546) | Freshwater microbial communities from Kabuno Bay, South-Kivu, Congo - kab_092012_10m | ecosystem: Environmental > Aquatic > Freshwater > Lake | place: Democratic Republic of the Congo...
AAGACGCCTCAAATTAAAAAAGAGTTTTTTCTGGGCGGCAGTTGTACCAATTTTTACAAGAGACCATGAGTGGAGGATATATTCTTGAATGTTTGCGCGAACCCACCACATGGCATAGGTTGAAAAGCGAAACCCTTTATCAGGGTCGAACTTACGAAGGGCTTGCATGAGTCCTACGTTTCCCTCAGCAATAAGATCTCCTACGGGAAGACCATAGCCACGATAGCCGCTTGCAATCTTTGCAACAAGGCGCAAGTGAGAAGCAACGAGCTTTTCTGCAGCCTTAGGGTCTTGGCGCTCTTGCCAGCGCTTTGCAAGAACAAATTCTTCTTCCGCCCCTAAAATAGGAAATTTTCTAATTTCCATTAAATAGCGAGTCAGGCCATCACTCGTGCTTGAAAGGGTAGGGAGCTGAATATTTTGATCGTTCGACACGGGGCCTCCATCAGGGTAACGGTGATGTAGTGTAACAGTTTTGAGAAATAAACAAAAGGGGAGCCGTTTTCCTGTCGCTTACTGTTACACTGTATTCCTACTGCACTGTTCTATCAGCTCTTGCATATCCTTAGGAAGATCAACTGAGAAATGCAGTTTTTCATGAGTTCTTGGGTGAATAAAAGAGAGCTCTTTAGCATGAAGGGCTTGCCGTCCCTTGGGCCATTGGTCAGATAGATAGGTTTTAAGTAAAAGAGGAACAGCTCGCGGTGGTTTCCCATAGATAGCATCGCCTATAAGGGGATGCCTTTTGCTTGTCAGATGTACTCGAATTTGGTGTGTACGCCCTGTTTCGAGTCGACATTCTACAAGGCTTGCGAGTGTGCCAAAAACCTGTAGGACAGTGTAATGAGTGCGGGCGGGTTTCCCGCCTGACCGAAGGGCCATGCGTTGACGATTCCGAGGATCCCTGGCAATATCTCCTTCAATGCTCCCTGTTGGAGGGAGAAGTCTCCCCCATATGATGGCTTGGTAGATGCGGCTCATCTCTCGGGTGGCCAGTTGATGAGCCAGGGCGTGATGAGCTATGTCATTTTTGGCGGCAACCAAAAGACCGCTTGTCTCTTTGTCGAGGCGATGGACAATCCCAGGGCGCTTCACGCCATTGATTCCCGATAAACTTTCTCCACAATGGTTCAAAAGGGCATTTACAAGTGTTCCTGTCAGATTTCCTGGAGCAGGATGGACGACCATCCCTGCAGGCTTGTTAATGACAATTAAATCTTGGTCTTCATACACTACATCGAGAGGGATATTTTGAGGGGTGGGGGCGGCTTCTGTAGCCGGAGGAATGGAAATCTCGATGACTTGTCCTTCCCTCACTTTAAAAGATGGGTCTTGGACAGGACTTTCCTTGATCCTTACGTGACCCTGCTGAATAAGCTCGCTTAGACGTGTCCGCGAGAAATCTTCGAGGGACGTTGCTAAAAACTTATCAAGACGTATTCCCTGGTCACAGTTTTGGACGCAAAAAGTATATGAAAGAGAAAGCATGATCTTAATTCTACTCGAATAATTTCACAAAAGCCTTGAATATATGAGAGACATACTTACATACATATATAGCATATTTGTACGAAATAAATGTCCAGCTAATTTTTGCAATTCAGGTATGCAAAAAAAGCTATTAAAAATAGTGCAAAATATCCATATTTATGATACTATATATTCATATTTATGATAGACTATAAGTAGTAAGTGTAGTTTTTTGGTTTTAAATCTCTCGGAGTAGAGGGAGAAGTGAGGATATAATGAAGTGGTCTTTTTTAGCGAGCTTGTTAACGTCAGCGGCAGTTTTAGCCCCAATCTCAGCGTCAGCAAAAGCAGAAACATTTTCCCCGGAGCGTGTGAGCGCGAACATCTTTAGTGGCCGTCTGTTGGCCAGTAGGTCTTCAGCTTTGGATATTAATAAAAAGAAAGACGGTGGAGATTCCCAGCAAGCCGCTCAGACTGAAGGTCAAGGAACAGGTCTGAGCATGGACAAACTCGGAAGAGGCGGGACTGAAGCCGGTAAAGCAAAATCCCCCGATACTCTTCAACTGTCGCGTGGTCTTGGGAGTGGTGCAGAAGGTGGAGGAAGCCCTTCTCAACATGCTCCAGTAGTGAAGACGAAAGATATGAGCTTGCCAGGACGTACTATGCTTGCAAATCAACAAGCCACACAAAATGGTGTTCCTGTAGATGGAGAGAAAGGCCCTTCCGTAGGATCCACATCTTCTAGATCCGCAGATAGTACATTCGTTATGCCTACACCTGTTGCCCTTACGGTTGGGCAAGATCATCAAGGTGCGACCGAAGGAGGGATCTCAACAGCTAGTCCTTCGAGAGGCGCTTCCTATCATCCTCAATCGCATGACATTACGTCCCCTTCTTCAAGCCAAGGATCAGAAGGTCCCTTGGGTGAGTCTCACTCTTCTTCTATAGAATTAGGAGGAAGCGGTGGAGGCGGTGGTAGTGGAGGTGGATCTTCCGTAACGGAAGGAACTGTCTTGCCACCAGAAGCGGTGCAGGAATATCAGCATTTGAAAGCTAAAGTAAAAAATATCCCTCCAGTACCTTCTAAAGCTCCTCCAATTCTTAGAAGCGAGAGAGTTGATGGAGACGGGATCACATCTGAAACTTTAGCACAAGCCAGAACGGGTTTGAAGAACGTGGCGCAAACGACATCATCACCTCAAACTGAAAAGATGTTGTCCTCTGAGGATAGCTCCAAGACAGTATCATCTTTGAAAAAATCTGAAGGTACTGTTTCTCCTTCTGTTGAAAAAAATGGGACCAAAACAGTTTCTGTATCAGCCACGAATCAACCTAAAGGTTTTGGAAGTAGTCTAAATTTTAGTGGAGGGTCAATATCTGACAACATTTTTCGTGCCGCAGAGGTTCTTGGGTTTGATTTAAACGCAAACTATAAGGATGAAGGAGAAGCAAAGAACATTCTCAAGAAGGCGGTCTATACGAAGGATAAAAGCCTTAATGATCAACTGGAAAAAACAAATCCAACCACAAATTCCGAAAAGTACAATAAGCTTATGACGGAATTAATGGAACTTGAAACATACAGAGTATCCCTAACGAAGTATTTAGAGGAAAAGTATGATAAAAGAAATCCAAACCAAGATGAAATAAGATCTGCAGGAGTTGTTGGGTTTGATTTAGGTGTGAAATATAAAGATGAGCAGGCCGCAAAGCAAGCTCTCACGAAGGTTGTTTATACGAAAGATAAGAGCCTTAATGATCAACTAGAAAAAACAAATCCAACCACAAATTCCGAAAAGTACAATAAGCTTATGACGGAATTAATGGAACTTGATGCCCATAAAATGACCGTAATGAAGTTCTTAGCAAGAAGATATGCGGTTGCTAAAAAGGGATTTGGGTCTATAAAGGTAGCTGGAAAAGATTTTAAAGAGCAGTTAGCGAATTTAGGCCAAAGCACAAGTCAGAGTGCTCCAAAAACTCCTAAAAAAGAACCAACTCTTAAGGATCTGGGGACTCAGCTTGATCAGGCACTAAAATCATTACGTACGGCTGAAGAGAGGTATGAAGAGCTCAGACTCTCTCATGCTGATGAGCAGGGCTTGAAAACTGCAGCTAAAGAAATAGAACGCCTTAAAGAAGAAAAAGTTGTTAAAGTTGCTGCTTATAATGAGAAAAGAGAAAAAGAGAAATTAGCGACAACAACTAAAACTTCAGTTGTAAAAGTGGATCCCTTAAAAGCAGCTAAAGAGCAGGAAGTATTGAAGCTATTTAAAGAGACTAATCCTACTCTTGCTCCAGTCTTGGATATTTTAAGCCCAGCTGACCAAACAAGGCTTCTCACACGTAAAATGCTGCTTAGGTACAATGCTAAGACCCGTGGGCATATTATAGAAGCGTTACAGGGACATGGAAGCACGCAAGAGCGTAATGAGGAGGTCGTTAAGATTCTTCGTCAGTTGAATCCGACACAACGAGACTCTTTACTAGACTATGTGAAAGGCTTGGAAATGGGTGCTCGCTTGAGTGCTTTAGCTTATGTTCCAAATTATGTGGGGTATGCTAAGTATAAATTCCCGGATCTAGAGCTGCCTGTTACTGCGACGACTAAAGAGCCAACTCCAAAGAAAGTTGTCTTACAAGAGCAGGCTCAGCAGGAAACAATAGCTCCTAAAAAAGTTGTTCATACTCCTGAGCCAGTAAAGAAGATAACCCTAAAAGAGAGACTGGAACTTCTTAAAGATCAAAGCATGAGTGGCGGAAAATATAAACCAAAACTTCCTCTCACAGGGTCAGGAAACAAAGATAATACTGACGAGTAATACATGATCTCTTCTCAAAAAAGCCCCTTTATGGGGCTTTTTTTATGAGTGGCCATATACCTTCCCCCCCCCACCTTCACTGTCATCCTGAATTTATTTCAGGATCTCATCGCCACAAGATTCCGAAACAAGTTCGGGATGACAGCTAGGAAGAGAGTTCTTAACCCTTTATCAATTGAATTTTAACTCATTTTTAAGCCTTCTTCTTTTTAATAGACGTGTAAAACTAAACTAAGGGTTTTTTTGAGACTGAAATCTCACGTCAGAAGAATAAAAAGAGTGGAGAGAGGTAATGGGGCTTCACAATCACCTAAGCCGTTTTATTAAAGTGGGAACCTTGAATCTTATTGATAGCCAAGGAAAAACCTATCGATATACGGCGACTCCCAGCTCAGAAATAACCATACAGCTTCATTCCAAAGACATAGAGCGTCAACTCTATCGGTCTCCTTTTCTTGCCTTAGGAGAAGGGTACATGAATGGCCAACTTACGGTGGAAAAGGGAGACATATATGACTTTCTTCATTTTTGTGCCGCGAACTTACAGAAGGCGAACTTGTCTCTTTTTGAAGGAATCGTTGATAAAATAGAACTTTTTCGTCGATTTTTTCATCAATACAATCCGGCGCATACGGCCCGGCAAAACGTAGCCCACCATTACGATCTCTCTGAGGACTTGTATCGGCTTTTTTTAGATAAGGATATGCAATATTCCTGTGCTTATTTTAGGAGCCTTGGGGACAGCCTTGAGACCGCTCAAGAGAACAAAAAACGCCATTTGCTGGCAAAACTGCAGCTCGAACCTGGACAAAAAGTGCTTGATATTGGAAGCGGCTGGGGAGGACTTGCCATAAGCTTGGCGCGTGAGGCTGGCGTTGAGGTAACAGGACTGACCCTTTCTGAAGAACAACACAGAGTAGCAACACAGCGGGTCCAAGAAGCAGGGCTGTCTGATCGTGTGCGTTTCCATCTTCAAGATTATCGAGACGAAACAGAACTCTACGATCGAATTGTTTCTGTGGGCATGTTTGAACATGTGGGCGTTAAACATTACGCTGAGTTTTTTAACCAGATTACTGCCCGTTTAAAAGAGGGTGGCATCGCCCTTCTTCATTCCATCGGATGTTCAATGGGGCCGAGTACGCCTAATCCCTGGCTTCAAAAATATATCTTTCCAGGAGGGTATTGTCCGGCGCTCTCTGAAACTTTAAAAGCTCTCGAGGAATCTAAACTTTTTGTGACAGACATTGAAATTCTGCACCAGCATTATGCCGAAACCCTTCGGCATTGGAGGCTTCGTTTTTTAAAAAATCACAAAAAGGTCAAAAAACAATGGGGAGATCATTTTTTCCGTATGTGGGAATTTTATTTGGCTTCTTGTGAAGTAGCCTTTCGTAAACGAGGGTATATGGTGTTTCAAATTCAAATGATGAAAGATCCCGCACTTGCGCCTTTAACGCGCGATTATATTGGGGACTCAGAAAGAAAACCACGAAAGTCCCGTAAGATTTAAAAGAGGTTAACGTATTTTCTTTCTTTTGAGACTCGGGTCATAGCTTACGATTTTTGCGCCATTCTTTTTCGCAATGTACATAGCTTTATCGGCGGTTGTCAAAAGCTCTTCAACAGTGGAAGCATCCTCTGGATAGAAACTTATACCAATACTTATAGAGACATCAATCTTAAGCCCATCAATCATAAAAGGCTTTTCTATACTATCGCGAATGCGCTTGGCAAAGTGAGATGCAGAGGCCTTATCAGGTAGGGTAGTTAACAGGACTGTAAATTCATCACCACCCACTCGAGCAATTGTATCTCCAGCTCTTACAATTGAAGTGAGGCGTTTGCCCACCATTTTTAATAATTGGTCGCCAATGCAATGCCCATATGTATCATTTACGTGTTTAAATTTATCAAGATCCATATAGAACACTGCAAATGCTTTCTCAGAATCATTTTTAGTCTTTTCGATATGTTGATTAATGCGATCCAGAAACAAACGCCTATTTGGAAGTTCAGAGAGAGGATCATAAAAGGCTAAATGTAACTTTTTACTAATATCTTTTTTTAAGAAGCTAATGTCGGAAAAAACAGCGATATATATAAAATCATCCGCAGATCCTTGTGGAACTTTGGAAATTGTTAAATATTCCGGATATATTTCTCCTGATTTTCGGCGATTCCATATTTCGCCCTCCCAAAAGCCGTGATTGATGATGCTTTGCCACATATCTTTAAAAAAGTGCTGATCATGTCTTCCAGAATGAAGGATGCCGGGGTTTTCACCTTTAGCTTCTTCCTTTGAATATCCAGTGATTTTTGTAAAAGCAGGATTGGTATAAAGAATAGAGGAGTTCTTGTCCGTAATTGTTATCCCATTGTTGATATAATCAAAAATGGTTGGGTGGTTTTCTAAGTTAATTAAAATGTGCTTTTGGGGAGGTTTCTCAGTCATCCTTTCCTCTTTCCTCTGTGTATATGTCAATATACGCCCGAAACTTTTTAAATTTGATTAATTGAAAAGGAGAAATAAGGAAATAATTTTAAAAGCGCACTTTTTGTGAGGAATATGTTTGCGATGTTCCGCCTGGAGATCAGGAATTTTTAAGAATGTTTAAGGTTTCTTTGGTTGCGGGACAGGATCTCCCGCCTCCTTCGGGGTTTGTTTCCCTTAAGCTTTTTACTACCGAAATGATTTCAGAGGCAGCCGTTTTGATGTCTTTTTCACTTGTGAAGCGTCCTATACTCAAGCGAATTGTAGCCGGAGGCAGTTCATTTTTGGGATCAATGGCTCGGATTACGTAGGAGACCACCCCCTTATCAGAGGTACAGGCCGAGCTTACTGAAATAGCGATATCTTTAAGGCTTGGTATTAACGCTTTTGCATCAACCCCGTTAAAACTGAGATTTAAGTTGCCTGGAAGCCTTTCTTTCAGATCACCGTTAACTATTACCCCAGTAAGATTTTTTTGCAAAAGACTCAATAGCTTGTCTCGTAAAGCCTGTATGCGTTTTGATTCAGACGGGAGTTGTTCTTGAGCGAGTTGAGAAGCCTTTCCTAAACCAACACATAAAGGAGTTGGAACAGTCCCTGGACGTATGCCTTTTTCCTGGCCCCCGCCGTAGCTGAGAGGAATAACGTCAATACCATTTCTAATGAAAATGGCCCCCACACCCTTAGGACCATAAATCTTATGCCCAGAAAGACTTAAAAGATCAACGCCATCTTTCTTCATATCTAAAGGAATTTTGCCAAAGGCTTGCGCAGCATCTGTGTGAAAAAGCGCTCCATGCTCATGGGCAAGCTTAGCAATATCATTGATGGGTTGGAGAACTCCGATTTCATTGTTCGCAGCCATAACAGAAACAAGAGCTGTTTTCTCAGACAGAGCTTTTCTTAAGTCTTCTAATTTTATAAGACCGTTTTTCTGTACAGGAAGAAGAGTCACCTTGAATCCTTCTTTCTCAAGCACTTTTAGAGGTTCTAAGACGGATTTGTGTTCTGTGACAACACTTATAATCTCTGATTTACCTTGCTTTTTTAAAGCTCTACAGACGCCTAAAATAGCTAAATTGTTGGCTTCCGTTGCTCCAGAGGTAAAAGTGATTTCTTGAGGATCAGCATTAATTACTTTTGCAACTTGGCTTCTTGCGTTTTCCACAGCCTTATGAGCACGTGTTCCATAAACGTGGGTTGTAGAATGCGGATTCCCAAAGTCCTTTGTAAAATAAGGGAGCATAGCTTTAAGGACCTTTGGATCAACGGGCGTAGTTGCTTGATAGTCCAAATAAATAGGATCAGCATAAGCGTTTGTAATAAATAGAAAAATGCTTATAAAAATATAATTTTTAAATCTATTTTTCATAGCTGTCCTCTCGTGTTTGAAGTGGATACCCTTTGAAATTATTCTTCTTATTGAGGTTCATTTGCAAGGTTTTATTTCTTCTAAGAGCGAAACCCCGTCTTAACTATGGAGACTTGTCACGTTTTTCATCTCTCTGTGACATCCTCATTAAAGAAATCTTAAGAATCTCGTGGTTTCTTTATCCTTAAAATATGCGCATTAAATAGGAGAGTAAAATGGCAAAAGTTCTTTGTGTTCTTTATGAAGACCCTATTACAGGATATCCAAAAAGTTATCCACGGGAAGATATTCCTAAACTCAAACAATACCCTGATGGAATGGCGCTTCCTACACCCAAGCACATAGACTTTAGCCCTGGACAGCTTCTTGGCTGTGTTTCGGGAGAGTTGGGGCTCCGTAAATTCTTAGAAGATCAAAACCATACTTTCATTGTGACCTCTGATAAGGATGGTCCAGATTCTGTTTTTGAAAGAGAACTTCCCACAGCAGATATTGTTATTTCTCAACCCTTTTGGCCAGCTTACTTGACAAAAGAACGACTTGAAAAAGCGAAGAACTTAAAACTTGTCATAACGGCAGGAATTGGGTCAGACCACATTGACCTTCAAGCCGCCATCGATAAGGGCATTACAATTGCCGAGATAACCTATTGCAATAGCATCAGTGTTGCCGAGCATGTGGTCATGGCTATCCTAGCTTTGGTCCATAATTATATTCCTTCTTATTTTTGGGTCATTAACAAGGGCTGGAATATTGCTGATTGCGTCTCTCGGGCCTATGACCTGGAAGGGATGACCGTGGGAAGTGTAGCTGCTGGGCGCATTGGCCTTGCTGTTTTAAGGCGTTTAAAGCCCTTTGATGTGAACCTTCACTATACAGAACGTCACCGCCTTCCAGAAGCGGTTGAAAAGGAATTAAATCTTACCTACCACTCAAACGTTGAATCCATGGTTCCTTTGTGTGATGTGGTCACCATTAACTGTCCTCTTTATCCTGAGACAGATCAGTTATTTAATGAGGCGTTAATTAACAAAATGAAGCGGGGGTCTTACATTGTGAACACGGCCCGGGGTAAAATCTGTGACCGAGATGCCATTGCTCGTGCCCTTGAAAGCGGTCAGCTTGCAGGATATGCAGGAGACGTCTGGTTTCCTCAACCAGCTCCTCAGGATCACCCTTGGCGAACAATGCCTCATCATGGCATGACGCCTCATGTTTCAGGAACAACCTTATCAGCTCAAGCGCGTTATGCAGCAGGAGTTAGGGAAATTCTTGAGTGTTGGCTAGAAGATCGTCCCATCCGTAATGAATATTTAATTGTTGATAAGGGAAAGCTTGCCGGTATGGGTGCTCATTCCTATACGGCTGGAAATGCCACAGGAGGTTCGGAAGAGGCGGAAAAATTCAAAAGCTAATTTCATGAGAGCCAAAGGATTTTGAGAGCGTGAAACAAGGATTTCTTTGGTTGCGGGGGTAGGATTTGAACCTACGACCTTCAGGTTATGAGCCTGACGAGCTACCGGGCTGCTCCACCCCGCGTCAATTGAGAAAAGAAGGGATTTCTCTTTAAGAATGTTCGCACGTTATCAATTTTTCTTTGTTTTGTCGAGGACTTTTTTAAGAAAAGATCATTTAAAAAGATAGAATTGACATAAGAAATAAGATATTCTTTTAAAGTGGAATGAGATAAAAAAGGGGAACACCATGACATCTTTTCGCCCAACTTTACCAGCAGCAGTCTTGGGACTTTGTGTGGCTTTAGGTCCTGCTTTGGCAGGCTTTTTTGTTTACAAGGGAATCATGGCGGTCAAGATGGCCGATCGATATGTCACCGCCAAAGGGCTTGTGGAGCGCCTCGAAAAATCAGACCGCGGAAATTGGGAGATTGCCTTTAAAGTTTCAGGGAATGATCTTTCCCTTCTTTATCAAAAACTGTCTCACGATTCTGACTTGATTCAAGCCTTTCTTAAAAAAGAAGGCCTTGATGAAAAAGAAATATCCTTAAGTTCACCGCGTGTTGTTGACCTCTATGCGCGGGAATATGGATCAGGGCCTCTTGCTCCAGAACGGTATTCGATTGAATATTCTATTTATGTAAATTCCCCTAAAGTTGATTTGTTAGCAGCGCTTTCAGGAAAAACAGCAGATCTTATTAACCAGGGGGTAACTTTAACCCGCAGTGAAGTCCGGTATTATTTGGATAGATTTAATGAATTACGCCCTTCTCTTATTGCGGAAGCGACAACGAACGCTCAGCAAGTTGCAGAAAGCTTTGCCCAGACAACAGGGAGCCACATCGGGGGGATTCGGAAAGCGAATCAGGGGACAATCCGATTGCTAAGTCCCGATGCCTCTCCGAATGACGAATATGACACGGGGCTTAATTCCATAATGAAAAAAATCCGCGTGGTCTCGACTCTCGAGTTTTATTTAAACTAAGAGTTGAGCTTTTCTTTTTAAGCTAAATCCCTTGAGGGAGGGGGATATGCAAGGTCTCTATGAATATAAGCCCATTCAATTTTTCATAGTCACTTTTTTATGGACATGGGTGTCAGGGCTTATCGTAGCTTACTTAAGCTATCACAAGGGATTTGAACTTATTCAGCTCGCTTTTTTACTTCTTGGGCTGTTCGGTCCTTTTGGTACAGCTATGATTATGATCTACGGATCTCATAATAAAGTCTTGATTCAGGACTTTTGGGATCGATTAAGTTTTTATAAAATCAGGCTTAGCTTTCTTCCCGTATTATTTTTGTTACTGCCAGTCGTTTTGCTTTTAGCAACAGTAATTTCCTTGGCTTTTGGTCAGCCCATAGATCAATTTTCCCTTGCTAGCGATTATCGAGTGATTAAAGGGCAAAACTTAGTTGGCCTTTTTATCTTAGTTCTGGCGCCCCTAATAGAAGAGCTGGGGTGGAGAGGGTATGGAGTAGACAGTTTGAGGAGTCACTTTAACTTATTCAAAACCACTCTCCTTTTTGGAGTTCTCTGGGCTCTGTGGCATGTGCCCTTATTTTTCGTGAATGGGTATTATCAAAATGAATTGTGGAAAACCAGTCTCCTCTATGTTGCAAACTTTTTCATTAGTATTTTCCCGGGTGCACTTTTAATAAATTGGGTCTACTATAAGAATAATCGCAGCATTATGGCGGCTTTCTTAATGCACCTCATGTTTAATATTTCTGCTGTTATTTTACAGACAGAACAATTTACCAAATGCATCATAACGATTCTTTTGCTTATGATTTCGAGCGTTATTGTAGTGGCAGATAAGGACTTTTTCTTTAAAAAAGGCAAGTTTGTATGAAAATATATTTGATTCCCTCTCTTGTTTTAACGATTATGATAACAATGTCACTGGTTAAGGCGGGGTCCCCACAACAATGTAAATCAACGCTTGTTCGGGTTCTTCAAAAATATGGAATGACCCTCAGTGATTTAAAAAATGAACAAAAGGTGATTGAGTTTAAAAAAAGGGCTCAGGCAGATGGGTCTTGGACTCAGTTTGCAACGATATGTAATTCACCAACCTATCAAGGGTGTGATAAATGTACCTGTGGGTATAACCTTTCCCTTAAAGCGTGTATGTGGAATTGTGGCTGTTGTTGGGGGAATGAGAGGTGTGACTCAAGGTAAGGACTTCTTCTTTACGGTACAACGCTCCTTTTGCGGAATTCCCTCGGGAAAGCTCTCGACTCTTTAAGGGAGCGGTAGAAATTAATGTTCTCGCAGATTTTCATGAGGCTGGTGCAATTATATCTTATACCTTAACTTTCGAAGCCAGTCTTTTCCAAATCCAATAGCCTCGAAAGCGTCGCGGACATGCTTCATATAATTCGGCCCATAGCTACCACTTATAAAGAATGGCATAATGACGCGGGTCCCATCGGAAAGGACAACACAGAGGGGTTGGTGTGAGCTCCCCGTTTTCTTTTTAAGAAATCCTCCTCCTTGTGTGACACTCTCCCAGGCTGTGATTATTTTATCAGAATTTAACCCTTTGTATCCATGAGGACGAAAAATATCATAAATCGTATCTGCGTGGGAGTCGGCTCTCTTTACGTCTGCCTTTGAAGTTGATTTTGCTTGAGCAGCAAAAGTTTTTTTCTCGTCTTCTTTATCTTGAACCGGGTGCTGAGGCAAGTTTCTTTCTTGGACAGAATTTACCGAAGTGCTTTCTGAAGAACTGCTTGATGAGCTCTCTGATGCACTTGTTGAAGAAGAGACCGGGGCACTCGATGAAGAATGAGCTGAAGTATTTGTTGATGCCAAAGTCGCTTTCTTCTTCTTTTTTTTCTTCTTCTTCTTTTTTACATTTGAGGGGTGATCTGGTGTTTCAAGTAAGAATTTAGGGATAGAAAACTCTGATAATTTTGTGTAGCGTTTAGGAACACTGACTCCTTGAATACGCTCCTTTGTAAAAAGCTTGTTTAAATCAATGCCAAGAACAGCCGCATTCCCTAAAAAATCGTTAACTTCTCTTATGTCAAAGTCAACCCAATCATCGTTTTCATGATTAAGAAAAGGATGGAGAGAGGAAGAAAGCAGTAAAATATCGCTTAAGTCTTTGGAAATTTTTCCCTTACTTCTTAAATCATCTAAAAAAATGCGCATAATTCTAAGTTTAGAATTAAGGGAACGCAAAAAAGCGTTGTGTAAAACACTCGCGATTGAGTCAGGATCCTGAGGGTTAAGTATTGTTTTCTTCCCGTTAGGAGCAAGGAGAACGACTTGTTTTTTTTGTTTTGATGCAGAATTCCCCTTTGATTGAAGCAGCATGCATTTATGTTTTAATTTTGCTACTTCATGTATTTGAGCTATCATCTTGTTTAAGAAAAATTCTTTTAATGTATCTTCAATTTTAACTGTTCCCTCCACCACATCAATAATATTGGCCGCAAAATATTTTGCTCGTAGGGCATTTTTTCGGAGTTCAAAGATGGTGTCTTGAACATTTTGTTGATCATCCCTATCCAATTTACTTATAATGTTTTGGACATCAGGGCTACACACAGACATCGTAAAACCTGTCAATACATCAACTTCAAAATCAGCAAGAGCCATAGCTTCTTTTACGGCTGGAAATAAAGAATGAGAGGATAAGGTTTCTTCGGAAAAATTAGGACGCTCTTGTTTTAACCAATCACTGCAACTCCACAGTTCAGGTTTATGCATATTTCGTGCAATTAGCTCCTCACCTGTTTCCTGACGGGGAATATATAGGACACGTACGGGTGTAGAGCTCCTAAATATTTCAGAAAGATCTATCTTCTTGTCTTTGTTTTCGTCGCTCGCTAAGAGAGGAGAGAGGAGAAAGAAATATAACATCAAAGACTTTTTTAACATTCGCGCTTTTTCGTTAACTTATTGTAAATATGTATAAAAACAAGAACTTAAAGTTCATGATTTTCTATCAAAAAGTTGGAAAGATTGTCAATCTTTTTTGTGGAGTGTTCCTCTTTTATATCCTCCTTGAGTAAAAATGCCAAATGCTAATCCTTTCGGGTTCTCTCTGGACAAACACCATGGGATCATCCATAAATAGAGACTTCATAGACTTTTGTGAGTAATGGAGTGTGGAATGGCCGAGTCAAAGTCCCCGAAAGCCCCTGCAAAGGAACACTCATCTCCACCTCATTCTGAAGCCAAAGCGTGGTTTGTTTGGAGCTTCGCTGCTTTCTTTTATTTATACCAGTTTGTTCTTCGTAACTTCCCCGGCGTGATGACAGAAGACATCATGCGGGATTTTTCCGTTGATGCATGCTCCTTAGGTATCCTAACGGCCTTTTATTTGATTTCCTATTCTTCTCTTCAGATTCCCGTTGGTTTAAGCATGGACAAATTTGGACCGACGCGTCTTTTAAGAGGGGCCATTCTTCTGTGTGCTTTAGGGACAGCCATTTTTGCGATGGCCGACTCATTTTACACCGCTTGTTTTGGCCGATTACTTATTGGGATGGGGGCAACATGTGCCTTTTTAGGGTCTTTAAAGTTGGGTACTCTTTGGTTTCATCCTGAAAAACTAGCGCTTGTTGTGGGGTTGACCATGCTTGCAAGCACAATTGGAGCTACGTTTGGACAAGCGCCCCTCGCCCTTCTTATAGATATGCTTGGATGGAGAGAAGCACTTCTTTATGTGGTTGTTCCCGTAGGGCTTGTTTTAGCAGCCTGTGTATGGGTTTTTGTAAGGGATACACCTCCTGAAGGGCCGCTGAAACCGATCCTAGAGACGGATACAACTTTGAAGACCTTGTTCATCCACCTTAAAGATATCGTGATTGACTACCGTATTTGGGCTCTTGGGTTCTACGGTGCTTTGATGTATGTTCCCATGCTTGCCTTTGTTGACTTGTGGGGTATTCCCTTTTTGACAAAGCTTTATGGGATTGACAGAGCAACGGCGGGATCTATTACGACAATGTTTTATGTTGGAGTTGGTATTGGCTGTCCTGTTGTAGCAATTGTTTCTGATTATTTTCAGGTCCGTAAACTCCCTATGGCTATAGGAGCGATCTTATCCATTCTTTTCAATGGGCTTATTATTTATGTGCCCGGTATCCCCATTTCGATGATGTATGGGCTTCTTTTTGCGGCAGGGGTTTCATTTTCAGCACAACCCCTTATCTTTGCGTCTGTATGCCAATTAACACCTCTCACAAGCAATGGCACAGTAATTAGCTTTACAAATATGATTGTGATGATGTTGGGTCTTATTATGCAACCACTCGTGGGATGGTTTTTAGATTTTGTTTGGAGTGGAACGATGGTCAACGGTGTGCCTTACTATGGGGTCGCTGACTATCGTTTTGCTCTTCTTAGCATTCCTCTGAGCTTAATTTTGGCGCTTCTCTTAATGCCCTTTATTCCAGAAACATTTCCACGCCATGAAAGAGAAAGAATGCCTCGTGGGGCTAAGGTTTCTACTTAATCTTGATTGAGGATAAGGAAAACATTCCGCTACTTTGTCATCCTTGACTTAGAAATTCTGGATTTGCGACGCAAATCCTTAGAATTTCTTAGATCGAGGATCTTGTAGACAACCTCGAGACACTACGATGAGATCCTCGATCCAAGAAACGCTAAATGTTTTCCTTACGGAAAACAAAGTGTTTCTAGGTCAAGGATGACAAGAGTAAAGTGAATTTTAAGCTTAATACAGCTTCCGTCCATTCTTAACCTTGGGATCAAGGGTTGCAAGACAAATCGCTTTTTGATCATCCTCACATCCCACCATCAAGAATTGGGATTCAAAGCCTGCAATGTTTTTCTTGCCCAGGTTTACAACTCCTAAGACCTGACGTCCAATAAGAGATTCAGGCGTATAATGAACGGTCACTTGGGCTGAGGTTTGAAGAACACCGATTTCCGGGCCAAAATCCACCCACACTTTATAAGCAGGCTTCAAGGCACGCGGGAAGGGCTCAGCTTTGATAACGGTTCCAGAACGAATGTCAACTTTAGCGAAATCTTCATAAGATAAGGTCATGGGGTATCCTCTTAAATAACCTAATATTAATAATGAATTGATTTTTGCTGGAAAAGGCCCAGCATAAAGGGCTGCTTGTGAATTAAAAAATTCTAGCCTTAGACACTGCGAGGTCGCTTATAAAGAAGAGCGCTTTTTGTGAATCTGCTGAAAGTCATGTTTTATTTATAACAAAAAAAGAGTGATACGCAAATATAAAAACTAATGCCGTAACACCGGACAAATTTCCTACCGTGCCTATCCCCTTACACCCTACTCAGGCGGATCAAAGCTTGTTCCAGTTTTTCTTTAGCAAGACGTGCTGTCTCCAACCGTTGATGCTGCGTCTCTATGATCTCTTCAGGGGCGCGCGAGACAAATTCCTTATTAGCAAGCTTCTTTTGAACAGCGTCAATGTCAGCAAAAACTTTAGTAAGATCTTTTTGAAGCCGTTCTTTCTCAGCTTCTAAGTCAATCGCTTCGCCTAGAGGAATCAAAAGAGTTGTCTCTTCTATAACGATTTGAACAGCGCCGCGCGCATCTTGAGGAGATAAGGATTCCGAAAAGACCTTTACATGTTGAAGGCGCGCGAGTTTCAAGAGAAGGTCCTCATACTCTCTCACTTTTCGATGGGTATCAGGAGTTGCATCATAAAAGCTTACAGAAAGATGAGCTGCCGCAGGAATGTTCATTTCTGCTCGGATGCTCCGGACTTCCATAATCACCTGGATAAGCCAATTCATATCTTGGCTTTCTTGAAGATAGGAAATCTCTTGCTCTTCAGGCCACGCAGCTCCCATGAGAAGTCCTAGGTCGGGGTGAAGATTTTTCCACAAAGCTTCCGTCATGTAGGGCATAAAAGGATGGAGAAGACGTAAAATGCGATCAAGTACCCATGCGACTGTCCTTTGGGTTTCTTCCTTTTCAGGCCCCTCTTGGGCAAATTTAGGTTTACAAAACTCAAGATACCAATCGCAAAAAGTGCCCCAAACAAAATGATAAAGAAGATGTGCCGCTTCGTTAAATTTATACTCTTCTAAAGCTTTCTTGACATCATGAGATAAGGCGGAAATTTGAGTCACAATCCATTTATTGATGGGTCCTTGAAGGACGTTCACAGTAAAGTCAGCGTCATAAGTGCATCCATTCATTTCAGCAAATCGAGCGGCATTCCAGAGCTTAGTACCAAAGTTGCGATAGCCTTCCACATGTTCCTTTGAGAACTTAACGTCTCGTCCTGGAGCTGCCAAAGCAGCCAAGGTAAATCTTAAAGCATCCGTGCCATAGACATTGATAAGATCCAAGGGATCCACAACGTTTCCTTTGGTTTTGGACATTTTCTTCCCTTTTTCATCTCGAACGAGGGCTGTCATATACACCGTTTTAAAAGGCACTTCTCCTGTAAAATGAAGACCCATCATCATCATGCGCGCTACCCAAAAGAAAATAATATCATGGCCTGTCACAAGAACATCGGTTGGATAATAGCGCTTAAAGGCAGGCGTTTCTTCAGGCCACCCTAAGGTGGAAAAAGGCCAAAGGGCTGAGGAAAACCATGTGTCTAAAACATCCTCTTCCTGGGTCAAGATCACGTCTTTATTATAAAACCGTGCGGCATCACTTTTGGCATCTTCTTCCGTCTTTGCCACGAAAATTTTACCATCAGGAGCATACCACGCGGGAATACGATGCCCCCACCATAGCTGTCGAGAAATACACCATGGCTGAATATTGCGTAGCCATTCGAAATATGTATTCTCCCAAAACCGAGGAACAAATTGTGTTTTCCCTTTTTCAACAGCTTGAAGAGCGGGCTTTGCCAAGGTCGCGGCATCTACATACCATTGATCCATAAGCCAAGGCTCAATAACAACCCCCGATTTTTCTCCATGAGGGGTGGGAATAAAAGCAGCTTCTTCCTTTTCAAAAAATCCTTTTTCGCTCATCTCTTCCACAACCTTCTTTCGGGCCACGAAGCGGTCGAGTCCTTGGTAAGCGGGAGGCGTATGTTCATTTAAGTGCGCATGCGCATCAAGTATATTGATCATAGGAAGGTTGTGGCGGCGCCCTACTTCAAAATCATTAAAATCATGAGCAGGAGTAATTTTAACTGCTCCGGTAAATTTTTCTGGATCCGCGTGTAAATCCCCAATAATCGGAATAAGTTGATTTGTTAGAGGGTGACGAAGCTTTTTTCCGATAAGGTGGGCATAGCGCTCATCTTCAGGATGAACGGCAACTGCGACGTCTCCAAAGACGGTTTCGGGGCGACTTGTGGCAATGGTTATATATTGACCGTCCAGATTTTCCACAGGGTATCGAAAATAGTACATGGCTCCTTGAGCAGGGAGAGTCTCGACTTCCAAATCTGAGACAGCTGTTTGAAGTTTTGGATCCCAATTAATTAGACGCTTATCCCGGTAGATCAGCCCCTGACGATAGAGCTCTACAAAGACATGGCGTACAGCAGCACTCAATCCTTCATCAAGGGTAAATCGCTCGCGACTCCAGTCAGGGGACGCTCCCAGTCGGCGGAGCTGGTGAGTAATCATCCCCCCTGATTCTTCCTTCCACTGCCAAACTCTTTCTGTAAACTTTTCTCGTCCTAAACCGCGGCGGGTCAGTTTTTCTTGATCAAGTTGACGTTCAACAACCATTTGAGTTGCAATTCCTGCATGATCAGTCCCAGGTTGCCACAAGACATCTCTCCCACATAGGCGCTGAAAACGTACAAGAATGTCTTGGAGAGTAAAAGTAAAAGCATGCCCCATATGAAGGGTTCCCGTTACATTGGGGGGAGGCATCATAATCGTATAAGGGAGAGCCTGAGAGTTCACTCCAGCAGTCATAAGGTCTGACTGTTCCCAAGCGGCATAAAGTTCTTGTTCAAGAGGAGAGGGAGAGAAGGTTTTGTCTAACATAGGCTTTTGCACTCAATTAAATCGAAAAAAGAAGGAGTGAGGTAAATCACCCCGGGCTGCCTCATGAAAATTCGCGAGGACATTAAGATCCTACCATCCTCCTTGTGGGAGAGGTAATTCTTTATACATTAAACCATCACACTTTGCGAATAACCACCTAAAAAGATCAAAACTCTATTGATTGTTTAGGTCTCTCTTCTTAAATCTTGATGCATGATCTTTTCCACCTGTTCTGTAACAACCCAACGAACAAGAAGGGGCAAATTGGCATCTAACCATTCCTTCAATAGAGGTTTTAAGATTTCACGCAGTTGGCTTTCAATAGCTTGACCGCCAATCCCCTCCACAAGAGGGGAGCTTGAGGTGCGTCGCTTGTCTTGAGAAAGTTGACTCAAGGAACGTAACATCGTTTCTGTTTCAGAAACCACAGCAGGAGAGAGAAGAAGGTTGTCAAGGTCTTCAGTCGCTGGGCGCTTACCATTGCGATCAAAAGGAGAGGAGGGTCTTGGTCTTTCTCTCTGAGAAATAGAAGATTTTTCTCGATTTTCGTTTGAAACAAAAGAACTCTCTTCTGGTAAAAAATGCGTCAGATCTAAAATGTCACCGTTTTTTTCATCAAAGGAGGGGGAAAGATCTGTCTTTGAATCCTCGGAAATAATCTGACGAATGGAGGCTAAAATTTCATCCATGGAAGGTTCAGAGGGAAACTTCTCTGTTGTCATCTTAGACTCCATCTTTTACGTAGCGCAGATCCCTATCCTGCCAGAATTGGATCCAAGCTTCCTTGTACTCATTATAATAAGCATCTGGATCATAGTATTTAACTTTGAGTTTTAGATCACAAGCTGTCAAGCGTCCCATCGCTTGCAAGACTGCATAGCTTGCAACAATGAGTTCTTGCTCTGCATTCGTTAAATCAATTTGAGCATTGGTCAGTTTCTCTCGTTCAACAAAAACATCAACGATAGATTTTACACCTACATTGTATTCTTCAACGGCACCTTCCACAGCAAGTTCTTGTGCTTTTACTGCAGCCGTAAGGCTCTTAATCCTGCTACGAGCTGTAACCAGGGCTTCCCAAGCGATTCTGGCGTTTTCAACAACTTGTCGTTGAGAATTCACGAGGATTACTTTTTGTTGAGCTACTTGTTGATAAGCTTGACGAACCCTAGAGTTCGGTTTGCCTTGCAAATAAATCGGAATATTAACAGCTGCTCCAAACTGTAAATTTGTTGTTTTGGAACGAGCTGTCACGCCGGTTGTTCCCGATTGACGTGTATTTCCAACGCTGGACTGAAGATCGACCTTAGGAAGAAGCTCTGCGAATTGCAAATCCACATTGTACTCGGCAGCTTCAAGAGCATACCTTGCTTGCGTAATCAAAGGGTTGTGCGCTTTTGCAATGCACAAGACTTCTTCATAAGCAGTAGGAACATTCAAAATAATGTTGCCCCCGGCAAGTCTCCCAGGTGCATTTCCAACTTGGTGGGTATAGTTAGCTTTGGAAGTTTCAAGTTGGCCTTGAGCCGCCGCTACATCCGCTAGGGCGCTTTCAAATTCTGCTTGAGCAATGGCTACGTCCGTGCGGCTTCCTTCTCCGACTTCGTATTTTGCCTGAGCGCGTTCAAGCTGTTTCATGCTAAATTCTTGACTGTCTTGTTGGTAACGCACAATGGCTTCATTTCCAACGATGCCTGTATGAGCTTGCACTGCTTTCAAAAGAACGTCTTGCTCTGTTGTGAAAAGTCCCGCTTTTTGAGAAAAAACGTTGCTTTCTGCTTGTCCTATAGCAGCAACTGTTGCTCCTCCTTTATAAACGTTTTGGTCTATTCTTGCAGTATATCCCGTGACATTGGACTCAGTTTTAAAGCCTGGTCCTATAGGATAAGTCATGTTCTGTGTTTGGGTTCCTTGTACAGAAAGACTGGGGCGCCAATCAGCATTGGCCTGAGACACAGTTTCATCTGTTGCCCTAAGCCCCGCGCGTGCTGCGTCAAGGTCTGCGTTTTGCATGTATGTATGCTCAAGAGTATCTTGAAGAGAGGTCACGCCCTGAGTTTCTTGCTTTTTTGGGGGACACGGGGAAGCACCCCCAAAAGAAGGTGCGCTCCAAACAGTACTCGAGATGAGCAGGGCTAAAAACTTAAGAATTTGAATACGTTGCATCTCTATATATAAAATTTTTTATAAAATTGATTTCTACCATACACCTTATTTTTTCTTTTTTCACTAAAAAACAAAAGCTTTCGTTTTGTGAAAGCCTTTAAGGCGTGGCGCAAATGCATCAAACAGGGAAATGATTTCCAATTCTTGCTCGTGTTTAATATATTTTACAGCATCATTTCCGTGATCCTTACGATATCTTAAGGCTATGATTTCTCCCCCTTCTTTCAATTGAGAGAGAAGAGGTTGAGGAATAAAATCAATACTCCCTTCTATCATCATTTTGTCGTAAGGCGCTTCTGCTACCCATCCTTCGGTAAGCGCCTCTAAGACAACTTCTACAGACATTAGATCTAGTTCTTCAAGAAGACGGTCAGCCTCTTGTGTGAGACTCTCTTCTGAATCAAGCGCAATGACACGAAGTCCCATTTGACCTAAAAGAGCAGGACCATATCCCGTCCCACACCCTATATAAAGGACTTTATCCGTAGGAATTGGACTTAAAGCCTGCAAAAGACGTGCAAATAAAGCAGGTCTTAACAACATGCGTCCTTTATTAAAAGGGAGGTTGTCATCCATATAAGCAATTCGGGCCAGCTGACGAGGGACAAACCGTTCTCGAGGAACCGCTGCAAGAGCCTCAATAACGGCAGTATTCGTTACCTCTTCAGGAAGAACCTGATTCTTAACCATATTCGAACGCATAAGGGCAAAATCAACCATGAACTCTTGTTTTCACCTTGTCTATTAATTTGCTTTTGTAATCTTCTCTTTCCTTCTTATCAAGCCAATACCTTTGTTTTTGTGAAGAGAAGGATAGGGAGTAAAAAAGATGTTTCTCCACCCCAGCAACCACTATAAAAACAGCGATCCCCCCCAAAATATCTACTAAATAATGGCCTCCTTGAGACAAGCAGGAAAAAATCATAAGGACGTTTAAGAAGAGGATGGGGATGAAGATAAGGTTCCTCTCGTGGCGAAAGGTATAGGCAAACATAAGGGCCATAGTTGTATGAAACGAAGGGAATTCAACAATTCCGTCTTGGGTCTCGATGTTTAAAATATGTTGACGAAGCTCATGAAAGTGAAGGAATACCTTGCTCTGGATTTCATCAGGGGGGTAATGATACCAAGCATAAGTTCCAACTGCAGGCCAAAGCGCCCCGATGAAAATTGCAAGTGGAATAGAAATCATAAACAGCATGATAAATCGTTGGAGATAGATCGGATTTCCAAAAAAACTAAAGTAAATGACAATAAATAAAACTTGAAACTTGGAGCTTTCATAAATAAGTGTGAAGAACGTATTCCACCAAGGATGCGCTTGAAACCAAGAAAAGAGAGAAGAGACATTAAATCTCATGAGCTCGTCCAGGGAAGCTAAAGCTGAATTTACTAAAGGCTGGTTTGTGGTATAAGCTAAGTAAGAGAGAATTAAAGAAAATTTAGTGTAAAGAAGAAGCAGAAGAGTCGATTGCACAGCAATGATAGGCTTGGGTAAAGGAGTCGCATTTTTGTACGCAAAATAGAGTGTCCAAAATAAAACAAACATCCCTAAAAAAGTGGCTAGTTCTACTCCATTGTAATGGAGGAAAAAGGAAGAAGACCCTATCCAAAGGCAATCGATAAGAAGGACAAGACCCGCCAAAATTCCTTGAAGTTTTGTATAGATCAATGAACGAGGCTCCCTGTGATTTTCTCAATTTTACACAGGGAGAAGTTTATAAACTCTTAATTGAGTGATGAACGGCTCCCTTTTCAAGCGCAGATTTAAGATTAAGAATCCCGGCCCCAAATTGAGTTTGAGGAAGAGCTCGTCCCTCTAAGGAGGTTTTTCTGGCTGATGACAAAAGAAGGTGACCAATCGCTTCAGCTGATAAAGAAGGAAAAGCTTGCTTGAGAAGGCAAGCAGCTCCTACGATCATAGGCGTCGCCATGGAAGTCCCTGATTTTTCACCAAAAAGTCCCCCTGCGATAGTTGAGGTAATATTATCTCCAGGAGCTGTGAGAAAATAAGTTTGCGCCATTCCAAAAGAGCTCTTTCCTGGGTAATTGCTGAAGTCAGCCAAAACTTCTTTCCCATTTGTATAGGAAGACGCCCCCGCTAACAGCAACCGTCCTCTCATAAGAGGATCATGGGCCAACGCAACAAGACTCCGCGTATAAGCATGGCTCATTAAGGATGATTTTTCATTTCCAGCAGCAATAACGATCAACTTCCCTGCTTGAGCCAACTGAAGCAAGGCTTCTCTGACGTTGGGGCTAAGCTCACGTCCCGTATGACTCAGGCGCATAGAAATATTCACAATGTGAGCCTTGCTTGTAGCGGCTATGCGGAGGGCTTTTACGAAAGCCTGGTCTCCCCCAAACCCTCCAAGCTTAATCGGGATAATTTCAGCTTGTGGGGCTAGGCGTGAGATAATACCGCTCACATGGGTTCCGTGGCTTTGAAAATTATAAGCTCCATTTTCAAATACCAGAGGTTCAGAGACATCCTGCGTCCGATCAATGTTGGTGTTATAGCGATACGAACTAAACTTTTCTTGAAGAGCCTGGTGAGAAGCATCAAAGCCGCCGTCGAGAACGGCTACAACAATCCCTTTTCCATCTAAATGCAGGGCGTGCGCATGAGGTGCTTCCACAACACCTTCGGGAGATAAGGAAAAATGCTGCCACATTTTGTGCCCAATAGCGATGAGCAGAAAAAGACAACATAATTTATAAAGAAACCGAAAAATCATCACGCCACTCCATCATATATAAATGGGAGTTTTTGATGAGAAATACAAGTGAAATGGGACATTTCGACTCTCTTGCACTCTCTTGTACATATTACTACACTGTCTTATCTGCCATCAGGAGGAAAAAATAATGTTTGAAAACAAACTCGTTGCGGTGATTAATAAATCTTGTGATCCAGGTGTAGCCATGAACGCCTTGGCTCACATGAGTTTTGGCTTGGGTCAGGTTGTGGACAACCAGAAGGCACTTCTTTGTGATTATATAGATGGAGATGGAGGATCTCACCCTGCTATTTCCAGCATGCCATTTATTGTGCTGAGCGCAAATTCCAACAAGATTCGAACTGCTGTGCAAGAAGCCCGGGCTAAAGGCATTCTATGTGTTGACTTTGTTAACACAATGACGGGAGGGACCTATCTTGAACAACTCGAAAATACAAAAAAGACTCCGGAAGAAAACCTTTCTTATTACGGAGCCGTCTTTTTTGGCCCATGGAACGATGTTTCTGAGCTAACGAAAAAGTTCTCTCTTTGGAGATAGGCCAAGATGAACAAAGACCTTCCCTTATTTATTGTAGAAGAGCCTGAACACAAAAAGCTTCTGACTAAAGAAGCGGCTTCTGTTTCCTTCCCCCTTACGTTGGAAGAGAAAGAGCTCATAGAAACCATGAAGTATATGGTTAAAGAAGGACTTCATGGCGGCTGTGCAGGCTTAGCCGCTCCTCAAGTGGGTGTTTCAAAACGTATCATTGTGTATCATGTGATGGAAGAATGGGCGGCATGGCGAGCAGATCTGGAAAGCGCTGTTCCCATAACTGTTCTTATTAATCCCTCTTATACACCCATAGAAGAAACTGAACGGACTCTGGATTGGGAGGGGTGCTTTTCCGTGCGTGATTTAAGGGGAAAAGTATATCGGTACCAGACGATCCGATATGAAGCTCAGGATGAGGTTGGAAATCCTATAAAGGGGATTGCTAGAGGATTTGAAGCTCGTCTCCTTCAACATGAAATTGATCATGTAAACGGGATAGTTGTTGCAGATCTTTATGACCCTGATTCCCCTTGTGGCCATCCCGAAGACCTGAAAGTTATTTGGGATAAGGAGGATGAGGAGCGGGAGTAGCAGTGGTCAGCCGGAGCGGGAAGAGCAACTTGTTTATTATTTCCTTGGGTTGCTTCCCACTTCGCTTCATTCGCGGTCGCAATGACCGTCCCTAATATCGTCTCGTTGCGAGGAGTTGTGTACCGAAGCAATCCAGAAATGGCTATCTCACTCCTCGAAATTCTTTTGCACAAAGTCCCAGTTAGCAAGATTTTTAAGGAATATGTCCATATAATCTGGACGACGATTTTGGTAGTCAAGGTAATAGGCGTGTTCCCACACATCACACGTCAAAAGCGCTTTCTGCCCATGGACAAGAGGAAGATCGGCATTCGGTGTTTTGGTAACCTTTAAAGTTCCATCCTTGTCTACGACAAGCCAAGCCCAGCCGCTTCCAAACTGACCGACGCCGGCTTGTTTAAAAAGAGTTGAAAACTCTTCAAAGCTGCCGAAATCTTTTTTAATTTTTTCAGCTAAGCTTCCCTTGGGTTCGCCCCCTCCTTGAGGAGACAAAGAATGCCAATAAAAAGTATGGTTCCACACCTGGGCGCCATTGTTGAAAATACCGACTTTATCAGGTTTGTTCGCAGTCCCTTTTATAATTTCTTCTAAGGATTTTTTCTCAAATTCCGTCCCTTGAATAAGATTATTAAGATTGGTGACATAGGCTTGATGGTGCTTACCATAATGAAAGCTCAGCGTCCGCGCTGAAATATGGGGTTCGAGGGCATCTTCTTTATAGGGAAGGGGAGGGAGAGTAAAGCTCATGAAAAACTCCTTTTTATGTATTTTTTTGTGATCTTAAAGAGTTTTTGAGAGGTTGGGAAGATGGTTAGAATTTGTTGTAGATTTCTTTTCGATGACCAATACCAAGCACAAGAATGGTTAGTTTATGGTCCTGAATTTCGCAAATTAATCGATAATCCCCCACACGATATCTCCAAAGGCCCTTATGCCTTCCTTGTAATGATAGGCCTACAGAACGAGGAGAGAAGTGATTTTTAATCAATCCATCTAAGAAGTTAAAGATTTGAGCCTGAATTCGACGATCTAAGCTTTTAAGTTCTTTGAATGCTTGTGGCTTAAAATCGACAATCCATGTCTCATTCATCAAGAAATCCAAGTTGTTTTTTGGCTTCTTCTAAAGAAATATTCGGCCCTTCTTCTTCGAGACGCGCAAGAGCCAGCAAATAGTCTTCTCTTTCATCTAAAAATTTCTCGAGAGCACATTCAACATAATAACTTTTAGAGCGTCTGGTCTTGTGAGAAAGCTCAGCAAGTCTATGGTCTATTTTTGCAGATAATCTTACGGATAACATAGCCATTCTCCATTGTGAATATTACTTACTTACATAAGTATAACAAATATGTTAAAAAATACAAGTAATACATGTGTTCTCATTGGGAATCTCTTCCCCCTCTGAAGCGCCCGTGCTATAAGCCATAAAATGACATCTCAAGTGCAGAAACATATGTCCACCGAAGGCCATGAAATTACAGATCCTGTGTATGTGGAGCAAACCCGCTCCTTAAATCCCGCGCAGCGCCAAGCTGTGGAGACAACAGAAGGCCCTTTGTTGGTCTTAGCCGGAGCGGGCACAGGAAAAACACGGGTGCTCACCACCCGTCTTGCTGCTATTCTTTTAAGCCGCAAAGCCTGGCCATCTCAGGTCTTAGCCGTCACTTTTACAAACAAGGCCGCCCATGAAATGCGAGAGCGGGTAGCGCACCTTATTGGTGGTCCCGCGGAAGGATTATGGTTGGGGACCTTTCACTCCATTTGTGTCCGTATTTTAAGGCGCCATGCCGAACTTTTAGGGCTCCAAAGTTCATTTACGATCTTAGATACGGATGATCAATTGCGATTGATCAAACAGATCATCAAAGCTGAAGAGATTGACGAGAAAAAATTTGCCCCGCGGGTCCTCGCTTCCTGCATCAGTCGCTGGAAAGATCGTGCGCTTACGCCTCAAAAAATAACACCTTCCTCTGACTTTGAAAAAATAGCGCTGCGTGTTTATGCCTTTTATCAGGAACGGCTAAAAGTTTTAAATGCGGTTGATTTTGGGGACCTTATCCTTTTGTGTTTAAAGCTTTTTACAGAACATTCCGATGTGCTCGCTCAGTACACTACCCAATTTCGGTATATTTTGGTGGATGAATATCAAGACACCAATGTGGCTCAATACCTTTGGCTTCGCTTGTTGGCTCAAGGCACAGGGAATATTTGCTGTGTGGGTGATGATGATCAATCCATTTATGGGTGGCGAGGGGCTGAAGTCGGCAACATTTTGCGCTTTGAGAAGGATTTTCCCGGGGCCACCATTATTCGTCTTGAACAAAATTATCGCTCTAATGCCCACATTTTAGGGGCAGCCTCCTCCCTTATTGCCCAAAATGCTGGACGGTTTGGCAAAACCTTATGGACAGAAGCCGAGGGAGGTGAAAAAGTCCACGTCCAAGGCGTATGGGACGGAGAAGAAGAAGCACGCCTCGTGGGAGATAAGGTAGAAGACCTGCAACGAAAAGGCCAATCTCTTAACCAAATGGCGATTTTGGTGCGCGCTGGCTTTCAAACCCGTGAGTTTGAAGAACGATTTCTCACTTTGGGCATTCCTTACCGCGTCATTGGAGGCTTGCGTTTTTATGAGCGCCTTGAAATTCGAGATGCTTTGGCCTATATGCGCATTGTCGTGCAGCCTAACGATAGTCTTGCCTTTGAGCGGATTATGAATACGCCTAAGCGCGGTATTGGGACGAGTACTCTTCAAATACTCCATCAATATGCGCGATACGAAGAAGTCTCTCTTCCCGAAGCCACTGTGCGTCTTATGGAAACGGATGAGCTACGTGGCAAAGCAAAAGCTGCTCTTCAAGGGCTTTTATATGCGATCGGACGGTGGCGCCAACAAATGGCAACGCTCCCTCCTGGAGATTTAGCGCGCATTATCTTAGATGAATCGGGTTATACGGGCATGTGGCAAGCGGATAAGTCTCCTGAAGCTCCAGGACGCCTTGAAAACCTTAAGGAATTTGTAAATGCCATCGAGGAATTCGAAAGTCTTCCTGCTTTTCTCGATCACGTCAGCCTTGTGATGGAAAATACTACCAACACCAGTGCGGAGATGGTAAGTATCATGACGCTCCACAGTGCGAAAGGTCTTGAATTTAACACGGTCTTCTTGACGGGTTGGGAAGAAGGGCTCTTTCCTCACCAACGGGCTCTAGGTGAATCCGGAGAAGCGGGACTTGAGGAAGAACGACGCTTAGCTTATGTAGGCCTGACACGGGCACGAGCGCGGGCTATCATTACTTTTGCAGCTAATCGTCGTATCCACAACCAATGGCAATCTAGCATTCCGTCTCGTTTTATTGAGGAGCTCCCTTATGACCATACCACACACCTTACGATTGGAGGAAAAACGCAACCCTTCTTAAGGGCGCCGGCACCTAGACTTCCGACCCCTCCGGCGCGGCCTTCTGTAGAAAAAAAGTTTCACGTGAAACAACGTGTCTTCCATCTTAAGTTTGGCTATGGGTGTATTATAGGAGTTGAAGGAGATAAACTTGAGATTGATTTCGACCACACAGGTCGCAAAATGGTTATGAAAAGCTTTGTGGAGAGTGCGGAATGAACTTTAATTGTATATCTGGGCTGTTTCGCTTCGCTCGCAATGACAAAACAAAAGAACGTCATTGCGAGGAGCGTGAGCGACGAAGCAACCCAGTCTTAGGATAAATACAGTATGACTCTCACCCAAATCGAATGTCCTCTTGATGAATCTATTGCTGCAGAACTCTCCTTTTTCCTAGAAGACGAAGCTCTCTCCGTGACGTGGTATGAAAAAGAACCAGACCAATGGATCCTCCAAGCTGTGTGTGATCCGTCGTCTGAGGCTGCTTTGCAGCAAAAAATGGCTCGGTTTTTTACAGAGAAAAGCCTTTCTCTTCCAGATATAGTCTCGCAGCCTCTCCCTCAAGAGGATTGGGTGGCTGCCGTGTATCGAGACTCTCCGCCTCTCACCATTGGGCGCTTTTATATCTATGGATCTCATATTGAAAAAGATCCTCCTGCAAGTGTTATTCCCCTTTGCGTGGATGCAGCGACAGCCTTTGGGTCAGGGCAGCATGAGTCCACGGAAGGCTGCCTTAAGGCGCTGACCCTTCTTGCGGAACATCAGTCTTTTCAGCAGCCTTTGGATATGGGATGTGGGTCAGGAATTTTGGCGCTTGCTATGGCGTCTCTTTGGAAAGTTCCTGTTCTTGGATGTGATAATGATCCAGAGTGTGTGCGTGTGACTCTTGAAAATGCACGCCTCAATCATCTGGATTCTTATGTAAGCGCGCAGTTGAGTGAAGGATTTACCTCCCTTAAAGGCAAAATTTTTGATATCATTACAGCGAATATCCTGGCGGGCCCCCTGTGTCAAATGGCAGGGGATGTTTCAAAAGCCTTGACCCCAGGAGGATGTATTGTGCTGGCGGGCCTTCTTAACCGTCAAGCTGAAGACGTGATTGATGCCTACCGAAGTGCGGGTATCAAGCTAGTTGATCAACTTTTTATTGGGGATTGGTCAACTTTGATGATGCGAAAGTAAAATGATGGATAAACTAAAAGCTCTCCGAGAGTTTATGAAAGCAGAAGGTCTTGCAGCTTTTCTCATCCCGCACACGGATGAATTTCAAGGAGAATATGTTTCTCCTTATGCGGAAAGATTAAAATGGTTGGCAGCCTTCACTGGATCTTTTGGATTTGTTGTCCTTACGCAAGATAAAGCCGCCTTTTTTACAGATGGGCGGTATACGCTGCAAGCGAAAGACGAGCTCTCTCCGATCTATGAGATTTATAATATTACTGAGAAGACAGCGGCTCAGTGGGTAAGTGAAAATCTTCTCCCCCATGAAAAAGTAGGGTACGACCCCTGGCTTTTCACGGAAGCCCAAATCCAGCGCTATGATCGTCCCCTTGTTCCGGTGCACCCGAACCCGATCGATACCCTATGGAAAGATCGATCACTGCCCCCTCAAGATTTTATTCAAATTCATCCGCTGAGCTATGCGGGAGAAAGCGATGAGAGAAAGCGTAAGCGTATCGCAGAATCTCTTAAGGCGGACCATGTGCTCATTACAGCATGTGATTCTATTGCGTGGCTTTTGAATATTCGGGGCAATGACGTTCCTCATACCCCTCTTGTTCATAGTGTGTGCGTGCTTCATCGAGATGGCTCTTACGATCTCTTTGTAGACCTAGATAAAATCAACGGAAAAGTTTTTAATTATTTCCGCGATGGAGGGGGGAGGGCGATTGACATACGACAACTCCCCACGCATTTAAAGGCACTTAAAGGGGAATGCCAAGTAGATCCTCAAACAACACCCGTCAGCCTTATTCAAACGTTGAACGAAGCCGGTATTCCCATTTGTCGGGAGAGAGATCCTTGTATTTTGCCTAAGGCTCTTAAAAATGATGTGGAACTTCAAGGGGCGATTCAGACTCATATTCAAGACGGTATTGCTCTTTGCCGCTTTTTTACGTGGCTTGACGCTCAGCCTTTGCAAGGGGAAACAAGCGAACTGACCGCGGCTCACAAACTCGCCGAATTTCGCAAAAAAGGAGCCTATTTTAAAGATCTTAGCTTTGAAACAATTTCAGGCTTTGGACCTCATGGGGCGGTTGTTCATTATCGCGTCACCCCGGAATCCGATATACCTTTAAAAGGGGATGGACTTTATCTTGTGGATTCGGGAGGTCAATACTTAACGGGAACCACAGATGTTACGCGCACCCTTGCCCTTGGAACTCCAACGGCTGAACAAAAGGATCGATACACGCGGGTTTTAAAAGGCCATATTGCTATTGCAACAGCCGTTTTTCCAAAAGGTACGGCAGGTATTCAACTTGATGCTTTTGCACGTCAATTTTTATGGCAAATAGGATGTGATTATACACACGGTACGGGACATGGAGTGGGGAGTTACCTCGGTGTTCATGAAGGTCCTCAGCGGCTTTCCACATGGGCGGCAAGTGAGGTCTTAAGGCCTGGGATGATTCTCTCAAATGAGCCAGGATATTATAAGGAAGGGGAGTATGGCATTCGCATCGAAAGCCTCATCACCGTTATTGAAAAGCCAAATCTTACGGGCTTTTATGGGTTTGATACCCTCACCCTTGCTCCCTTTGACCTTAAGCTTATGGATTTTTCTTTGCTGACTGAGGGAGAAAAAGACTGGATCAGGGCTTACCACAGACGGATTCTCACAACTCTCTCTCCTTACGTGGATGAGGACACAAAACTATGGCTTAAAAAGCTCTCGTCCTCTTTTCCCACTTCTTCTTGACTCTGACTTATAAATAAGAAATCATAAGATACATATGTTGTTCTTGAAGTTGCCTTTTTTGGATGTTATTCCCGTAAAAGCGGGAGTCCAGACATTTTCTGGGTCCTCGCCTTCGCGGGGATGACACTGGTACGTAGCCTTATAAGGTATCTTCAAGTTCAAGGAGCACAAGTGGATTAATAAAAATAAGGATCTTCCCATGATTAAGAGTATTCTTGTGGCTTTGGACGAATCTCCTTCGAGCAGTGCTGCGAAAAAGATAGGCGTGGGCTTGGCTAAAACTCACAAAGCGTCTCTTTCAGGGATTGGAATCCTAGATGAACCCTGGATTGCTGCCCCAGAAGCGATCCCCTTGGGAGGGGCTGCCTTTAAGGTAGAGCTTGATCAACAGCTCTTATCTCAAGCTAAAAAGCATGTGGCCAAGCTTGAAAAAGCATTCGTGGATTTTTGTAAAACCCAAGATCTTTCTTGTTCCATTATTGATACGGTAGGCGTTCCTCCCTATGAAATCGAACATTTTCTTACAGAATATGACCTTCTTATTGTGGGAAAAGATGCAAACTTTCATTTCCAATCGACCCCAGACACAAGCGTTTCTGTGCGGCAACTCCTAAAAGACAATCCACGACCTCTGATTATTACAGGACCACAGCTTCCGTATCAGGACAGCACTGATGTGTTGGTTGCTTTTGATGGGACGCTTGCGTCATCAAGGGCGCTTCACATGGCCATTTTGATGGGTATTTTTCACAAAAAGACGCTGCATATTGCAAGTGTGAGTGAAAATGAGGAAGAGGCGCGTGACTATGTGAACATCGCCGCTAAACTTTGCCACAATCATGAGATCAAAACGCATGTCCATCCGCTCGCCACGTCTGACAAGCCCGCGAAGGCCCTGCTTAATTTGATAGAAGGGATTAAACCTTCTTTCATCATCATGGGAGCTTATGGACATGGCGGATTCAGTCGTTTTTTTCAAGGGTCTTGTGTTGAGGAGATTTTAAAATCTACCGACGTTCCTATATTTGTTTTTCATTGATTAAAAAGGACATAGGCCGCCTCGGAAAGACGATAGGTAGGATGAGCCTTGGCCATTTCTTCTAACTTTTGAAGCCGCTTGTCAGGGTAATGGGCGCGCCACAGGGTCATGTGGGGTATATAGTTTTGAGGGGAAGTCGCCTTATCCAATAAAAAAAGACCCTCTGATATTTCTTCCACCTTTTGAAAAAGCCAAGCATTGAGGTCTTTTAATTCCTTTTCCGACTGATGTGTGGGCGTAAAAGCAACAATATGCCCAAAAAGACGAATTGCTGTTTCAACTTCATAGGTAGGACACTGAAGGTCGATATGGCTTTGTAAGGCCGCTACAATCTTTTCTCCCAGAAGAGTCGTCTTCTCTTTTGAAGGAATATTTTCAATAAAACCAATTGTACAATGAAATTTTGGGTGCTTATGAGTTTCACCTACACTCTCAAGAAGGTATTTGATTTTTTCTTGGTCCTGTGCCGACACGTTTATTTTAATGGCTATGGAAGGCATAGGTTTTATTCCTCACCCTTTAAAAATATAGCGCCTTTGCAAAGAAAACCCCTCACCTTTGTTTCAGATAGCCAAAAGACTTATTTTCCCAAACAGAGTTTGCTGGTATGCTATACATATATTACTACTTTCCCTTGATGGTTCTTTTTGCATTTGCACAACCACATGCTTGCGGGCAATCGACGGACTCATCATTACAATTGCAACAACAGAGACCGGGAACAGGTTGCGAACAATCCGAATCGCTATAACAGTCATTCCCATCACCCCCAGCATACCAAGTACTGCCGCTCCAGCAACCATAGTACCCCTGGCTGGCCGTACAAGTTGTAGGTGGAGTACCTGTACATTCGTTAGCGAACACCGTTTGGTTCATCTTTCCTAGCAACAGCAAGCATATTAGTACTATAGGATAACGAAATGTCTGTCTCGAAGATTGCATGATGATAATCCTTTCATGTTGTTGAGGCACCGGTAAGTGCGCAGAAGCCAACAAATTAAATCCTTTGTAGCTTCGCCCTCTTCAGGATATGGTCATTTCATTCGAGTATATCCAAAAAGAGTTAATATTTGGAGAAGCTGGTGCGAATACTCCTAAGGTTAACCGTGTAGTGAAATTTTGGGTGCTTGTGGATTGCGCACACGTTCTTAAGGAGGTGTTTGATTTTTTCTTGGTCCTCTGGAGGCACACATTCGTTTCTCGTTTATTTCTCTCATTTCTTTATCATCCTCATAAACCCTCTTCCTAAACCCGCCTCACTTTCATAGACATTACAATATTTTTTCAAGAGAAATAAAATATCGTAAAAACAAGCGAAGGCTAGCAGGAGATGTAATCCCCTTCACTCAAAGGTATCTGCTGCACGTGATGGTTGTTAGATAAAAGATACCATTTTTATCCAATACTCAGGTTGTTTAAAAGGAGCCAACATGACTCTCTTCTTTCTTGGCAACTGATGACTGATTTCTGAACACTGAAATGGCGTCCCCTACGGGATTCGAACCCGTGTTGCCGCCGTGAGAGGGCGGTGTCCTAGGCCTCTAGACGAAGGGGACTTCTTTGCTTTGTACCTGAAGTCTTTGCTTGAATCAAGCCTTCTTCCAAGGCCCTCTTTATAAAATATTAACCTTTTTCTGCTATTTCTCATGGAAATACTTTTAATTGAGGGAAAAAGTGGCATGAAACTTCTTTGGACAATCGTGGCTACCGTGGTGTGTTCTTCCGCACTTTATGCAGGGGAATATTCCTCTTGTCATGAGAAGTGTTTTCTCTCCAAGGCAAGCTGCGATACAAAAAAGGGACATACATTTAATTCTTGCGAGCCTGAACTTATGGCATGTAAGGGCAGCTGCGAGAGTGGACGCCCCCATGAAGCTTATAGACAAAGCCCCTTCCTTGAAATTGCTCTTAATCCTGTTGTGGACGTTGACTTGTTTTAAGTTCTAGCCACGTCAATCCATAGGTGGCTCCAATGATCATAAAACTCCCCAAAATAACCCAGAAAGTGGGAACTTCTCCAAAGATAAGATAGCCAACGGGAATAGCGAAACACATGCGCGTATATTCAAAAGGGGCGAGATAGGAAGGATTTGCATATCTTAAAGCTGTTACGGAACAATATTGAGAGAAAACGCCCATAGCTCCAATGGCGACTAATGCCATTAAGTCCGCGGAAGACGGTGTTTCCCAAACACTGAATGCCAATATTCCTGCAATGAAGGTCGTTACTGTATTGGCATAGAGCATGATCGTAAGGGTGCTTTCCGTACGAGAGAGAAGCTTGACACAAATGATAGACAGGGCTGCAAAAAGATTAGCTAAAAGTTCGATCCATACTCCTATTCCCACGGCCATTGTATCTGGGCGCACCATGACAATAACCCCGAAATAACCCAATAAAATTAATCCCCATTTTTGAAGAGAGATAGAGTCTTTTAAAAGGAGCATTGACAGAACAGTTGTAAAGAGAGGTCCCGTCATCCCAATGGAAGTGGCAAGCGCAAGGGGTAAATTACGGTAGGCATAGTATGTACATGCCATAGCGATTCCTACGCATGTAACGCGCGTTATATGGAGGAGCGGGCGTGATGTGATGAACCCTTTGATGCCTGCTGATAGGACAAAGGGACTGAAGAAAATCAAGCCAAAGAAATACCGCATAAATAAAATGATAAGGCTATTTACTTCCGGAGAGAGGGTTTTTGCAAAAGCCATAGCAGTGCTAAAACTAAAGGCCCACATCAGCATAAAAGCTGCTCCGATGAGTTTGGGCGAAACGTCTCGGTTAAAAATAGCTGTCTGGAGTCCGTTCATCAGCTGGCGTCCTGCAGCGCGCTTTCTTCGGAACTTTGAAAAGCTTTAATACGTCCACACATCTTATCCATTAAAATGGCTAGAGCCCCGTTCGAAAGAACGTTTGTGGTGGTTATAAAAGGATCACAGAGGATATAAAGGGTGGTGATAAGCCCACTCATGGAATCTGTAAATCCAAAATAACTTTCTAAAATGGGGAGCAAAACAATGACCTCTCCTCCGGGAACAGAAGCGACCGCGAATTTTGCAACCATATAATACATTGAAAATAAAAGAAATGTAGAATAACTCATGGGGTCAAATCCATTAATTGCATAAACAGCTGCAATTAAAATGGGGACAGCGACTGAATCTCCCACGTGATGGATGTTAGCTGTTGCTGGGACAACAAACTGAGCGACAGCTTTGTTTTTTGTGTTTTTCTCAGCAGCTTCTAACGTAAGAGGGAGGGTAGCTGCACTCGACATGGTTGACATGGCCACGAGCCCAGAAGGAAAAACATTTTTCAAAGAGGCTTTGAGGTCCTTAATGTTTCCAAGGTTTGCTTTAAAATAAAAGAAGAGCATCGAGAGCACTTGCATGACCACCACCAAGCCGATCATTGGTCCATATCCGGTGAACATTTCTATAAGAGACTCGTCATGATGAATTTTAAATAAAAATCCAATGACATAGAAAGGGACGAGCGGAATGAAAATTTTTGTTAAAGCGCCCTGTACCTTGTTTTTGAGCCGATCTCCCCAAGCGACAAGCTTGTCATTACCCCAAAAGGCTCCGTAAAGTCCTGCGAGAGTTCCGAAGAGAAGTGCCATGTCCGTGCTTATGAGACGCGGATAGGGAATTGTAAAAAATGGCTCTAGAGGGGGTAAAGCAGAGGTTATTTTTTCGACAGCGTTTGCTGCATGATATCCTAGATGAGGGAGCCCTATATCTCCTGCGATGTAACCCAATTGGGTAAAGAAAAAGTTAGAGGCCACCACAAGGCTTAAGATCACGACGATCAAAAGAGGGGCTTTCTTTTGGAAGGAAGAAAGACAGGAGAAAATAAAGGCAAAAACGATAAGGGGCATACAGAAAATCAGCGTTTCTTTCATGAAAATGCTAAGGGTGAAAAAAGCCCGCTGCACACTCTCAGGAATCCATTCTCCAAATGCCATAATGAGGATAATAGAAAGTACCAACTTTATAATCAGACCAAACTCTTTCATCGTGTTCCCTCTCAATATATTTCCATTTCTGCTTCAATTGGGCAGTGATGGAAGCACGTTACCTAACTTTTATTCCCTTGAGAAGGAGTATTCTTGACTTTATCACCCATCTCATCGTATACACCACAAGGTATTTATTAATTAGGAGATAGGAACGTGAAGCGCACTTTTCAACCCAGTATTCTTATTCGCAAGCGACGTCATGGCTTCCGCGCTCGTATGGCAACTGCTTCAGGCCGTAAACTTATTTCGCGCCGGCGGGCAAAAGGGCGTTTGCGTCTGAGTGCCTAATCCTCCTTTGGAACGCCTTAAAAAACGTTCAGAATTTTTAGTCGTTGCAAAGACAGGGGATCGATGGGTGATGCCTGCTTTCATTATTCAAGTCTATAAGCGTGCCCTTGAAGGCAGCATTCGTTATGGCATCACGGCAAGCCGAAAGGTGGGAGGGGCTGTGGAGAGAAACCGCGCCAAAAGACGTCTCAGAGTCCTCATAAAACAGGTTTTGCCTTTATATGGCTGCCCAGGAACAGATTATGTTCTTATTGCTCGAGAAGAGGTCTTGAAACGAAATTTTGCTCGTATGGGGCAGGAATTGGAAGACGCCCTCCGACGTAGACAAAGACGCTTATGAAATTCTTTCTTCAATTTATTCTTAAAATGTTTATTTATTTTTACCGCGGTGCTATTTCCCCTTTGCTTCGCCCTCGGTGCCGATTTTTGCCAACTTGTTCTGAGTATGCTCTTGACGCCCTTAATTATTATGGTCCTTATAAGGGGAGTATTTTAGCTTTAAAAAGATTTTGCCGATGTCATCCTTGGGGAGGACATGGCTTTGATCCGGTTACGAAAGATAAATCATGAACGACCAAAAAAACTTCTTTATTGCCATTTTTCTCTGCTTTGCCATTTTGCTAGGCTTTCAATACCTTGTGCCTTCTGCACCTGAGAAAAAGCAGCCCCCTACTCCTTCGCAAACAACACAGCTCATTCCAGTCTCTCAACCCGCTCAAAAAGTAACACGAGAGGAGGCACTAACTGCGACTCCCCAGCGTTTGTCGATTCAAAATAAGAGTGTTCGCGGTTCTCTCAATCTTGAAGGAGCGCTTTTTGACGACCTAACGCTCACGCAGTATCAAGAGACGGTCAATCCAAAGAGTTCCGAAATAGTCTTATTATCTCCTGCCACAACACCGCAGGGTTATTATGCGTCTTTTGGATGGAGCGGCGGCGCCCCCGACATACTTCTTCCGACAGAAAAAACAGTGTGGAAAACAAATGGGTTACAATTAACTCAGCAAACACCTGTCACGCTGACGTGGGAGAATGGTCGGGGCCTTTTGTTCCAACAAGTTATTTCTATTGATGAACATTATATGTTTACAGTTACTCAAAAAGTAACAAATGTTGGATCTGCTCCCGTTTCTTTGATTCCTCAAGGAACACTTGCTCGACGCGGAGAACCGCAATCCTCAGGATTCTTTATTCTTCATGAGGGTCCCGTTGGTGTTTTTGATGGAAAGCTCAATGACCCTAGTTATGATGATCTTTCTAAAGCAGGAACGCTTCAAAACCCTGAAGCAAAAGGTTGGTTAGGGTTGACAGATAAATATTGGCTGACATCTCTTATTCCTGATCCTGAAGCCACCATTACGTCCTCCTATACACGTCAAGGAACAGGAGAGGAAACCCGTATTATCGCTCATTACAATCGAGCATCGATGTCCCTTGCGCCAGGGAACAGCCTTGAAGTCACGAATCATTTCTTTGCCGGGGCTAAAGTTTTACGTCTTTTGGATGGATATGAAGAGACTCTTGGAATTAATCATTTTGACTTAGCTGTTGATTTTGGGTGGTTTTACTTCCTGACAAAACCCATTTTTTATGCGCTTGAGTTTCTTAAAGGTCTTTTAGGAAACTTCGGTCTTGCCATTTTGGCCCTTACTGTTTTGATTAAGCTCGCCTTTTTACCTCTCGCGAATAAATCTTATTCCTCTATGGGAAAAATGAAGTCTCTTCAGCCAGAGATTGAAAAACTCCGTGAACGCTACGCGGATGATCGCTTAAAAATGAACGAAAAAATTATGGAGCTTTATAAGCGCGAAAAAGTCAATCCTATGGCGGGATGTTTGCCAATGGTCATTCAAATTCCTGTGTTTTTTGCTCTTTATAAAGTCTTATTCGTCAGCATTGAAATGCGTCAGGCGCCCTTTTATGGATGGATTCACGATCTCTCGGCTCCTGATCCGACAACGGTGTTTAACCTTTTTGGGTTGATTCCTTGGGATCCCCCCTCTTTCCTTATGATTGGAGCGTGGCCGTTGATCATGGGTTGTACCATGTTCTTGCAACAAAAGATGAGCCCTCCTCCTGCAGATCCTACGCAAGCGAAGATGTTTCTCTTTATGCCCATTTTCTTTACCTATCTGTTGGCGCAGTTCCCTGCTGGACTTGTGATTTACTGGACCTGGAACAATATCCTCTCCATTGGACAACAGTGGGTTATTATGAAGCGTGCAGAAAAAGCAAAGGCGAAAAAGAATGTCGCAAAAGCCTGAGGATTTCCCCCGTTGGCTTTTTGCACAAGACTGCATGTTTGTTACAGGGGCGGATAAGGTTGAATCCTTGCCTGACCCCTCCCTTCCGGAGATTGCCTTTGCAGGTCGTTCAAATGTGGGAAAATCAAGTCTTATCAATGCTCTTTTGGGAAGGAAAAGCCTGGCACGCGTATCCCATACCCCAGGACGCACCCAGCAGCTTAACTTTTTTCTCTTAGGTAAACGATTTTACATTGTTGATATGCCTGGCTATGGTTATGCGGCTGTTTCAAAAGCAAAAATAAAAATATTTTCAGATCTTATTCAAAATTATTTAAAGGGTCGGGTTCCTTTAAAGCGGGCATTTTTATTAATTGATAGTCGTCACGGCTTTAAACCGCCGGATCTAATGGTGATGGAGATGCTCGATAAAGCCGCTGTGTCTTATCAAGTTGTCCTGACAAAAGGAGATAAGGTTTCTCCAGCATTTCTTAAAACTCTTGTTGAGTCTTTGACCGAAACTCTGAAAAAACATCCTGCCGCTTTTCCTACGCCTCTGCTCACTAGCTCTCATACACAAGAAGGGATAGCTGTTTTACGGGAGGCCATTGCAGAGATCGTCGGAGATGAGTGACATTAACGCTTTGATAATAAAAGTGTGGGATGATGATACATCAGGTAGATAGACCATAGGAGAGCGGTCATGAAAAATATCCTTATGTTCAAAACAGTGGTCCTCTCAAAGCTCATTATTGTCCTTCTTTTGGGCGTTAACGCTCATGCAACTGCAACACAAAAAAAATGTGATAATGGATGGAAGTCGAGCCCGGCTTATAAGAAGTGTACAGGAGGGTCAGTTCAAGAAGATCCTTCTGATCGACGAACCTGTCTTCTTCAAAATGTGACCTGTAAGGATATATCTAACGGAGTTCTATCAATTCAGCCCCACCAATTCGCCAATTTGAATTCATGCTCAGGCCATCTTACCATAGGGACTTGCTCTGCTTCTGCTCCTACACAACAAGCCTGTCAAGCCCAGTGGGACAATAACTCTTCTTCGAAAGTATGTTCAGGAAGTGTTGGGGTCGATCCTTCTGACCCCACCCTGTGCCAGCTTACCATGACTTGTAATGGGACAAACAATGGAGTTCTTACATACCCACTTTCGCAAATCGCCGAGCTGCAAGTTTGTGATGGGCTTCTGAAAACAGGAGCGTGTAAGAGTAAATAGCCTGAATTTTTAAAATTTTATATAAGTTCAATTAGCGTCATTGCATACGCTCCTCGCAATGACATAATATGGTGTGAAAGAACAAAAAAGTAAAATCTTTGTCCAAAATTCAGGGTTTCTACTAGGAAAATTGCTTTTCTCTTCTTAGCGGAAGAAGCTTATTATTAATCCTTCGCTTCTTTCAGAAGTTGCCGTAGTTCATTGCGAAACTCAGGAGTGTCTTTTTCTCCATGAACTTTAACGGCGTGATCCACAGCCACTTTCATAACTTCATCCTCAGCGCCAGAGATGGCAAGAGTGCACTTTTTTGCACCGGGAAACCAACGACAATCGATGACTTTTCTCTTTTCTTCCATAGGACTCTCCTAAAGTTAGAGTGTTTATCTATACATCATAACAGAAAGAGATGAAGTTTTTCTTAATCTTGACCTCAAAAGCGCCGTGAATAAATTTAAGAGGACGAGTTCTCAATAATTCGTCTTGCTTTTTCAAGATCCCCCGGAGTGTCTACCCCAAAGGGGATGCTCGTATTGACAACTTTTACATCGAGACGCATGCCATTTCCTAAAGCGCGGAGTTGTTCCAGTTTTTCACGGGCTTCTAATGGGTCTACGGGCAAACTTACAAATCGATTGAGGCACTCTCGTCCATAGGCGTAAATACCTATGTGATGATAGTGAGGACCTTCCCCTGAGGGGAGAGGGTTACGGCTAAAATAAAGAGCACGCCCAATGGAATCTCCTGTTTTTAGGGAAAGGGCAACTTTAACCGTATTGGGGTCAGCGAGTTCGTTAGGATCATCAATAAGATTTGCGAGGGTGGTCATCTCAACGGAAGGATTTTGAAAAGGCTCTAAAACTTGACAAAGCAAAGAGGGGTCGAAGGTGGGCAGGTCTCCTTGCATATTGATGATTACCTCATATTTCCCATGAGGGTCATAGATATCAAGGGCGGCTTTTACGCGGTCAGTTCCTGAAGGAAGAGAGGGATCGGTAAGGATTCCTTCTGCTCCATAGGCTTTTACTGCATCCAGAATTTCTTGATCTCCGCAAGCTACAAGAACAGGACCTGCATTGGCTTGGAGTGCTCGTTCCCACACATGAACAATCATGGGCTTGCCGCAAATGTCCGCAAGAGGCTTATTCGGAAGACGTGTTGCAGCGAGGCGCGCAGGGATAACAATGAGAGTTTGAGAGGTCATACGGCTTTCAATATCTCCTCTACATGACCGGGAACACTTACTTTGCTCCATATCTTTGCAATTTTTCCTTTCTCATCAATTAAAAAGGTGGAGCGTTCAATGCCAAAATATTTTTTGCCATACATGGATTTTTCACCCCATACTCCATATTTTTCACAGACTTCTCCCGTTTCGTCTGAGGCTAAAATAAAGTTGAGGCCTTCTTTTTCTTTAAACTTCTGATGACTTTTGATAGAATCTTTAGAGATACCAATAATGACCACATTTTTTTTGTCAAATTTAGGCTTTTCATCCCGAAAAGAACAGGCTTCCGCCGTACATCCGGAAGTTGCATCCTTAGGATAGAAATAAACAATGACGCGTTTGCCAATTAAGTCAGATAACGTAATGGAACCTCCTTCATCTGTAGGTAAGGTAAAGGAGGGGGCTGTGTCACCAATTGATAAACTCATACGAGACCTCTTTCTGGAGCATATGTGAACAGATTAAAGTTTACTCTCCCTTTTTCTTTTGGGAAAGGGTTCATTGCTAAAAAATCCATACGTCTTCTTTTAGAAGTGGTAGGATCTATTGCGGCCCTTTTCTTCTTGATTCTTTTGGTTCTGTTAGGCCGCCTTTCTATGGGGCCTGTCAATCTTGATTTCTTAACGCCTCATGTGGAGGCCGCTTTACAAACACCAACGAATGATTTCAGAGCCTCTATTCAACATACGCAACTTGTGTGGCGAGAATGGAACCGCCCTTTTGAAGTTGAACTTGTAGATGTGCATTTTCAAAAGGACGGAAAGCCAGATTGGCTTAATATTGAGCATATTGGAATCTCTTTATATTTGTATCGCCTTTTAGGCGGTGACGTTTCTCTAAAGCATATGCGCCTGTATCGACCTCACATTCTTTTAGAGCGTAATGCTCAGGGAAGTTTTTCTTTGGAGCTGGGGGACGATACATCTGATCAGGAGTTCTCATTTGAAGAAATCTCGTCTCTTCTAGCGCTGGGAGAAGCTAATCCTGCTCTGGGAAAGCTTAATGAACTTAAAAAAATATCTATTATCGACGCGCACGTTGTGTTGAAAGATGTTCAAGCCGGTCAACAATGGGAACTCCCAAAGGCTACCTTTGTTTTAAGGCGACATGTGGGCGGTTTTCGCACAGACTTGACTTTAACCCCTGCGCATGGGCGGGGACTTTTATCGTTGACTTTTCGTCACGCTTTGGGAGAGCCTCGTTTTGATGTGGGAGTCGATTTTAAACAGATTGCCTTTAAGTCATTAATAGAAAAAGATCGCCCAGCACTGGGTGACTCAAATCCTGATGTTATTACTTTTGACGATATTCTCAACCTTTTCCAGCATTGGGATGTCCCTTTAAATGGTAAGGCTCGCTTATCTCTTGTGCCTTCAACACTTGAAGTGATTGAGGGGCAGTGTGATGTGGATTTTGGGAAAGGAGATTTAGACTTATCTTTAGCGAATCTCCGACCTCTTCCCCTTGAGGCAGGCAATCTTTCTTTTAAGCTTTCTCCTGAAGGGGTTGATCTTAAAAATGCTTCTCTTTTGTCAGAAGAGATGTTGTTCCAGATTTCAGGAAAAATTTCTTCATCGACAGGTCCGCTTGCGTTGACGAAACTATTGGGGCCAGACAAAATCTTGGAAATTCAGGGAAAGGTCGAGGATCTTTCTTTAGATCATCTGGCAGCCCTTTGGCCACAGAGCCTGGCACCTGCCCCTCGCGAATGGTTGACGGAAAACTTACGGACAGGGCTTATTACCGAGGCAACCCTCTCTCTCAAAGGCCATGGGGAGGAAACAGGATTTGTTGTGGATGATCTTGTGGGCAGTATCAATGGAGAAGGGGCGGAAATTACTTATTTAAAAGGTTTGCCAGCGGCGCAAGATGTAAAGGCGACCGCTACTTTTGATAATCATGGTTTTGATATTAAGCTTTTGTCGGGACAGATAGAGACCTTTCAGCTTCAAGAAGGTCAAATCATTATTTCTGGGCTTGATGTAGGAAAAGAAACTCTTGCCTTAGATATTAAGGGGAAGGGGCCTCTTTCTGATGTATTGGATATCATCAATCACAAGCCTCTTGAATATGCTTCTTACGGGGGAATCGACCCTGCAAAGGTAAAGGGGAGTGGGTCGATCAAACTTCATATGGATTTTCCTCTTTTGGCAGATCTTCGATTTAAAGACATAAAGATGACCCTTAAAGGGGGCTTTAAAGGGGTGGAGCTTGATCGGAAAATCACAGACAAGCTGACGGCTCAGTTGAGAGGAGGGGCCCTTTCCATTGATTTGACACAAGATCAGATGAAAATTCAAGGCACAGGCGTTCTTAACCAGCTTTCCTCGTCTCTGCTTTATACCCATTACTTTACAGATTCAAAGCCCTATGAGTTGCAACTGCAAATTGAGACGACGGCCTCTTTTGCCGACTTTAAACGCCTTGGTTTTGATTATGAGGAATACGCGCATGGTCCGACGAAGACGAAACTTCTTTATACCTTGGAAAGAGATAAAAAAAGTCGCTTTTTTGTAGATTTAGATATTACATCTGCGGTTCTTGTTTTTCCTCCCTTGGATTGGCAAAAAAAAGAAGGAGAAGTAGGGAATCTTTCTTTTGCGCTTCTTTTTGCAGAAGGTCACCTTGCTAAGATGACGGAACTGAAGATGACAACACCCGTTTATTCTCTTCAGGGAGGCATTTTGTTTGATCCTCAGCAAGCCTGGAAAACAGTTCATCTGTCCGAGCTCAAAGGGCCTCACACACAGACACAAGTTACTCTTAATATTCCTCGAAAAGACGCTTATGACGTCTCTTTTAAAGGGCAAAGCGTGGATTTGGAGAAATTTCTTGCTTATGTTGATAAGGGCGAAACGGCAAAAGAATATCCTCTCACAGATATCAAGCTTTTTGCTGAGGTCGGGCAGCTCCGTCTCGGAGAAGGGAGAATATTTCAAAATGTACAGGCAGCCGCTGATCTTTTCTTACAAGGGACTGAAACGCTTTGGAAAGAAGTAACGCTTCGAGCCAAAGCAGGAGAAGGGGTGGCTGATAAAGGTGATGTGGCCCATGTCTCAGGAGGAATCTCTTTTGACTTGAAGCCAGGTCCCAACAATACTCAAACTCTTCTTGTGAGGGCTAATGATGCGGGACAATTTTTAAGAAATTTAAGCATTTATGATGATGTGCAAGGAGGGCAACTTACGATTAAGGCCGAAAGGCAAAATCATGGCCCTTACAAAGGTGTCTTTAAGATGAAAGACTTTAATGCCCATAAAGTTCCTTTGTTAGCACGGTTTGCGGCCATTTTGTCACCTATTGGGATTGTGAATTTATTTTCTGCTAATGAGAATGTTTCTATGGAACGGTTTGATTGTGACTTTGTGTTTGATGATTCCTTTGTGATCCTTAAAAAGGGGGTCGGAAAAAGCATATCTTTAGGATTTACTGTGGATGGAAAACTTGATCGTCGTAATCGCACCTACTCCCTTAAAGGCAATTTGATTCCTGCACGCTTTCTCAACTCTATTTTAAATAATATCCCGATTCTTGGGCCTCTTTTGAGTGGTGGAGAAGGGGAAGGCCTTTTTGCCATGTCCTATACGGTAACGGGGCCCTTTGATAAACCTGATATTTCAGCAAACCCCCTCTCCATGCTGGCTCCGGGTTTTCTCCGAAAACTATTTTCGCCAGATGAGTAGGGGGGAGTTGAGGTATTGTCTGTCATCCCGAACTTGTTTCGGGACCTCGTGTCAATAAGCAAAAAACATAGTCTAACGTCTTTGAAGATGGGCTACTTTCGTGCGTGTCAGGGGCGGGGCGTTAGTGTTACTCAAAATTTTATTGCTAATAAGCGAGTATTGATTAAAACAACTTGCGTTTAGTTGTTTTATGTTAGCTAGAGGAAAAGCGTTGTAAGAGGCTGCATGCGGAAATAAGTATGTGAGGTAAGAAATCTTTGCTAGAGGACCGGTTTTAAACATAAGCAATAATTTTCCAAAGAGCATTAAGCCTAGGATGACTAACTTATCCAATGTGAACAAAGGAGACGTTGAACGACTCTTGGGCGATTCTCGATATGAGTCGACGATTATTTCTTCTTGATTAAGAAGAAACTCTAACGAGCGCTTTAAATTTGTCTGCTTTTCTCTTGGAACTTTTAAAAAGAGAGTGCTTCCTTGAAAAGGATTGGCGGCTGTAAAACTAGACTTATTATTGGGTTGAATGTGAAAACCATGTGCATTTTGGATTAAGGTAAAATCAGCTCTTGTGACTTGTATACTTTGGCAGGGGAGCGCTTGTTCTGAAGGAAGTGAAACAGATTCGTGTTGCTGTACAGGACCCTTTCTCTCTGACGATGGCTCCGCAAATGCAAGGCTTTCCTCTAGTAATTCTTCATGTTGAACAGGTAATAAAGCAAAGAGTTGCAGGTTTGGTTCTTCCACAGTTCTCGTTAAGGATGCCTCAGATTTTTCTAAGGTTTCTTTCTCAAGAAGAGTATTTGACGAAGATAACTTAGGGGCTATAACACCATTTATATCCGAGAGAGAGCTCTTTGAATTATTGGTAGATTGACCGATCTTGTTTTGTCCGGAAGACGGAGAAAGGCTTTTATGATTGTGCTCTAGATCCTTCTCTTGCAGAGGAGAGAACGTGCCTTTCGGAGTGTCTGGGGGGCTGTTTTCAGGAGGAGTCGTGGTTATCCAGGGAAAAAAGGACGCCAAGAGTACCCACTGGTGAGGGGTATGATTGGGATCAATAGTCTCCCATTTTGTAGAATGGGGTAATAGGCTTATAAGTATAGAACCATTAGCTATGATTCTTCCTTTGTCACAAAAGATACTCTTAATTGTGCCTTGTAGGAAGGAGCGTAGCGTAAATTCCATTTTCATGGCTTCCATAACACTGAGGCGATCTCCTACCTCAACAGAATTTCCTTCTCTAACATATACTTTTACTACTTTCCCAGGTATAGGAGATTTAACAAATTGATTTCTACGGATTTTCCATGAAAATTCTTGAAAAAACCTTGTTTGTTCAGAAAGTAAAATTTCGGCAGGTAAGCCCAAAGCTAGTCTTTGTTGTGAGACCATTTCGGGAATTTCCTTGATAAATGTGCCTGCTGATAAGAAGATATGACGCACTTCATTGTTGATGGTTCCAATAGGGACTTTGATATCATGCCGTAGTGTGATGCCTTTGGAAGAAGAGTCGTCGAATAAATCAAGCGCCCAACAACGCGTCAAACAAAGGATTGTGTATACAAATAAAGAACAAAAAAGCCATATAAATCTTGGTTTTATATAAGCCATATTTACCTCCCAGATGGGATTTTCTTTGTGGAAAGAAATATAAGCTATTTTTAAATTTTGTGTCAAATTTTAGGCTTTTTACTCAGAAAAAGTTTCATATTTTATAGAAAATCGCGTAAAATCATATCCCATGAAGCAAAAGATTCCCCTTCGTCAAGAAACAGATACCTTTGGTCCTATTGACGTCCCTGCAGATAAATATTGGGGGGCTCAAACGGAAAGGTCGCGTCAAAATTTTCGCATAGGGGTGGAAGTGATGCCTCTCCCTCTCGTCCGAGCGTTAGGGCTGCAGAAAAAAGCAGCGGCGCTTGTGAATATGGAGCTTGGAGAGCTTGACTCGGTTCTTGGACAAGCCATTGTAACGGCAGCAGACGAAGTAATAGCGGGCAAACATGACTCTGATTTTCCGCTTGTTGTTTGGCAAACAGGCTCGGGAACGCAAACCAATATGAATGCCAATGAAGTAATTGGGAATCGGGCAATTGAGATTTTAGGCGGAAGAATGGGATCAAAAACACCTATTCATCCCAATGATCATGTCAACTTAGGTCAATCTTCTAATGATACTTTTCCCACCATTATGCACCTCTCAACGGCTTTTGAGATCCGTAACAACCTACTCCCTGCTTTAGAGGGGCTCCGAAAAGCGCTTCAAGACAAAGAAAAAGCTTTTAAAAATATCATTAAAATGGGGAGAACTCATCTGCAGGATGCAATTCCTTTGACCTTGGGCCAAGAATTTTCGGGCTATGCAACGCAAATTAAAATGGGTATTAAGCGAATTAACAACACTCTTCCTCATCTTTATGATCTAGCTCAGGGAGGAACGGCTGTGGGGACGGGTCTTAATACGAATCCTAAATTTGCAAAAGCTTTTGCAAAAAAAGTGGCTGAATTAACAGGACTTCCTTTTGTAACGGCGGAGAATAAATTTGAAGCCCTCGCGTCTGAAGATACGATGGTTGAAGTCTCTGGAGCTTTGAATGTCTTAGCGGTTTCTTTAATGAAAATTGCAAATGATATTCGTCTTCTAGGGTCAGGCCCGCGCAGTGGAATTGGAGAACTCCTTCTGCCAGAAAATGAACCTGGATCGTCTATTATGCCTGGCAAAGTGAATCCCACTCAATGTGAAGCACTGACAATGGTAGCGGCGCAAGTGATGGGAAATCATGTGACGGTTACGATTGCGGGCTCTTACGGGCAGTTAGAGCTGAACGTCTTTAAACCTGTCATAATTTACAATGTTCTTCAATCCATTCGTCTTTTAGCGGATGCTGTACGGAGCTTTACAGAAAAATGTGTTATCGGCATTGTTGCAAATGAAAAGAGAATCGAGGAGTTGCTCTCCAATTCCCTCATGCTTGTAACAGCGTTAAATCCTCATGTTGGCTATGATAAGGCCGCTCAAATTGCGAAAAAAGCGCATCAAGAAGGGAAGACTCTTCTGGAGGCTGGGCTTGACCTCAACTATGTGACGAAAGAACAGTACGATGATTGGGTGAAGCCGGAAAAAATGGTCGATCTCTATGAATCCTGAAGATGCTTGTTTTCAAAAACGTTCTGTGACCCTTTTGGGGCATAAAACAAGTGTGGCTCTGGAGAAAGCCTTTTGGCGCGTTTTAGAAGAAGCTGCTCACACACAAGAGATTTCTTTAAGTCGTTTGATTCAGGAAATTGATTCAAAACGCACAGGGAGTCTTTCAAGTGCCCTCCGCCTCTATGCTTTATTCCATACGCCGTTTAAACATCCATCCCGCAATAGCTAAGGTAAAAAAAGCAATAAGAGCCATGGGCCATGTGTGCATCAGCACATCAGAGGCTGGCATGTTTTTTAAAAAAAGGCCTTTTATAATAATAAAAAAATGAGTGATGGGGAGGATATGTGTAAAGGGCTGTAACCAATAGGGCATATTTTCAATGGGAGTGGCATAGCCAGAGAGGAGTATGGTTGGGGTCATGAAAACAAAAGATCCTAAAATAGATTGTTGCTGTGTATGAGAGAGAGAAGAGATGAAAAGTCCAACCCCTACCATGGAGAGCAAGAAAACAATCATGCTAAAGTAAAGTAATAAAAATGAGCCTGTGAAAGGAACGTTAAAAAAATAGAAAGCGATGAGCATAAGGGCACTGCTTTCGCCTATCCCGATGATCATAGCAGGAATAAGCTTTCCCATTAAGATTTCCCAGGGTTGCAGTGGAGAGACGAGGAGTTGGTCAAATGTGCCGTTTTCTCTCTCTCTTGAGACAGACATAGCGGTGAGTGTCAAGGCAAGGAGCATGCTTAACATGGCAACGAGGCACGGAACATTATAGTAAATGTATTCAAGATTTGGGTTAAAAAATGCTCGAGAGTCAATGGGGAGAGGCTCTGAAAGTTTAATTCCCTTCTCTTCAAGAATATCAGTGTTGAAAGTTTGAAGAATAGATGTGAGATAGCCTGTCACGATTTGAGAGGCATTGGATTTTCTTCCATCTAAAATCATTTGCACGGAAGCAGGATCACCTTTGGCGAGAAGACGAGAAAAGTTGGATTGAAGCTGCACAGACACAATAACATTTTGAAGATCAATTGCTTTTCTTGCTTCTTGAAGGCTTTGGAATTCATAGACATGCCCAAAATAGGGAGAGCCTTTAATACGTTGGATAAGTTCGTGGCTATACCAGCCATTATCTTGATTATAGACCCCAAGGGAGATGTTCGTAACATCTAAGGTTGCTGCATGAGAAAGAATAATCAGCTGAATGAGGGGAGGGGCTATAAGGGTAATACGACTTTTCTTATCACGCCACACAGCGAGAAGTTCTTTAATGATAAGGGCTTTTAAACGAGGCCATCTACTCATTATGAATCTAGCCTTTTGCTTGTCTTATAAGTTGTGACAAAGAAGAAAAAAAAGGCGATAAGAAACATCGCAAAAAGGTTGGGGAGCACAAGCTCCCAAAGTGTTCCACTCAAAAAGGCACTTTGGAGAATAGGGACAAAGTAACGTGGAGGAAACAGGTACGTAAGGGCTCGTATAGGCCACGGCATGGAGTTGATTTCAAAAATGAAACCTGACAGTACAAAAGCTGGCAAGAATCCAAGCATGATAGCAATCTGTGAGGAAACGAATTGATTTCGCGTTGTAGAAGAGACCAGTAATCCTTGCCCAAGAGAGGCTAAAAGAAAGACGGAGGTGGCGAGGAGTAACACGAAAAAAGATCCTCGAAAAGGAACGCCGAATAAAAGAATAGCAAGTGTGACGCATAAGGTCATGGACCCTAATCCCAGACAGAAATAGGGGATGAGCTTGGCCAGCAGCATTTCCCGAATACGAAGAGGGGTTGCCATGATCGTTTCCATGGTTCCTCTTTCCCATTCTCTGGCCACAACAAGCGCTGTGAGAAGAGTGCCAATGAGAGACATAATTGTTGCCATGGATCCTGGCAGAAGAACATCTCGACTTTTAAGCGCCGCATTAAACCACACACGAGGCTCTGGGTTAACAAGGATTGGCGAAAAGCTTTTGTTCTCAATGGCGCGTTGTTTCATCCAGGTGTTGACGACATCGGTTGCATAATTAAGTGCAAATTTAGCGGTATTTGGTTCGCTTCCATCGAGGAGAATTTGTATAGGTGAACTTGTTCCTTCTATTAAGAGTTGTGAAAAATTTTGAGGAATAGTGACAAAAGCGCGGATTCGCCCAAGCGTCATTTCGTCCTTAAAAACGTGAGGATTATTTTCGGTTTGAACGTCGAAGTAAGAGGTGGCAAGAAAAGCACTGGCAAGACTCCTCGCCTCTTCGTCCATGTCTTCCATCACAAGGCCAATGGGAATTTTATTAGCATCAAGAGAGACTCCATAGCCAAAAATAAAGATCATGAGCAAAGGGAGCACAAAGGCGATAAGCATCGTGCTCGGATCCCTTATGATTTGCTTACTTTCCTTTTTTAAGTAGGCAAAGAAGCGTTGAGATGAGAAGGAACTCATGAAACCCCCCTTTGTTCAATGAGAGAAATAAACGCATCCTCTAAAGTGGGATTAGGCATATCTCGAGTCTTCACCATATTTTTTAGGTCGTCCGGCGTTCCTGTTGCAATGTTTATTCCTTGATAGATAAGCGCGACGCGATCACAGTACTCTGCCTCCTCCAAGAAATGAGTTGTGACCATAATGGTCACACCTTTTTCAACCATTCCATTAATATGAGTCCAAAATTCGCGGCGGGTAAGAGGGTCCACTCCGGAGGTGGGTTCATCAAGAAATAAAACATCGGGTTCATGCATAACGGCACAGGCAAGGGCGAGGCGCTGTTTATAGCCGAGAGGAAGTAAGTTTGTATTAGAATCAAGATAAGGATGAAGATCAAAAATAGTGACCATAAGGTCAATCATTTTGGTGCGATAGGGGTCTTGGAGGCCGTAAACACCTGAGAAAAAATTTAAATTTTCTTCAACACTCAACTCTCCATAGAGAGAGAATTTTTGAGCCATGTATCCGATATGAGAGCGCGCTTTAGAGGGGGCTGTTTTAAGATCGAGATTTGAGACAAGGGCTTTTCCAATTGTAGGTTGTAAAAGACCACATAGCATTTTGAAAATCGTTGATTTTCCGGCTCCGTTAGGTCCCAGAAGGCCAAAAATTTCACCTCGTTTTATGGTGAAAGAAATATCCTGAGCTGCTGTAAAGTTTCCAAAACGTTTTGTTAGATTTTCAGCCTTAATAAGGGGAGTTGAGCTTTGCTCTTTAACGGGGAAATTCGCCGCCAAAATAGAATCCCCTTGAGGAATACCCCCCAAAATATCCATAAAGGCGTCTTCAAAGCGTGGAGGCACTTTTTGTCTGGAAGAATTTTTTAAAGGAGAAGAGGTGACCACACGCAATTTATTCCCTTGAATGACTCCATCAATAACATAAGGAAGATTGAGAAGTTTTGTGAGAACTTTTCGGCGGCTTTTAAGAGGAACCTCTAGTTGAAAAACACGATCTTTCATTTTTTTTGTAAGATCGTTTGGAGGACCCTTAAAAAGGAGCTTCCCTTCATTGAGGAGGAGAACATCTTGACATTTATCGGCTTCATCAAGGTAAGAGGTAGACCAAATAATGGTCATCCCCTCATGGGCCAGAGCTTTCACCATTTTCCATAATTCTCGGCGAGAAAGAGGATCAACCCCTACACTAGGTTCATCAAGAAGAAGAACTTGGGGATGGCTTAAAAGGGCACAAGCTAACCCCAGTTTTTGCTTCATCCCCCCAGAAAGCTTCCCTGCCAAGCGATCAACAAAGGGCTTTAAAGAAGTGAAGGTGAGCATGCTTTCAAAAGCCTCTTTTTTTTCTGTAGGAGAAAGTCCATTTAAGTTAGCGTAAAGCTCGAGATTTTCTATAACAGAGAGGTCTTCATAAAGGCCAAATTTTTGGGGCATATAGCCCGTGATATCGTGAATCTGAGACGAGGTGGTTGAAAGTCCCATAACCGTAATCTGACCTGTTGTGGGAAGCAGCAAGCCTGTTATGAGTCGAATTAGGGTTGTTTTGCCTGCGCCATCAGGCCCTACAAGCCCTGTAATGATACCCTTTTGAATCTTCACGTTAATTTTATCAAGGGCGGGTCTTTCCATCCCTTTGAATATTTTACTGAGGTGGTCGAGATGGATAGCGTTTTCGATCGTATCCCCCTATTGAGGTAACGTAATGTGGACGGTTGCTGGCATTCCTTGGCGTAGCTGACCTTGAGGGTCGTCCACAAGAATACGGAGCCTATAGACAAGATCTGTGCGAAGCTCTGGCGTTTCAACGGTTTTAGGAGTGAATTCTGCTTGGGGAGAAATAAAGCCGACCTGTCCTTTAAAAGGGGTGTCAGGATCTGAATCTGTTGTGACAAAAGCCTCCATCCCGGGTTTGAGCTTTCCAAGAAAAGGTTCAGCGACATAAGCCCGTATCCATACGGGTTTGTTCAATGAAAGGGTATAGACTACCGATTCTGGCGTTACAATTTCCCCAGGTTCTTTGACACGAGTAAGCATAATTCCTGCATCAGGAGAAAGAATTTCTGTGTCCTTTAGATTAATCTCTGCACTTTGAAGATGAGCTTTTGCAGTATCCACAGCTGCTTGAGCAGCATCAATATCTTCTTTTCGAAATCCTTCCTCTGAAAGGCTTAGAGCTTCTTGTGCGTTTTTAAGAAGGGCTTCGTTTTGAAGTTTTGTTGCAAGAGCGGTTTCATAATCTTCTTGAGACGTTCCATTGACTTTTAGTTCTTTTTCCCGCCGAAGAAGAGTTATTTTTGTATTTTCGAAAGTCGCTTGTCGTTCATGGACGGTTGCGCGGGCTTCTTCAATCTCTTGGGGGCGATTGCCATGTTTTAGCTTGGCAAGATTAGCTTCTGCTTGTGCAAGCTCTGCCCTGGCTGCGGCAAGATCTGCTTCATAAGGAGCCTTATCGAGAATCGCAACAATATCTCCTGGTTTTACGATATCTCCTTCTTCAAAGTAGATCTCCTTAATACGACCGCTAACACGAAATCCAAGATCGACTTGTCGGATGTCAACGTTTCCATACAGAATTAGGTTGTTTTGCTTATGATTATGTTTCCAAAGTATGATCCCAAAAAAGATAATCCCAATAAAAGTAAGGAGAATGACTCCCATAACGATAAAACGTCTGCGATTTGATGTATGGGAATTGATTCCTTGTTTCATTGGTATTCTTAATTAGTTTTTGTTTTAGGGTCTAACGAAAGAGTTTTAAAAAGAACTTAATGCCGTAAGCAAAAAGAGCGGTGCAACACAAACTGCTTATCCATAATACCATAAACCAGGTCCAAGGTTTCCATCTTTTGCTTTTAGTCATAATAATGGCTCGATTTTCCTCGAAAAACGTAATAGGAGTAAGCTGTGTATCCCAAGGTAACAGGGAGCAAAAAGAGAACTCCTAACAAGATAAGAGAAAGCGCTTCTGGGTTTGAAGCTGCTTGCCATAAAGAAATTTCGTAAGGAACGATCCACGGCCATAAGCTTACCATGAGACCAAGATATCCAAGGGCGAAAAGAAAAATGGTGAGAATAAATGGCTTTAATTCTTCTTTCTTTGAAAGACTATGATAAAGGCTGATAAAAGTTATGGCTGTTAATAAAGGAATGGGAGAAAGATAGGCTAAGTTTGGAAAAGTAAACCACCTTATAAAAATTCTATCGTTCAAAAACGGCACCCATAAACACACCAATCCCATGAATAAAGCCACGTAAAGAAGAGAGTAGAAAGCGGCTTTTCGAGCCCATTCTTGGGTTTTCCCGTCTGTTTTTAAAATCGTCCACGTTGCTCCAAGAAGAGCATACCCAAAGGTCAAGGCCAGGCCTGTCATAAGGGAAAAAGCAGTAAGCCAATCAAAGCTACCTCCTCCAAATGTGCGACCTTTTACAGAAACGCCTGCAACGAAAGCTCCTAAAAGGACACCTTGGAAAAAAGTCGCTGTCAAAGAACCAAAATGGAAAGAATAATCCCAAAAAGTGTGCATTTTCCCTTTTGATTTAAAGCGAAATTCAAAGGCAATTCCTCGAAAAATAAGACCTAAAAGCATGAGGATGATAGGGATATAAAAAGCAGGAAGAAGGATGGCATAGGCTAAAGGAAAAGTCGCAAAAAGACCTCCGCCTCCCAAGACGAGCCATGTCTCGTTACCATCCCAGAAAGGGGCGATGGAATTCATCATCTTATTGCGGCAATCTTCACTGGGAGCAAAAGGAAAAAGAAGTCCAACTCCTAAGTCAAAACCATCCAATAAAACATAAAGAAAAATGGCTGCGGCAATAACGCCTGCTGCTGTTAAAGGTAAGTCAAGGAAGGATGAAAAATCAAGCATCGCTATGCCTCAAAAGGGGTGTTGTAAGACCATGAGATCCAAAAATCTCGTCTGGTTTGAGGAAAGGTTGAGGGCCTTTCTTAATTAAGGCCAAAATATAATAAAGGCCTGCTCCAAAAACAAAGGTATAAACAACAACAAAAGCAAGAAGAGACAGAAGGACATGCTGACCCATAACAGGAGAAGCCGCTTGGGTTGTGCGCATCAGGCCATAGACAATATAAGGCTGGCGACCGACTTCTGTGACAAACCAACCCGCTAAAACGGCAATAAACCCTGAGGGTGTCATGGCAAGACAGAAGCGTTGAAACCATTTTTTATCAAACAGTTGCCGGCGAAAATAAAGATAAGTCGCAACAAGACCCGTCGCTAGCATAAGGAGGCCAATACCGACCATAATTCTAAAGGACCAGAAGACAATGGCAACAGGGGGTCTTTCTTCTATGGGCCAGTCTTTTAACCCTTTCACTTCTCCGTAGGGATCATGGGTGAGAAGAAGACTGGCAAGATGAGGAACTTCAAGCAGAGATTGTGTCTTTTCTTCTTTTGTATCTGGCCAACCTAAGAGGATGGCAGGAACTCCCTTCTTGGTTTCCCAGAGCCCTTCAATGGCAGCGACTTTTGCGGGCTGATGGACAAAAGTATTTACCCCATGTAAATCCCCTATGAGAACCTGAATGGGCGTTACAAAGATAGCCATCAACATGGCCATTCCGACCATAATGCGGGCGTGGGGGAGATACCGTTTTTTTAAGAGATACCAAGATCCGATTCCTCCCACGAAAAAAGCGGTTGTAAGGTAAGCTGCAATCACCATATGTAACAGCCTGTAGGGAAAGGAAGGGTTGAAAATAATCTCGAGCCAACTCGTGGGTTGGAAAATGAGAGTATCGGAGAGAGTATATCCTGCTGGGGTTTGCATCCAACTATTGGCGGATAAAATCCAAAAAGCAGATGTCAGCGTTCCCAAAGCAACAATAATTGTGGATGCGAAATGCATCCCACGTGTGACCTTATCCCATCCAAATAGCATAATCCCAAGAAAAGAAGCCTCGAGGAAAAAAGCAGTGAGAACCTCGAAAGCGAACAAAGGACCAAGAACGCCTCCGATGCTGTCCGAAAAGCCTGACCAGTTCGTTCCTAGCTGGTAAGACATGACGACTCCCGACACCACTCCCATGGCAAAGGTGACAGCAAAAATCTTTACCCACAATTTGTAAGTTTCTTGATAAACGTTTTCCCCAGTAAGGAGCCAAAGCCCTTCCACCACCGCAAGCCAGCTCGAGAGACCAATGGTTAAGGCTGGAAAAATAATGTGGAAGCTTATGGTAAATGCAAACTGAATCCGTGATAGAAGAATAGGATCAAGATCCATGAGATGTCTCATTTTTTTGAAAAAAATATCTTGTTAAAATTTTATACGAATTGTCTTGAAAAAGACAGCCTTTTAAGAGGTTAAAGAGGAATTATTTGAGGAACGCGAGAGAGTAGGTGTAAGCGCAGATGATGAAGACGGTTTTAAGTAGGGAGAAGTCCAGCACTTTTCTTGTGAACAGCTGTTATCGGAGGAGTAACTCCTAAGTTCACAATGTTCTCTCCTATCACAATCAGTTACTTACAAAGCTTCTTTTGGGCGGCAGGGAATTTTCCTGCATGCTCTTCCTTGTTTAAAAAAGCTTCAATGTCATCGTCTTGTGTTGTTAAAGCAGAGGAGTATAAACCTGTTTCGCAAAGTGACTGATCACACGTATCTGAAGGAAGAATGTAATCACCTTGGTTTTGCACAATAGAACACGTACAAACCGCTTTGGAGGGATCATTTTCATCTATAAGGCAAGGGCTGTCTAAGCAAAATGCCCAAGGGCGACTATTGGAACATTTGACATACGTTTCAATCGGATAATATCTTGATTTAATAAACTTATACCCTTCAGAGGTTGTTTTTACAGGCTCCCCTGGTTCTTGGCCTGCGGAATACCCTTGTTCTACTTTACAATTGCACAACGCCATTCCTTCTTGGCCGGGGATAGGAAAACATTTAGCTGTTGTACAAAGAGCATATTGACCTTGTGATAAATAGAATTTATCGGCGAAAGATTCTGAACAATAAAAAGAAATTAAGTAAAAAAATAACAAATATAGCGTCATTTGCTTTTGTTTTTTCATTTTGTAGAACTTCCTTATTTTTATAGGATAAGGACTATTTACCAGGAAATTCTTTATGAAAAGTAAATTTTTTCTACAGGACCTTTGGGTATTAACCGAGAGTTGGTTGACAATTTTTCTTACCTTTCCCATATTAAATATAGTTTCAACCTATGAGTATTAACCTTTGCAAGAGTTCGTCGAAAATTGGGGATATATAGCTGTTTTTTTAGGCTCACTCATTGAAGGCGAGTCTATTATTTTTGCTGCTGGATTTCTTGCTCATGAAGGATATTTATCTCTCTCCAAAATCATTATTATTTCCTTTTGTGGAACGCTTTTCGCAGACCAGGCTCTTTATTTTGTAGGGCGGCATTTTGGGAACTCAGTGATTGATAAGTTTCCTTCTCTCAAACCACGGGCGGAGCGGGCTTTTCAGCTTTTAAAGCGGTACGATAATATTTTTATTCTTAGTTTTCGCTTTATTTATGGCATACGCATTATCAGCCCCGTTATCATTGGAACCAGTGGTGTCGCGGTTAAACGGTTTATCATTTTAAACTTTATTGCAGCCCTCATTTGGTCTGTGTCCAGCTGTGTTGGAGCTTATTACTTGGCGCATCTTATTATGGATAAGATGCACCTTCTCCCAAAAATCATTTTAGGTGTTGTTTTGGTGGGAGGAGGAATTTGGTTTATTATTTATAAGTGGCGGAAGCGGTGCGCTTAATGAACCGAAAAAGAAGACTTTGAAACATGCCCTCTTGGCAAGAATTTATTCAAAATTGGGGATACATCGCTGTTTTTGTAGGATCATTAGTGGAAGGGGAATCGGTTGTTTTTGTAGCCGGGTTCCTCGCTCATGAAGGGTATCTGTCTCTCCCTAAAATTATTTTAGTTTCTTTTTGTGCAACACTTTTGGCTGACCAAGTATGCTATTTTATAGGATACTTTTATGGCAGTGCCTTGATTGACAAGTTTCCTTCTCTTAAGCCCCGCGCGGATCGAGCCTTTCAGCTTTTAAAGCGTTACGATAATCTTTTTATTCTTACGTGTCGTTTTATTTATGGCATTCGTACTATTAGCCCTTTTGTTGTTGGGGCAAGTGGGGTAGGAATTAAGCGGTTTATAGCTTTAAATTTTATTGCGGCCCTCGTTTGGGCAGTGTCTAGCTGTGTGGTGGCTTATTATTTTGCGTATGTCATTATGGATGAAATCCATGTCTTGCCAAAAATTATTTTAGGCGTCCTTCTTTTTGGCGGAGGAGTTTGGTATGGTGTTCATAAATGGCGAAAACGCTCTTCGTGATTAGATTTGAAAGGGAATGTGAATGCATCATCGATATCCAGTGACATGGAAAGAATTCTACCTCAATGCACAAGCGCTTGCTTGGCGTCTGAATGAAGGACGAGAATGGAAGGGGATTATCGCGGTGACGCGAGGGGGGCTCGTTCCAACCGCTATCGTAGCGCGAGAATTAGGTGTTCGAAAAATTGATACAATTGGGATTCTGAGCTACGGGGAAGATGATAAACAAGTGGACCCTATTATTGTTAAACCTTGCTCCATCGAAGAGGGTGGGGCAGGGTGGCTCGTGGTGGATGACTTAGTGGACACAGGGATGACTGCCAAAATTATTCGAGAAATTCTTCCTCATGCGCATATTTCTGCGCTTTATGCAAAACCTTCTGGCAAAGCACTTGTGGATACGTTTATGACGGAGGTGAGTCAGGATACGTGGATTGTTTTTCCTTGGGAGGAAGATATCTAAAGGCTTTTCGAATTTTAAAATATCCAAAGATGCAGATTAATAAAGCTGCTAGGATAAAGTAGCTTACGGTTGCGATGGTTTCTGGACAGAACAAAATGGCAACTAACACTAATGCGGCCGTTCCCATCTTTCCAAGAAGTACGAGAGATGAGGCAAGTCCTGTAAAGCGGGGGTCTGCCTTTATGGCTTTGAGAGTAAGGCAGGCTGAGATAAGACTTTCGCCTATTATGAACAACATTGCTACACTTAAAACCCAAATGCCGTTTGGAAGCCAGTTGGCAAAGAAAAACATACTCACTGATATAGCTATAATAACAAGTCCGCTGAAAATAATTTTTCGATTCCCAATTTTTTTAATAAGGACTTTTGCAATAAGCGGGCCTAAACCGTTTCCAACGGCCAAAACAAGACCTACACTTGCGAATTCAAGAATGCTCCAGCCATAATGACTACGAAAAATATAAGGACTTATGACGATAAACGCGTAGAAAGCCCCATATAAACTTCCTATCATTATTAAGTAATAGGAAAAAAAGGGATGATGGAGAAAAAAGAGATATTCGTGAAAAGTCTCTTTAGCCTCTCGATGATTAATGTGACGTTCAAGCTTTGTGTAATAGGATAGCCCTAAAGCCAAAATTCCTATAAAAGCAAGAAAATAAAAAATCATCTGCCATCCCCCAATTTTGAACATGACGCTTCCAATGAGAGGGGCAACTCCCGGAGAGAGAGCAATAATGGTGAGGACGCGAGAGGTAATTTTATTATAGATCTCTCCTTTGAAATATTCTGCGGAAATAGAAAGAGATATAATGGGGGCTCCGGCGGCTCCAATCCCTCCTAAAAACCTTCCCACTAAAAAGGGGTAGATAGAAGAAGAAAAGGCACATAAAAGGCTAGAGCTTATAAAAAGAGTCAGAAAAAAAGTAAGGATATGTTGCCGTCCGTAGATATCAGAGAGAGGGCCAGATAACACCGTTCCTATTATAATTCCCATAAAATAAATGGTAACGCTAAATTTTATAAGGGTTGAAGAAACAACAAATGTTTGAGAGAGTTCAGGAAACTCTGAAAGATAAATTGTTGTTCCAAGCTCGCCTATAAAAGCAATCAGACACACAACACCTGTAAAGATGGCTACTTTTGACATGAGAGAACTCTTCAAAAAACACTTCTCTATATTATTATTATCTCTATAAAATATAAATTTTATATTAACAAATAATTTTATGTCTATTTTTGATTTTTTTTGAAAAAAGTCCGCCTTGTTAATATATAAAATTTTAATAAAAATTCATTAAAATTATTTTATTTGATTTAATTTTTAATTAAAATTAAATAGTTGAGGTGTTAATTTAAGGAGTTGTTTTATGAAAAAATATTTTACGGTGTTTGCGGTTGGTTTAGCCCTATGTACGTCTGCCCATGCTATTAAGTCTGAAGAATATCAAAGTTCTCTTGATGAGTTGCAAAAAAAACATCCAATTATTAAGTCAATTCGCAAGGATTCAATTTTTGAGGAAGCTTCTAAGAAACATCTAGGAATCCATTCTTCTTCTAGTGAAGTCTTAAAGGCGGCGTTAATAGAAGTGATCCCTGTTTATTTAAAAAAGATGGATTCGGCACCCTATTTTAGCTTTGTGGAAGGATTAGCTCATGTTTGGAGAGCTTCCTTTGGTTCGTTAACTATGGGAGAAGCAAAAGGTAATATAGAAAGAGTAGAAAGAAAAGACTAAAAATAAAATTATATTTTATTGTTTAGTATTTTTCCCTCTAAGGAATCTCCTTAGAGGTTTTTTTTTGATTTGGGGTTAGAATTTTTTTTACTTTTCTCCAAGCTGCATGATTCCTTTGATGCTCTTCAAGGGTTGTGGCAAACACATGCCCTCCAGACCCGTTTGCAACAAAGTAAAGATACGGCACAGCAGCCGGATAAAGGGCGGCTTTGAGAGAAGATAAGCTGGGGCTCGCAATCGGCAGGGGAGGAAGGCCTAAGTTAAGATAAGTATTATAAGGGTTTTTAACCTGAAGGTCAGTGAGAGTTAGCTCACGTCCTAATCCGCCTTTTCCCTCCGTTAGAGCGTAAAGAACGGTGGGATCCGCTTGGAGCGGCATACCTTGCTTAAGACGATTTAAAAAAACAGCCGCTACAAGGGGTTTTTCTGAGTGAAGCGCGGTTTCCTTTTCTATGATAGAGGCTAAGGTCACGAGCTCCTCGGGAGAGCGGAGGACACACTCAGAAGGACGTTTGGCCCACAGTTCTGCAAGCCTTTCCTTCATTGCCTTTTGCATATGAGTAAGGATGTGAGAGCGGGGGGTCCCTCGAGGGAAATGATAGGTTTCTGGAAGGATACTTCCTTCAGGGGGAATATCGCATGATCCCTCAAAACGCGGATCTGTAAGAAGTTTTTGGACAAGAGAATGACTTGTCTCCCCCTCAATAAGAGTTACGGGATGGAGAATCACGTCTCCTTTTTTCAAAATATGAATGAGCTGAGCGGGGGAGAGAGAAGAAGGAATCAAGTATTCCCCCGCCTTAATCTCTTTCCAACTTTTCGTTCCATACACAACAGCTTTAAAGAGGATAGCGAGATCTAAAACGCCTTGCTCCTTGAGATAAGAGGCAATTTGGTTAAGTGAAGCTCCTTTTGGAATGAGAATGACCCCGTTTTTATTATGTTGAGGATGCTGGAACCAATAGGCGATGCCGACTCCAATAAAGATAGCCACGCAGAAAGAGAATGCAACAAAGTAGGTGAGGCTCTTTTTAGAGATAAGAGCTCTCAAACCGTTCCCATCACAAGAGAAGCGTTCGTTCCGCCAAAGCCAAAGGAATTGGACATAGCGTAGCGGATTTTCTTCTCTTTGGCTTTATGAGGGATAAGATCAATTCCTTGACAGTCTTCTGATGGATTATCCAAGTTTAAGGTCGGGGGTAAAATTCCATCTCTTAGGGCAAGAATAGAAAAAATGGCTTCAACGGCACCTGCAGCGCCTAATAAATGCCCAATGGCTGATTTGGTAGAAGACATGCTGATGTGAGAGGCGTGGTTACCTAGGAATCGCTTAACAGCTTGAAATTCTATTGAATCTCCCGGAGGTGTTGAGGTCCCATGGGCATTAATATAGCCTAAATCATCAAGCGGGATATTTGCGCGACGCAGCGCATTCCGCATGGCGCGATACCCCCCATTTCCATCTTCTGCAGGGGACGTAATATGGTGAGCATCACCAGAAAGGCCATACCCTATAACTTCCGCATAGATTTTTGCGCCACGCTTTTTGGCGTGTTCATATTCCTCTAAAACAACAATCCCAGACCCTTCGCCCATAACGAAGCCATCTCGGTCTTGATCCCAGGGGCGCGACGCTTTTTCTGGTGTATCGTTGAATTTTGTTGAAAGGGCTCTTGCAGCTGTAAATCCAGACACGCCAACCTCGCATATGGCGGCCTCAGCTCCACCAGCCACCATGACGTTTGCATCGCCCAGTTGAATAAGGCGTGCGGCATCTCCGATAGCGTGGGCTCCCGTTGAGCAAGCAGTAACAACCGCATGGTTAGGGCCTTTAAAGCCATGGCGAATGGAGACTTGACCTGAAATAAGATTAATAAGGCAAGATGGGATAAAGAAAGGACTCATTCTCCGAGGCCCTCCGTCTCTATAGGTATATGCAGCCTCACAAATTTTCGCGAGTCCCCCAATTCCTGAGCCAATCATGACGCCCGTCATTTCTTGGTCTTCTTCTGTTTCGGCTTTCCAGCCTGAATCCTTCAGAGCTTCTTCTGCAGCTGCAATGCCATAGATGATAAAATCATCCATTTTGCGGCGATCTTTAGGGAGGACATAATCGTCAAAATTAAATTGGCCTGGCTCCGCTCCTTTAGGAAGGAGGCCGGCCACTTTTGAGGGCATATCTTCTATATTAAAGGTGTCAATGCGTCGAATCCCAGACTTCCCAGAAATAAGGCGCTTCCAAGACGTCTCAACGCCATTTCCTAAAGGGGTAACCAGGCCTAAACCTGTAACAACAACACGACGCATATTCAATCTGACACCATTAAGTTATTTAGAAGCGCGTTCGGATACGTAATCAATAGCGTTTTTAACGGTCATGATTTTTTCAGCAGCCTCATCAGGAATTTCGCATCCGAATTCCTCTTCAAAAGCCATCACAAGTTCAACTGTATCTAAACTGTCGGCACCTAAGTCATCAACAAAACTTGCATTTTCTGTGACTTTGTCGTCGTCAACGCCCAAATGCTCTACGACAATTTTCTTTACACGTGTTGCAACGTCACTCATTTAATTTTCTTCCTTAACTGGTTGACAATATCATCGAATAGATAAAATGTTTTATCTTATTCTTTACCTATAGCTAGCTATCATATTCTTATTTGTTTGGCTAGACAAGAATGTAAAAACATTAAACTTTTCTTACAAAGTTTAGTCTCGTTGCCTTAGATCTGTGAAAAGTAAGCCGATTTAATATGTCCAGGTTACCATCCCCAGCTTGTCAACCAATTCGTCACACGCTGGAATTTGCTCGGAGCATTTTGTGGACCTGCCTCTTTGGGATAATAATTCGCTAAAACTTTCCGACATACGATATTGTCTTGCCCATTTGAAAGCATGTCTTGTACCGTTTGGACACCTTGTATAGAGCAATTAACCTGCATTTGGTAAGCGGTTAAATCTTCTGTATAGCTTCCTCCACTCTTAGTGTAAGGAAGTTGTCTTACTTTGCTTCCTTCCCTTTCAATAAGAGAAATTGTGTCATCGACTAAGTTAGAAAATGCCTTTTTTGTTCGAACTGTTGCTTGCCCCAATTTTCCTTTTTTTGCGTGTAATTGAGGAATCTTACTTTGATAGCCATCCACAATAGCGTCAGTTGCTCTGACAAGTTCTCCGAGGCGGGTAGCGCCAGAGTGAAAATCCATGGCTGAGCCAAAGGAGTTAGATTTCTTAGAGACCGGTTTTTTTCCTTTGAGGCGATCAAATGGGGAGGCTTGCAGAGCATTTGTATTTTGTACAGTTCTTACAAGACTTCTTTTGTAGTCTTCTGTGAAATGTTCATCTGCATAATAAGGAGACTTAGCAATTCCAGCTGTTCCAAGAAGGGCTAAAGTTCCAAATACTGTGAAGGAAAAGGCGAAGGCTTTATCTGTTCGAATGATCATAGAAGACTCCTTTAAATCATGACACCAAAAATAACACAATCAAGCTTGGCGCTTGAAATTTGACTTGTCAAGTATAAATGCACAGCATTGAGGTGAAGACTCATCATCCATCAGTTTTCTCTTCTTTGTCATCACCGAGCTAGAAATTGATGGGTGCTAAGGAGATGAAGACGAAAATGTATAAGGACTTACACCATCGTCATGCCGCCATTAACGTGGAGGGTTTGACCCGTTACGTATTTGGCTTCGTCACTGGCTAAATAGACGACGCTTGCGGCAATATCTTGTGGTACTCCAATTGCGCCTTGAGGAATGGCACTTAGGATGTTCTCTCGTTGCTTTTCATTAAGAACGGCTGTCATAGGGGATTCGATAAATCCAGGGGCGATGCAATTGACCGTAATACCGCGTGTGGCCACTTCAGCTGCCAGGGATTTTGAAAGGCCGATCAGGCCAGCCTTAGAGGCGGCATAATTAGCTTGGCCAGCATTTCCTGTAACGCCGACGATAGAGGTAATGTTAATAATTCGGCCGGAGCGTTGTTTCATCATGCCTTTAATGGCTTCACGAGAGAGACGGAAGCAGGAGGTGAGATTAACATCAAGGACCTTCCCCCATTGATCATCACTCATGCGGAGCATGAGTCCATCTTGGGTAAGACCTGCGTTGTTGACCAGAATATCAAGGCCCCCTAAAGCCGCTTCTGCTTGAGAGATCAACTGTTGTGTTTCTTCTGGATTTGAAAGATCGCATGGAATGACATGAGCGCGCTCTCCCAGTTCTTTGGCGAGAGCGTCAAGTTTTTCCTTTCGTGTGCCGGAGAGAACAACGGAGGCTCCTTGGCGATGAAGGGCACGGGCAATTTCAGCTCCAAGTCCTCCTGTCGCACCTGTAACGAGAGCTTTTTTTCCTTTAAGATCAAACATGATTTCTCCTTTTAAGCTGCAATATCATTCTTTAAAAATGCTTCAATATCATACGGTGTATTAAGAGCAAAAGCCTCAAGAGAGGGGGTGATGCGCTTTGAAAGGCCGGTCAGCACTTTTCCTGCACCCACCTCAATGGTTGTTTGAACACCTAAATCAGCCATATGGTTAATGCTTTCACGCCAGCGGACGCGGCCGGTGACTTGTTGAATAAGAAGAGTCCGAAGGTCATCTTCTGTCTGAACAGGTTCAGCAGAAACGTTGTCGAGGATAGGAATCAAAGGAGTCGAAATGGCGATGGCTTGGAAAGCTTCTTCCATGCGCTCTTGGGCAGGTTGCATAAGGGCACAATGAAAAGGAGCGCTCACATTTAAAAGAATACTTCGTTTAGCTCCATAGTCCTTGGAAAGTTCCACAGCGCGCTCAATGGCCTCGAAGTGCCCACTAATCACTACTTGGCCGGGGCTATTATCATTGGCAATTTGGCAAACTTGACCTTGAGCAGCCGTTTTTACAATTTTTTCAACCGCTTCTAAGTCAAGGCCGAGGAGCGCTGCCATAGCTCCCTCCCCAACAGGGACGGCTTTTTGCATGGCTTGTCCGCGAATTTTCAAAAGTCGCGCTGTGTCAGTCAGACTTAAGGACCCTGCTGCACACAGAGCTGAATATTCTCCCAACGAGTGGCCAGCTACATAAGAGACAGAGTGGGAAAGAGAGAATCCCCCCTCTTTTTCTAAAACACGTATTAACGCCATGCTTACGGCCATAAGAGCAGGTTGTGTATTTTCCGTGAGGGTTAAGTCTGCCTCAGGGCCTTCAAAGATAATTTTTGTGAGATTTTGTTGAAGAGCTTCGTCAACTTCCTGAAACACATCACGGGCGCAAGGGAAAGTATCATAGATGTCCCGTCCCATGCCGACGCTTTGTGATCCTTGTCCTGGAAAAAGAAAGGCTTTCATGCTCTAACCTTTGTATTCTATAGTATTCATCATAAAAGACATGGGATAAAGGCTGGCAGATGTCAAGGGTTGTGTTATCAGGACTACTCCTTTTTGCACCGTTACCTCTCTTTGCAGAGAGTGGAATACCTGCTGATGCAAGCTTAAGTTTGTGGTGGGCCTTTCCTTTTGTGGGTATGCTTCTATCTCTTGCACTTTTCCCGCTTTTTGCCGTTCATTTTTGGGAGAAGCACCATGGGAAAATAGCAGGAGCATGGGCCATCTTGACGGTTCTAAGTTTAAGCATTGCTTTTGGTTTTCTTCCTGTAAAAGCTGAAGTTTTAGGGACTCTTTTTCATCATTATCTTCCCTTCGTGATTATGATTGGATCGCTTTATACGATCGCGGGAGGAATTCAAATCCGCGTAAGCGCTCCAGGAACGCCCTTTATGAATATGGTGGTTTTGGCTTTGGGAACCTTTTTGGCAGGGTGGATTGGCACAACGGGCGCGGCCATGTTGTTGATTCGTCCTTTGCTTTCTATGAATACCCAGCGAAAAAACCGTGTTCATCACATGATTTTTTTCATCTTTCTGATAGGGAATATTGGAGGGGCTTTAACGCCTCTTGGGGATCCCCCTCTCTTTTTAGGATTTTTAAATGGGATCAATTTTTTTTGGACGATGGAATTTCTTTCTTTCGAAATGCTTATGATTGCGTTTCCATTGCTCTTTATATTTTATGCTCTTGATACCTTTTTTGTAAGAAAAGAAGGGTTTTCTCCTCAATCTCTCCCGTCAAAAGTAACGATAAGTGGAGGCTTTAATGGGTTTCTTTTTTTAGGGGTGATGGGGCTTGTTCTGATGAGTGGGCTTTGGGATTCTGGGAAAAAGATTTTCATAGGGGATGTGGCCTTTGAGCTTGAAAATATGATGAGGGACGGAGGACTGATTCTTTTGGCGTTGGTGTCTTATTTGCTTACTCCTCGCGATATTCACACATCCAATCATTTTTCGTGGGAGCCCTTAAAAGAAGTGGTAAAGCTTTTCTTCGGAATCTTTATAACGGTTATTCCTGTGATTGCGATTCTTGAAGCAGGGACTCAGGGGGCCTTGGCACCTTTAGTGTCCTTAGTGACACACGACGGTCTCCCCCAAAACGCTATGTATTTTTGGCTTTCAGGGGGGCTGTCTTCCTTGTTAGATAATGCACCCACCTATCTTGTGTTTTTCTATATGGCAGGAGGAGATTCTCAAGCATTGATGTCACTTTTTTCTGATACGTTGGTTGCCATTTCATGTGGGTCTGTTTTTATGGGAGCTATGACTTATATCGGAAATGCCCCCAACTTTATGGTTAAAACAATCGCAGAAGGACATAAAATTCCCATGCCTAGCTTTTTTGGCTATATGGGTTGGTCGATTGCGATTCTTCTCCCCCTCTTTTTTCTTTTGTCTTGGTGGCGATTTTAAGATGACAGCAAGAAATGAGTCTATGTATGAGTAACCTTATCGCTTGCGTTGTGTTTAATGTCATAGGGCTAGGGGCATCGTATTTTCTTTCTCTTTTAAGTGGCAGTCAAAAAAAGAAAGTAAATTGGGGCGCTGGTATTTTTTGGGGATCGTGGGCGAGCTTGTTGTTTACCTATAGCCTGTGGTTGTTGATGCCAGATAAGCTGAATGTGGCGTGTTACGTAACCTTTGTCATAGGGCTTGTTGGATGTTTCTTTCTTTTTAAAGACCATCCCATCACCGCTTTTTTAAAATCAGATTATTTTGTTTCTTTTCTCTTCTTAGCACCCTTTCTTTTTATCGTTTCTTACATTCCTCGACATTGTGATGAGCTCTCTCATTGGGTGTCTTTGCCTCAAATATTTTATTGCCAAAATTCTCTTATTCCTCAAGATCATTGGCATACAGGCAATTATACGCCTCTTTGGACATTACAAGCCACCTTCTTTCAGTTTTTTACTCCGCAAGAATTTGATTCGTCTCTCATTTATGCGGTGCGCATTAACGTATTCTTATCTTTTTTCTTCTTTATAAAAGAGAAATTTGATTTAGCTTTCCTGAAAGCATCTTGTTTTGTTTTGGGCATTTTAATTATCTTCTTTGTAACAAAATCGGCTCAGAACCTCTTGATCGAGTTTCCTTTGTGTTTGTTGCTGTCATCTCTCTTGTTTCTCATTGGAGAGAAAGAAGGAAGTTTATCAAAAGAGAATCTTATTTTTTTCTTCATAGGTTTTCTAAGCCTTTATATGCTTAAAAAGCCCTTGATAGTTGTTTTGCCGGCTGCTTTTTATATTTTATGGACTCAGGGATATAAAAAACAACTCACGTATTTTATTCTCCTTTTTGGGGCTGTGTACCTATCGTGGAAGTTGAAAACGGCTCATATGAGTGAGCCGTGGCAATATACTTTTAAATTTGAGACACTATGGGATGATCAAGCTATCATCATCTATAAGCAGCTCATAAAGAAAGCCGTTCAAGACGGGCTGCGCAGCGTTTTGTTTCTTTTAAGCCTGTTGATTATTTATCGATGGAAGAAAGAAGTCTTCCGCTTTTATCTTATTTTTTCTCTGATCTACCTCATAGGATTGATTGTCACTTATGTCTATGCCTTTGAAGGATATCAAGAAGCGGCGATCAATGCATCTTACGTGCGGTATGTAAAAATTGTCTTTGTGCCGGCTTATGTTTATGCGTTTTATATTATGTTATCTACCTCTTCGAGACTTGCCCGATGGGACCATGCTTTAGTGAAGAAAAACATCTCCCCGTATGCCTTTTCTTTTGTGGCGGCCCTTTTGTTGGTCTGTTTTTTTTACCCGTCTTTGTGCGGATCTCACACACCTCCATCGGATTGCTTTATGAACAATTAAAAAGTTACATTGAGGCGAAAGACAAAGGGAGTCTATTGTATTAATATTTTCAGCTTTTAAATAAGTATCACTGAGATATTCATCATAAAAGATTATTTTTAGCAATCCCCTTGTTCTTTGTAACAGTAATGTATATATCTTATGATGAAATCATTTGTTAATATTTTTTATTTATAGGTAATTGTATTATGATAAACAAATTTTTATTAAAAAGTCTTTTGGTCACAAGCTCTTTAACTATTATATCTTCTGCAAATGCTATGGAAGATGATGGTAAAGAGAGGATAGTTCCTAATGTGTTATCTGTAAAAGTTTCTCCTGTTGAAGTAGCAGAGTTCGAAAGCGGAAATCTTATTTTGAGTGTCACTCAACTTAAAAAAGGCTTCGAAGCAGGACAACTTGTAACAAATCACGGCACGTTTTCTGTATCCAAGGCTTATGAGTGGTCTATGCCTTCTTTCGAGATGATATGGGATCAGAATATAAAAATTTACGGATATGATAGGGGAAAAGATGAGTACATATTTACCTGTATGGTAGGAGGTGGCCCTCGTTATGTATATAATGAACAAACTCTTCAATGGGAATATGATTACAATCAAATAGATCCAGGTTATGAAGGACTTGGACTTGTTTTGAAGAAGATGGAAACACAGTCGCTGAACGAAATCATTGCAGAGACAGCTTCTATGCCCCTTATTTCTCCTTCAGCAAATGAAGGTAAGCAAGAAGATGTCTTGCCTAAAGAAGAGAGCGTTTCTGTTTTATCGAAAGGCAAGATCTTTAAAGAATCAGATACCCCTAAGAACACGGCTCAGAAAGATTTTTACCTCCAATACGATCAACAAAGAAATTTTTGGGTTGGAATCGAATATTTAACGCCGAAAGCAGTGACTTGGTGGACACAAAGGCTGGGATGGGATGCTCAGATGCACTTCGGAGAGCAAATTAAAAGAGAACATGCAATGATCCTTGAAATGCCTTTAGAAACGCAGATTTCTATACAACAAGCTTCGATGGAGTTTGCGGAAAGTATGTCACGCGTGTTTGGAGGATCTTCTTCAAACTCTACAGACCTTCTTCCTCAATATGTGCGTGAGGCAGAAGAATTTTGCTGCTTACGTTCCTCTGAACTCGAAAGTAGTAAAGAATTTATGGGGTTATATGATGAAAGAGCTCCAAAAAATCCTGGACATCCACAAAATGATGACTATTTAAGTGCTTGGAGAGGATTTCAATATAACTTGAAGCATGCTCACGAGAGACCAACTTGGATTGCTTATATTTCTTCAAAGCCTACGGAAGGTCCTTTGCATGACACAGTTTCTGTGACATCCCCTGATATTAAAATGATGATGACGGCAACACCAGGCGATAAATTTTATAGTCCCCTTGGCATATACAAAAGCCCCATCGCAACTGCTTACGATGAAAAAGTAGGTCAGAAGTCTGACCAATTATCCATGACGTTGCATCGTGAAACTGCGCGGTTTATGCACCAGATACAACCCAAGATGCAATACATGGTTGTGCGACCTATTTCTTCCATGAAGTCTATATTTGAAAAAAGTAAGGTGCCTTTTTTTAGCTCTAATGGACGTCGGCAAACCACTGATCTACCCCATGTCCGTTGTACGACTCCTTTTCAGCTTCGTTGGTATGCTTCACCAGAGGACCTTACAACTGAGGAAATGGAAAATTTTGGAGAGAGCCCTTACATTATAATTGACCCCAGAACCAATGAGTATCATCAAATCAGTGACCAGCATTGGTTTTCAGAGAGTCCGTTTTTGGGAGGAAAGACTCGGAATTTTTTTGAAACGTTTCCTTTTGTTACGGTTGATATTAAAGACCTCGAAAAGCTTTAAGGTATAAAGTACTGGGTAAGCGTCAGCTATTATAGCTGACGTTTACTGCGAAGAACGTCCTTCCATGCGAGCCTTTACGGATCCCTGTGAAAGTTTCAAAAAAGAGTGGCTCTTGTGTTTAATGGCAAAGAGTTATTATGAGGGACATAAGCATCCACTCATGCTTTCGGGTAAACAAAGTTTGAAACAAAAGATGTCACGGACGTAAGTTCGCGGAGAGTCACTTACAATTGCCTGTTTGTATTTTAGAAACCTGAGTTGATCTGAAGAAGAATGGTGAGTGGCTGGTGAAGGGGTTTGCTAAAGTGTCATACGTTTACACTTTGACCACATCTTTTACATATCTACAAAAAGCCTCTCCCCGTGCTTCAAAATCGCGAAATTGGTCAAAACTGGCGCAGGCGGGAGACAGAAGAACAATCGCCTCTTTATGTTGGTCATGAAGAGCACGCTTTGTGGCTGCATTCACAGCTTCTTCAAGAGTATTGCACAAAGTGTAGGGAACTTTTCCCTCAAGAGTAAGAGCAAAGGTCGAAGCAGCTTCCCCATATAAAAAGGCATGCTTTATAGACGGGAAAAAGGACTTAAGACTTGCAATGCCTCCTTCCTTAGGGCGGCCGCCTAAAAGACAATATAAGGAGGAATTTTGATAGCAGGAAAGTGCTTTTGCAACGGCTTCTGCGTTTGTAGCTTTACTATCATTAACAAATGTTAGGTTGTTGTATTGAGCGACAATCTGTTGACGATGAGCAAGCCCCGGGAAAGAGGCAATACCATTACGAATCATCTCAGCACTAATACCTAAAGATCGGAGGGTGCCATATGCCGCAGCTATATTTTGCCAGTTGTGCGTTCCTCTTAAACGGTCGAATTGTCGTAAGTCTAGGACGGACTCACCCTTCTCATAGAGATACCCGTCTTTCACGTAAAGACCTTCTGAAAGAATTTTAGAGATGGAAATAGGAAGAAGATTTATTTTTTTTGAGACGCGAAGAGCTTCATAAATCGATAAACAATGCGGGTCATCTACACTGATGACAAATGTATCGGTGGATGTTGAATTTTTATAAATAAGCTTCTTAGCCGCGATATATCCTTCCATTCCCCCATGTCTCTCCAAATGATCTGGAGTAATGTTCAAGAGAATGCTTACTTCCGCATGAAAACTAGGAGAAGTTTCTAGCTGGTAGGAAGACAGCTCTAAAACATAAATACCATCTTCTTCTAAGGGATTAAGCTCCATTACGGGGATTCCTAAATTTCCACCTACCTCTACGTGAGCCCCGTTTTCTTTAAGAATGTGGCCAATGAGGGTTGTTGTCGTGGATTTTCCATTTGTTCCCGTAATGCCAACATAGCGAGCTTTAGGTTGGCTGAGACATAGGAGCTCGATGTCACTGATAGGACGCACGCCTGCGAGTTGCGCGCGTGCCACAAGGGGATGAGGAGCAGGGTAATGGTGAGGAATACCAGGGCTTAGAATCAGAGAATCGACCGTGGCCCATTCTACTGTATTAAGATCAGTAAGAGAAAGGCCTTCCGTTTGCGCCGCTTTGCGCGCTTCTTCTTGGTCATCCCAGGCAAGAACGTGGGCTCCTGCTCTTAATAAGGCTTTCGCCGTTGATTTGCCAGAACGGCCAAGTCCAAGGACAGCTACTGTTTTGTTTTCAAAGAGAGAGGGAATGATCATTGGTGCATCAAGGTGTTATATCAAGACGTATGGGATGATTAATTGCTTTGGCATATTTATGAATGGTTTGTATGCTTGGAAAGTGCTCTCCACTTTCTAAACGTGCAATTTGAGATTGAGAAGTATGCATTCTCTTAGCAACTTCGACTTGCGTCAGTTTTGCAGAGATCCGTGCTTTAATTAAGGCGTGCGCCACTTCAAATTCTGTCTTTTGAGCTTCGTATTCTTTTCTGACGGCTGGATCAGCTAGAAATTTTTCTTTATCAAATTTAATCATCTTTTGGGCCCTCAATTTGTCATCCTTGGGCTAGAAGTGCTTGATTTGCATAGCAAAGCTTAGCACTTCTTGACCCGAGGATCTTGTGGGTTGAGATAAGATCCTCGGGTCAAGAAAAGTCATTGTTTTTCTTCAAAAAACAAGCCTTTTCTAGTCCAAGGATGACAAGGAATAATGAATTTTCCAATTTGCACATATATTTGTCAACCATATTCTATCGCAACTTCAAGGTCGACAACCCAATCAGAGCTAAGACAACGGAAATGATCCAGAAGCGAAACACGACTGTAGGTTCTGACCAACCTTTCTTTTCAAAATGGTGATGGATAGGGGCCATGAGAAAAATGCGTTTTCCTCCCGAAAGTTTAAAATAGCCCACTTGAAGAATAACAGACACGGCTTCCATCACAAAAAGTCCCCCTACAATGGCAAGGACAAGCTCGTGCTTTGTAATGACAGCCATTGTTCCAAGAGCGCCTCCCGCAGCAAGGGATCCAGTGTCTCCCATAAACACCATAGCAGGAGGGGCATTATACCATAAAAATCCAAGACCTGCGCCGATCAAAGCGCCACAAAAGATAGCCAACTCACCTGCTCCTGGAATGAAGTCAATTTGAAGATAGGTTGCAAAGACATGGTTGCCTACCACATAAGCAATAAGCATAAAACAGGCGCTTACAATCATGACGGGACCGGTGGCTAGGCCGTCCAAGCCATCGGTTAAATTAACAGCATTAGAAGCTCCCACCACCACACAAACAGCAAAAGGTAAATAAAACCATCCTAAATTAAGAAGAACCTCTTTGAAGAAAGGGAGAGAAATGCTGGTTGATAGAGGAGGTTCGCCCAACTGCATAATGGCGTAAACAGCAAGAGCGCTCATGCTGATTTGTATTAAAAGTTTCTTTTTTCCAGAGAGTCCTTTTGAATTACGCTTCGTAAGCTTTAAGTAATCATCCATGGCTCCCACACACCCAAAGCCAAGGGTGATTGAGAGAACAATCCATACATACCAATTCGTCCAATTCACCCATAAAAGAACGCTCGATGTAAGGGCAAAAAGAATAAGACTTCCCCCCATGGTAGGAGTTCCTTTTTTGGTTATAAGATGAGACGCAGGGCCATCTTCTCGTATGGGTTGCCCTTGTTTCTGTTTTTTCTTTAACCACTGAATGAAGAAAGGACCACATAAAAAACTAATTAAGAGTGCTGTAAGAAGTGCCCCCGCTGTTCGAAAGGTAATATAACGGAAGAGGTTAAAAAAAACGTTTTCATGTCCCCAAAGTGTATAAAGATAGTAAAACATAAATGACTCCTCTACCCTTTTTGTGCCTCAAGCAATGCCTCGACAATTGGCTTTACGCGCGTTCCTAATGACGCTTTGACGGTAATTACATCTCCGGGCTGAATAGCTTCCAATACAAGAGGGATCAATTCCAAAGAGGTGGGAGCGTATCCCCCTTTCATATTTTGAGGGAGGCGGTCAAATAAATAAGCCATATAAGGTCCACAGCAATAAACCAGATCAACCTGATTTTGCAAGAGAGGATCGAGCAGCTCCTCATGGCGCTTTTGGGACACGTCTCCGAGTTCACGCATGTCTCCAATAACAGCGATCTTACGTTTTCCTTCGCTTTTTCCTAATATTTCAAGGGCTGCTCGCATAGAGGTAGGGTTTGCATTATAGCTTTCATCAAGAACCGTGAAGATTCCTTTGTGGCGCTGTCCGCGCCCTGCAGGAATTTCAACGGTTGAGAGACGATGGGCGGCTTGTTTCACATCAGCACCCGCTAAATGGACGGCGCCTAAAACAGCAAGGCTATTAAGAGCCCAATGAGTTCCCGGAGCTGGAAGGGTGTAAGATACTCTCTCTCCTCCAATTTCGGCTACAACAGATCCTTTTTCGGCATGCCCTTCATAAGAAAGTAAACGAAAATCGGATTTTGCATGACTTCCGAAGCTGAAGACTTTAGCTCCATTCTTTTTTGCAATCTCTTCCAGAAGAGAAAACTGAGAATTATCTTGATTTAAAATAACAGAGCCACCGGGCTCCATTCCTTCAAAAATTTCAGCTTTTGCACGGGCAATATCTTCGACGGATTTGAAGAAAGCCACATGGGCTTCCACAACGCGTGTAATCAGGACGATTTGCGGCTTAATCATGTGGCTTAAAAGGCGCATCTCTCCTGCCTGGCTCATTCCCGCTTCAAAAATAGCGAATTGGGTATCTTGAGGCATACGTGCGAGAGTTAGAGGGACTCCCCAATGGTTATTATAACTAGATACATTTCCATGGGTGCGCCCCTGGTCTCCAAAGACCCATTTGAGCATTTCTTTCGTACTTGTTTTTCCTACGCTTCCTGTGACGGCAAGCCGAAGAGCGGAAGAGCGATTGCGAGCAGCAACACCAAGTTTTTCTAAAGCTTGAAGGGTATCTTGAACGTGGACAAGAGGAAGAGGGGCGTCAGTGTTTTCTGAGACAAAAGCCGCTGCTGCTCCTTTTCGGGCGGCCTCAACTAAGAAAGCATGTCCATTGCCTGTTTCTCCTTTGAGAGCCACAAAAAGATCTCCCTTTTGAAGAGTGCGCGTATCAATTGAAATGCCAGAACAAGTCCATGGAGATGATGATGTCGCGCCTACAACTTGATCCACGATTTTTGAATCCCAAAGAGTTGTCATATTTTTACCCATTTTTGTACCTCTTCCACATCGTTAAAAGGGAGTGCTTTGTCTCCTATCAATTGATAAGGTTCATGGCCCTTTCCCGCAATTAAAACCACATCCTCTGAATTCATTTCTTGGATAGCCGCACGGATGGCTTCACTTCTTGAGGGAATCTCTTTTGCATGAGGACATTTTTCAAGAATTTTCTGTCGAATTTCTTCTGGATTTTCATAGCGAGGATTATCATCCGTGACAATGATTTTATCAGCAAGTGTCGCTGCAATTTCGCCCATGACTGGTCTTTTAAAGGGGTCTCTATCTCCTCCACACCCAAAGACGACCCAAAGTTTTCCTTGTGTGTGAGGACGTAAGGCTTTTAAAGCTAAAGATAGGCCATCAGGAGTATGAGCATAGTCCACATAAACACCTGGGGCCGCTTGTTCAAGACGTCCAGGAACACCTTTTAAAGTCAAACAAGCTTTTACGGCTTGAGGAGCAGACGCCCCACACGCAATAACAGCGCTCAAAGCAGCCATAACATTATAGACCTGAAATTCACCCACTAGAGGGAGAGTAAAAAGATAAGGTATGTTCTGCACATCCAGGGTGATTTCTTGACCATGGGCTTTTGGAGTAATGGAGAGAAGTTTCACCAGATTTCCTTCTTTGCCAAAGGTCACTATTTGAAGATGACGTTCTTTACATGAACTGAGAAGCTTCTCATATTCAGCAATATCTGTATTTAAAATAGCAATAGCAGAGGGAGAGACGATCTCCTGAAAAAGTCGTACTTTTGCTTCAAAATACGACTCTAGAGTCTGATGATAGTCCAAATGATCGTTAGAAAAGTTTGTAAAAACAGCTGCCTTAAGACGCACGGAATCTAAACGATATTGATGAAGGGCGTGACTTGATGCCTCAAAGGCGACGTGGTCAATATTTTGGTTTTTAAGAGATTGAAGAAGCTTGTGAAGTGTAACGGGATCAGGGGTGTTTAGTCCTTCAGTTCCTGTTGGAGGAGGAAGCGGGGCCCCTTCAATTACAAGGCCTAAGGTTCCCAAGCTTGCCGCAGGAAGACCCAAATGGTACCAAATCTGACGCATAAAAGAAACGGTAGAGGTTTTCCCATTTGTTCCCGTAACTGCAACAACAGTTTCAGGTTGGAGAGGATAAAAATAAGCTGCTAGGAGACTAACACTTTTACGAATGTCAGGAGCCTCAAAAATAGAAACTTTGGGATGTGTTGTTTTAAATTGTGTCAGAATTTTTTCGCCCATCCCTTCGGGAACAACTAACCCTGTCGCCCCTTTTTTTAAGGCCTCCCCAATAAAAAGAGTGCCATTCTGTTGATGTCCTGGAATAGCTACAAAAAGAGTCCCTTGCTCGACTTTGCGCGAGTCAAGAGCAAGAGACTTAGGAGAAAAGGGACCCTCTGTGAGGGGAATTAAAACACCAGCTTTGATTAAAGGAGAAAGATCCACGAATCAATGCGCTCCTTTTTGAGGAGCACTTACATGAATTAACATGGGGTTGCCCTCTGATACGATTTTTTCTTCATTGATAGGAACAACTTGGAGTAAGGGAGCAATTCGCTCGATGACTTTGCCTGCAACGGGAGCAGAATTCCATCCTGCTGCGTTAAACCCATAGGTTTCTTTGATGGCTTGAGGGCGATCAAGCATAATCAGGACTATATATTGAGGGCGACTCATAGGAAAGGCTCCTGTAAATGATGTAAGATTGCTACCTTCTTTGTAAGCTCGGCCATTGAGCGTGTTAGCCGTTCCTGTTTTTCCGCCAACTTCATACCCACAGACCCGAGCCTTTTTTCCTCTCCCTTGCGCCACGATCATGTACAATAATTTCCGCATTACTTCCGATGTTTTTTCAGAAACAACACGCTTACCTTTCTTTTTTTCTTTAAGAAGATCAACTTTTAAAATAGTTGGAGTTTGCATAATACCATTATTTACAATGCCTCCAACGGCTGTGACAAGTTGTAATGGTGTAATAGCAACTCCGTATCCGTAAGAAGCGGTAATGAGAGTAGGTTCGCTCCATTGCTTTGGATAAAGAGGAGAGCCAATTTCAGGGATTTCAAGGGCGGATGGTTGAAAAAAATCAAGCTTTTCAAAGAAAGCTCTTTGAAGGGAGGAGCCCATTTGAAGCGCCATTTTTGCAGCTCCAATATTGGAAGATTCCGTAAAAATCTCGGCAACTGTCAACGGATAATGAGCGGGATGAAAATCTTTAATTCTAAAGCGTCCTACGCGTAACGGTGCAGATACATCATATTTAGTGGCGATACTTGAGATTCCGCTTTCTATGTAAAGAGCGGTATTAAATATTTTAAAACTCGAGCCCATCTCATAGGCACCTAAGGTAATGCGATTAAAAAGAGCGTCTTTATGAGAACCTATTTTTCCCACCTGATTAGGATCAAAATCTGGAAGAGAAATCATGGCGATAATTTCTCCAGTACGTACATCCATAATCACGCCAGCACCCCCCTGAGCGCTATATTTTTCAATGCCGGCCAGAAGTTCATCTCGCAGAACATGTTGAACGCGAATGTCTAAACTTAATTTAAGAGGTTGATCTTGGGACAAGAGGAGCTCGTTAAATTTACGTTCGACGCCACCTAATCCTTGATTATCAATATTTGTGTATCCAAGCACATGAGCAAAGAGTTCGCCATGGGGATAAACACGTCTTTCATCTTGCTGAAAATAGATGCCGGGCAAGCCTAAGCGAATAATCTCGGCTTGTTTTTGAGGGGTGAGATGGCGCGCAATCCAAACAAACCCTTTGCCGGATTGGAGGCGATGGAGGGTATCGTTATAATTCAGTTCTGGAAGAACTTGTGTTAATCTGAGAGCTGCTTCTTTAGCGTCCAAAACAACACGCGCGTTAGCATAAAGAGAGAAGGTTTTTAAGCTTGTTGCTAAAAGTTCTCCGTTGCGATCCACAATATCCGTTCGAAATTGTCTCCCGTGAAGGGGATGAGAATGAGCAAGACTCCCTTCGCCGCTTCGTCGTAACAGACTGACATCAACAAGGCGTCCTGCAATAATTAAAAAGACAAGAATAAAGGAACAGCAGACAACCAAGAGGCGAGCGCGTGCCATATCAAGGGTTCGATGTAAAGTCCTTGCCTCTCGCCAATAAGACGCTCCGGAATAACCTTGAGGAACGTAGAGCTTGTTTTGACTCATTTGACCTCTTTGTGAGAGGCAAGCTGAGCGCGAGCTCCGCCATATCTGTTGTCGTCGTTAAGCTGAGAAGAATGAGCGTCTGCTGGATCAAAAAGAGCAACCACTTGTTGAGTTTTCATAGGGACAATATCTAAATATTTTTTAGCGAGGCTTTGCAAACGTTGAGGCTCATTCAAATGGCTCCATTCCGCTTTTAAGATGTGAATGTTTTCTTCTTCTCGGTTGATTTGCGCCAATGTTTTTAAAAACTTTTCTTCAATTTCAACAACCTCGTATTTAACCTTAAAAAGCACGAATCCAATGCCAAGAGCTAAGAGGATTAAAAAACTCGTTGAACGCTGCATTTATGTCTCCTTCTTGATGGCCCACCGCAAGTGTGCTGAGCGGGCTCGAGGATTGGTGCGCAGCTCGTCTTCTTGGGGAGTTAAAGGTTTTTTGTTTTTTAAAATAAAAATGGCCTCTTGGTGAGGCAGCTCAGGAAGATAGCGAGAGGCATGGGATAGTCCCCCACTTTTTTCCTTAAAAAAGGTTTTAACGATGCGGTCCTCAAGAGAGTGAAAACTCACAACCACCAGCCGTCCGCCTGTTTTAAGAAGCTCTTCCGAGGCTTTAAGCCCTTCTTCAAGCTGACTTAGTTCTTGATTGACATAAAGACGTAAGGCTTGGAAGGTACGCGTTGCAGGATCAAATCCTGGCCTTTCAAACCCTACAATGGCTCTGACTAAATCAGCCAGTTGTGTGGTTGTTTCAAAAGGGGCTTCTTTCCTTTTTTCAACAATGACGCGGGCAATCGCCCGAGAGCGCCGCTCTTCTCCGTACATCCATAAAATGTGGGCAATTTCTTTTTCGTCAAATGTATTTACCACGTCAGCAGCACTGAGACCTTGCTTTTCCATGCGCATGTCAAGGGGACCTTCGTGTTTGAAAGAAAACCCACGGTCTGCCTCATCAAGCTGCGGGGAAGAAACCCCCAAATCAAAAACAATTCCGTCATAATCTAAGGGAGGAACAAGCCTGGCCATATCGCTAAAGCGTCCTGGAAGAAAGGTAAAGCGATCGGGGTAATGGGCCTTCAGATCCTCAGCCCGATCAGAGGCTTCTGGATCCCGATCGAGGGCGATCACAGAGCAATCAGCGGTTTCTAAAATAGCCCGAGAATACCCACCAGCTCCAAAAGTCGCATCAATGTAGGTTTCTCGGGCTTGCGGAGAAAGGGTATTTAAAACTTCGCGGACCATAACGGGATTATGCATCGCTCACCCATATTTTAAAGGGAGCATCCTTGTTTTGAACGCGTTTCCGAGCTTCTCCTTGGTGCTTGTCAAAAAGCTCGGGATTCCAGATTTGGAAGGTGGCGCCGCGGCCCACAAAAACAACGCTTTCCTTTATTTTTGCATGCTCTAGCAAGAGAGGGGGCACAATGATGCGTCCATCCCCATCAAAAGCCATCATCTGCGCATCGGCAAAAATAGCCGCGGTCAAATCATCTTGGGCTTCCGAAAAAACATCGAGTTGATCCACGCTTTCACTTAACCGTTGCATGCGATCAATCCCCATTCCTTCAACGGCGGGAAGTTTATAAGAGCGAAAGCCAACGATCCCTTGGAAAGTCTGTCCAGCAAGCATCGAGCGAAAAGAAGCGGGTACAGAGACACGCCCCTTTTTGTCAAGCTTGTTTGTAAAAGTGGACAGAAATAAAGCCATTTTTTTCGCTACAACGTCATGAATTCTTCCTCCATACCGGGAGAGGATATTTATGGTATAACATGGGTTAAAATGGGATTCAATGGGATATTGAGGGATTTCAACATCTGACATTTTTTAGCTTTCTGCTCTTCTCTTGTCATCCTTGGGTAATAAATGCTTAATTTGCATAGCAAATTTTAGCATTTATTAACCCGAGGATCCTCTTGCAAAAATAAGATCCCCGATGAAGGAATTCTAATGTTTTTCTTTGAAAAACAAAGAATTCCTAGCTCGGGGATGACAACAGAAGCGGCTATAATTCAAAAAATGTGCGTTGCCCTGACGTGGTTTAATTATATTGCTATTTTGATTTAGAAGGTGCCCCTTTCGAAATCCTTTGTGCTGCTTTTGGCGTGCTTGTGGGGCAAACTTGTGAGCAATTATTGTTTGTAGGGGAGGGCGAATTTCCACAGAAGTAATTAGGAAAATCGGGCATACGCACAAAGGCTGTCATCAGATCTTCGTTTTGTCCGAATTCTTGAGCTAAAAAGCTCATGCTAGCCTTAGCGCTTGTATTGAAAGTTGCCCAAGCATTGCAAAAAGCTGTGCACTGCTGCACACACGTTAGCGGTGCTGGCGTGGGTTGCGCCTTTGCAAAGGGAGCGGTCATGCAGAGACAAACTGCCAAATAACTCGTTAAAAGCTTAACATTGATTCTCATCAGCTTTTTCCTCTCTAAGGATTTTTTAGAAGTATTGTTGAATTAGGATATGTTTTTTTAATTAAAATAATATTAATAACACTTTGAAAAAGAGCATCTTTTCTCACGTAGGCGCCCAATCATATTTAATAAACAACCCTCTTGTTTCAGCGCCTGTTGATCTTTAGAATGCGGATTTAAATAACACTCTGGTATAATTAGTCGACATCCCATGCTCTCTCTAGCGCGCACAAATACAAGTTTAATCGGGCGGTGGTGGTGGACTGTTGATCGATGGACCTTAGCCTCTCTTTTGCTTCTTATTTTTATAGGGATCCTTCTTGTCATGGCTGCAAGCCCTGCGGTGGCGGATCAGCACCATTGGAGTTCCTTTCACTTTATCAAAAAACATATTATTTTTTTAGTGCCCACCCTTGGGATTTTGATAGGGATTTCTCTTCTCTCTTTAGCAGACATCAAACGATTTGCCTTGGGGATGTTTGGCATCAGTATGATAGCCCTTCTGTTGACCGTCTTTATAGGCGTTGAAATTAAGGGAGCGTGCCGATGGCTGGATATTGCGGGTATTTCATTACAGCCCTCTGAATTTGTAAAGCCAACCTTTGCGGTGGTGTCCGCCCTTCTGTTTGCCAAGCAGCAACAGAATCCTTCCTTTCCTGGGACTCTTCTCTCGATGGCTCTTTATTTAGTTGTTGTCATGTTTCTTATGCTTCAGCCGGATTTAGGTATGACGGCGCTTATCACCGTCATGTGGTTTTCTCAGTTTTTTCTAGCAGGACTTCCTTTGTTTTGGATTTTTTCAGCAACGGGTTTTGGCATTGCAGGTCTTGTGGGAGCATATTTCTTGTTTCCTCACGTGACGCGTCGGATTGATCATTTCCTGTACCCTGACGGTGGAGATAAATTTGGAGATCGTTATCAGATCAACCAATCTCTAGATGCTTTTATGAATGGGGGTTTCATTGGCAAAGGACCAGGGGAGGGGACCGTTAAGAAATATCTTCCTGATGCGCATGCGGACTTTATTTTTGCAGTGGCAGGAGAAGAATTTGGGCTGATTTTGTGTCTCTTTTTAGTGTGTGTTTTTGCTTTTATTCTCTTGCGGTGTTTTAGCCGTCTTCTTGAAGAAAACAACATGTTTGTTGTGTTATCTGTCACAGGGCTTTTGGTGCAATTTGGCCTTCAAGCTGTTATCAACATGGCCTCCACCTTAAACCTCATTCCAACGAAGGGAATGACCCTTCCGTTTATTAGCTACGGGGGATCTTCCATGCTTGCGTTGGCAATTGGGATGGGAATGGTACTAGGACTCACCCGCCGCCGCATAGGAGATCACAGTGGGTCTTGAGAAGCGGGTCGTGCTTGCGACCGGAGGAACAGGGGGACACGTTTTCCCAGCCCAAGCCTTAGCTCAAGAACTGATGGCTCAAGGAAAATCAGTTTTTATTTTTACCGATGGGCGGGGAAGCCAGTTTAAGGATGCTTCCTTTGTAACAGTAAAAATTCCTGCGGATTCATTGCAGGGGTCTTTGAGCAAGAAAGTAAAAGGAGGGCTAACGCTTATAACGGGTGTAGGGGCTGCTCTCTATCATTTGCGTCGTGTGAAACCTCATGTGGTTGTGGGGTTTGGAGGATATGCTTCTTTTCCTACTCTCTTAGCAGCTTCTCTTCTCCGTCTTCCAACGATTGTTCATCAAGCTGATGCTTATTTTGGTCGTACCAATCGTCTTGTAGCTCCCTTTGTGACACGTATTGCCACTTCTTTTCCCCATGTAGAAAATATTCCCTCTTCTTGCCACAAGAAAGTGAGCTTTACAGGGCTTCCTGTGCGGAACGATATTCAGCCAGCGCCTTATGTTTCTTCGGAAGAGAAGAAACCCTTTCATTTATTAGTGACGGGTGGAAGCCAAGGGGCGCGTGTTTTTGGAGAAATCATCCCTGAAGCCGTTCGTCTTTTAGACCCGCTCTTGCAAAAGCGTCTTCATATTAGTCAGCAGTGTCGTCCTGAATTTTTAACTGTAGCACAAGCTCTTTATGCCCAAACAAAAGCCCATGTGGAGCTGTCTCCTTTTTTAGACCAAATGGGAGAGCGCTATAGGCGCGCCAGTCTGGTGATTTCTCGGGCAGGGGCTTCCAGTGTTGTTGAGGCAGCTCTTGTGGGGAGGCCTGCAATTTTTGTGCCCTATCCCTATGCTATGGATGATCATCAATTCTATAATGCTCAAGAAGCTCAGAAAGTAGAAGGAGGATGGCTAATGCGAGAAAAAGAATTTACTTCCAATAAGTTAGCTATTCTTTTGTCAGATTTAATAACTTCGCCCTGGAAATTAGCGCAAGCAGCGGTCAATATACGCGCGATTGCTATTCCAGATGCTTCTTTAAGATTGGCGCATCTTGTAAGTCTCACATCTTGACTTTTTTCAGGATGTTTAAACAGTATTTTATATTAAGAAAGATAACACGATGACATTTAAGGACCTCAAAGACAAACACATCCATTTTATTGGGGTGGGGGGTATTGGCATGAGTGGAGTTGCTCATCTTTTATGTATGCGTGGATATCGTGTAAGTGGCAGCGACTTATCCCTGAATGGGAATACGGAACGGCTTCAAAAAGCAGGCGTTCACATTGTTGTAGGGCATGAGCCCGCAACTTTAGATGGAAAAGACCTTGTCGTTTTATCAACAGATATTAAGGAAAACAACCCTGAGCTTATGGAAGCGCGTCAGCGGGGGCTCCCCACTCTTCATCGTGCAGAGGCCCTTGCTCTCTTGATGGAAGATAAGCGAGGAATTGCTATTTCAGGAACGCATGGTAAGACAACGACAACAGCGTTAATGGGGTGGGTTTTAGACACGGCTGGTTTTGATCCCACAGTTATTAATGGGGGAGTCATGAATGCTTGGGGTTCCAACGTAAAAGTCGGTCTTGGCGATTGGTGTGTTGCAGAAGCAGATGAATCAGATGGAAGTTTTTTAAAGCTTCCTCGGGAGATTTCTCTAGTGACTAATATTGATCCTGAACATATGGATCATTATGGATGTCTTGAAAAGCTCTATGGGGCTTTTGAAGTTTTTGCGGCTCATAAAACAGCTGTTCTTGGGATCGATCACCCTCAAGTGTATGCCTTATGGCAAAAGATTAGAACAACGCATAAGTGCATCACTTATGGAGTCCACCCAGAGGCGGACGTGCGTGCAGAAAATATTCGTTCTATTCCAAAAGGATCTGCCTTTGATTTAGTGCGGGGCGATTTGAGAATGGACATCTCTCTCTCTCTTTATGGGTACCATAATATTTTGAACGCCTTGGGGGTTGCAGCGGCCGCTTTTGAATGTGGTGTGAAAGAACCCGCTCTTCAAAAAGCATTTGCATCTTTTGAAGGAGTTCAGCGACGGTTTACGTTTGTTGGAGAATGGGAAGGTGTTACAATCATAGATGATTACGCTCACCATCCCGTGGAAATTCGAGCAACCCTATCGGCTGCGAAAGAAGCTTCTCGTGGACGTGTGATTGCAGTTCTTGAACCCCACAGATATAGTCGTCTTGCTCACCATTTCCAAGATTTTGCAACCTGTTGTGAAGAGGCTGATCTTACAATTGTTCTTCCTGTTTATGCGGCTCGAGAAGCGCCTCGAGATGGTATTAACCATCGAACCTTGGTGGAGGCTATGAAGGGAGATGTGTATTGTTGTGATGATGCTAAAAATTTGGCACCCCTTATTCAACAACTGGCTCAACCGGGGGATATGGTAATTTGTTTAGGGGCAGGAACAATCTCTTCTCTTGCACGAGCCTTACCAATGGAATTAAATCGTGTTTATCAGCGGACGTGTGCGTGAGGAAAAAATGGCATTAGAGACAGAAAAGCTGAAAAAGCTTCTTCCAAAAGTAAGGGGTCGTTATCTTTTTGATGTGCCTTTGGCGCCCACCACATGGTTTCGTGTTGGGGGAGCTGCTCAAATCACTTTTAAACCGGCAGACCTGCAAGACTTACAGTTTTTTCTTAAAAACAAACCTAAATCTGTTCCTCTTCATGTGATTGGGGTGGGCTCTAATCTTTTAGTGCGAGATGGGGGAGTTGAAGGGATTGTGATTCGTTTAGGGCATGGGTTTACTAATATCCATGTGGAAGAAACAATTATTGATGTAGGGGCTGCTGTTTTAGATCGGAACCTGGCTTCCTTTTCTTGTGAAGAAGGGATCGCAGGATTTGAATTTTTGTGTGGAATTCCCGGAACGATTGGGGGGGCGCTTCGAATGAATGCGGGGGCCTATGGGTCGGATATGTCTCAAATTTTAAAGTATGCATTCGCTGTGGATCCAAAGGGGACACTTCATCGTTTTACGCCTCAAGAGTTGGGCTTGAGTTATCGGCACTGTGACCTTCCTAAAGACTGGATTTTTGTTGGAGCCCAGTTAGAAGGATGGCACGGAGAGGTTTCTCAAATTAAAGAAAAAATATCGTCTTTTCTTGCGGAAAGAGAGCGCACCCAGCCTGTGAAATCTCGTACGGGAGGAAGCACTTTTGCCAATCCGGAAGGAGGTAAGGCGTGGGAGCTGATTGACAAAGCTGGCTGTCGTGGACTTACAAATGGGGGAGCCATGATGTCGGAGCTTCACTGTAATTTTATGATTAATAAGGGTAATGCTAAAGCAACTGACCTAGAAAACTTAGGAGAAGAGGTGAGACAGCGGGTACGTTCGGTAACAGGGGTAGAGTTACGTTGGGAGATTGAAAGGATTGGGAGTGAAAGAATTGTTTACATAGGAGAAAAGGCGGCATGACTAAGAAAGTGGCAGTGTTATTAGGTGGTTTTTCAGTAGAGCGTGATGTCTCTCTTTCAAGTGGCCAAGGGGTGATAAAAGCCCTTCAGGAGTTGGGGCATGACGCAATTCCCATTGATGTAACTCGGGATATGCAAGGACTTATTCACAATTTAGAGACTCATAAACCAGATGTGGTCTTAAATCTTCTTCATGGAAGATGGGGAGAAGATGGGTGTGTTCAAGGTCTTTTGGAAATGATGCATATCCCTTACTCCCATTCAGGCGTTTTAGGATCTGCTCTTTCGATGAACAAAGCGATTGCTCGTAAAATTTGCCAGAGTGAAGGAATTCGTGTTCCTGAAGGTCAGGTGGCCAAGCTTGCAGATGTTTGTGCAGGACGTGTGATGAAGCCCCCTTATGTTATTAAGCCCATTGGAGAGGGATCGAGCTTAGGTGTATATATTATTTTAGACGAGACGAGTACGTTGCCTAATCTTCAGGAATGGCCTTTTGAAGATGAAGTTCTTGTTGAAAGATATATTCCTGGGCGTGAACTTCACGTGACGGTCATAGGAGACAAAGCCGTTGGGGCTATTGAAACCCGTGCGCCTAATAGCTTTCTTGATTTTGAAGCTAAGTATACGGAAGGAAAAGCAGAACATCTTATGCCAGCGCCTGTTCCTAAGGAGATTTATGCTGAGGTGCTTTCCTGGGGAGAAAAAGCTCATAAGGCCTTAGGTTGTCGGGGAATTTCAAGATCAGATTTTCGTTATGATGATACGAAAGGAGAACCCGGTATGCTCTATTATCTTGAAACAAATCCTCAGCCTGGTTTTACGCCCGTATCTCTTGTACCCGAAACAGCGGCTCATAAAGGAATGAGTTACGCACAACTTGTCCAATGGATGGTGGAGGATGCTTCATGCAGGCGGTGAAGTCTCTCCGACGCACCTCCTCAAAACGAAATAAGACTCAACGCACTCCCAAGATGAACCGGCCTCTTTTGTTGTTGAGCGGGCTTGTAGGTATTGTCATCTTTTCTCTGGGGAGCTTTTTTTATGTCCCTCTGGTGGTTGATGAAATATCACAAAGCGTTCAAGGCCTGATGGCACGATTTGGTTTTAAATTAGAAGATGTTGTTGTTGAAGGACGTATGCGGACAGATAAGGCTCAAATTTTGAATCTTTTAGAGCTCGAACATGGAAAACCACTTTTTTCTCTTAATTTATCTGAAGCGAAAACCAAACTTGAGAGCATTTCTTGGGTTAAGGCAGCACGGGTTGAAAGGCATCTCCCTAGTGTGCTTTTTATTCGTATTTCAGAAAAAGAACCCGTGGCTCTTTGGCAAAATCAAGGAAAAACCTACCTCATGGATTGGGACGGAGAGCTTATGGAAACAAAAGAACCTCACAAATACAAGAGCTTGCTTGTGGTGACGGGAGAACAAGCTCCTCGACATGTGGGAGAGTTATTAGCGCTTCTTGAAAAATTTTCTGAGCTCAAAAAAAGAGTGACGGGGGCCACTTATTTAAGATCCATGCGTTGGGATATAAGGCTTGATGACAAGGTAGATGTTAAGCTACCAGAAAAAGAAACGGAGAGCGCTCTAGCCTATCTTCTGGATCTTACAAAAAACCCTCATTTAATGAAGCAAGAAATAATGACTATTGATATGAGACTGCCAGGAAAACTAATTTTTCGTCTAACGCCAGAGGCCGTCGAAAAACAAAAGAACTATGGAAAAGCAGCTTAAGCTTTTTTAAAATTATGCTGAAAAAAGGATGTTTATGCTAAATTGGAGACGTCACCATTCACGTATGCGAGGAGGAATAGTTGCCGCTTTGGATGTCGGCTCATCCAAGGTGTGCTGTGTTATTGCTCAAGCGCGTGGAGGGAATTCATTTGAGATTTTAGGAATTGGGCATCAAATTTCGAGTGGCATTAAATCTGGTATTGTGATTGATATGGAAGCGGTTATTACATCTATTGTAAATGCCGTCCATACCGCTGAAAAAATGGCCGGGGTTACAATTCGTGATGTTATTGTGAGTGTTAATGGCATTCATCTGAAGTCGGTTAATTTTGCTGTAGAAATGAACGTGTCGGGCCATCCGATTGATGATGCGGATATTCGTCGCGCTCTTTTCCAAGCCAAGGGAGCAAAGCAAGGGGCCGATTTTCAGGTGCTTCATACGATTCCCACGGGGTATGCCCTTGACGGGGCCAAGGGAATAAAAGATCCTCGAGGAATGTATGGAGATCGCCTTCGCGTTTCAATCCATACCCTCTTAAGTAAATCAAGCTCTCTTTATAATTTAAGTACGTGTGTGGCACGAAGCCACTTAGAAGTCGTTGGAAGTGTCGCTGCACCTTATGCATCTGGGTTAGCCTGTCTTGTGGAAGATGAGAGAGATCTTGGCGTCATTCTTATTGATATGGGAGGAAGCACCACTTCTTTTGCAATTTTCTATGAAGGTCAGCTGCGTCATACGGAGTGTATTCCTGTAGGAGGAGCTCATGTGACAATGGATATTGCTCGAGGCTTTTCCACAACCTTACCTCACGCGGAGCGCCTTAAAACTCTTTACGGAAGTGCTATGGCATCTGTGAGTGATGACCGAGAAATGATCATTGTTCCTTTAGTAGGAGAAGGCAGAGGGGAAGGCACTAATCAAATGCCACGTTCAGCCCTCGTCTCCATTATTAAACCACGTATTGAAGAAACCTTTGAATATGTAAGAGATCGTCTTTTAAAAGTAGGAGTTGATCCCTCTATAGGGCGTCGCGTTGTGTTGACAGGGGGAGCGAGTCAACTTGCTGGTGTTAGAGAAGTTGCCTCTATGATTTTAGGAAAAAGTGTACGTCTTGGGCGTCCTCTTTCGCTAGTTTCGTCCGAATTTTCACAAGATCCTTCTTTTTCCACGTGTGTTGGTCTTTTGTCTTATGGCCAAGCAGAGTACCTTGCCTATTTATCTGCGTCTCCCCAGAGCTCTTCTCGACGGATTTTGGGGAGGATGGGGTCTTTTTTAAAGCAGATTTGGTAATGACTTTTCCTGTTATGTCATTCTTGGAAAAGGAAATTTCATGATGGTTTTTTTAAACGGTTTGTGTAATTAATATGCAATAGAATGAATAACGGAGATTTAAACATGACTGCACCCCTATTTCAACAAGGCGAGCAAAAAGAACTAAAACCCCGCATCACGGTTATTGGGGTAGGCGGCGCTGGCGGTAATGCCGTTAACAATATGATTCGAGGAGATTTACAAGGGGTTAAGTTTATCGCCTCCAATACAGATGCTCAAGCAATTACCCTTTCTTTGGCGGAGGCAAAAATCCAGTTGGGATTTGAAGCAACTCAAGGTCTTGGTGCAGGATCTCATCCAGAAGTCGGAAAAGCATCGGCAGAGGAAAGCATTTCAGATGTTTTAGCGCATATCGAAGGAAGCAATATGCTCTTTGTCACAGCAGGAATGGGGGGCGGCACAGGAACAGGAGCAGCGCCCGTTATTGCTAAAGCTGCGCGCGAAAAAGGAATTCTGACTATTGGCGTCGTCACAAAACCCTTTCATTTTGAAGGGGCGAATCGGATGCGGACAGCGGAAAAAGGAATTGAGGAATTACAACAATATGTAGACACCCTTATTATTATCCCTAATCAAAACCTCTTCCGTGTTGCGAATGAAAAGACAACCTTCGCAGATGCTTTTAAAATGGCTGATGATGTTTTGTATTCAGGCGTGCGTAGCATTACAGATCTTATGATGAAGCCTGGTCTTATCAACCTCGACTTTGCGGATGTGAGAGCTGTCATGGGGAATATGATGGGGAAGGCCATGATGGGAACAGGTGAAGCTCAAGGAGATGGTCGTGCGATTGAAGCTGCCGAAGCGGCTATCTCAAGTCCTCTTTTAGACGATGTGTCTATGCAAGGGGCGAAAGCCGTTCTTATCAATATTACAGGAGGGTTGGACATGACCCTCTATGAAGTAGATGAGGCAGCAAACCGTATTCGTGAGGAAGTGGATCCAGATGCTCATATCATTTTTGGATCAACCTTTGATGAAGGTCTGCAAGGAAAAATTCGTGTTTCTTGTGTAGCTACAGGTATTGATGCGCATGTTGCGAATGTTATTAATAAAGCTCGTGTCGCTCAAATGGAAATGGAGCTGCAAGCAGCTGTTAATATCCAAGATAATTTGTCTGTTGAACCTCAAGAAGACTTACAGCAAGAGTTAGAGGGGCTTGAGAGAGGTGATCAAGAGTCCAACATAAGGTTTATAGAGACTCCTCCTTCTCCTATTTATCCCGATGAAAGGTCGTCTTCTGACTCTTATCATTACTCTCCTCCCGTAAAAGAAGAGTCTCGCCCGTTGAGTTTCTTTGATCGTCTTATGGGACGTACGGCTCAGGAACCGCGAGCAGCTAGCGAGCCTTTTAGAAGAGCTCGTCCTCAACCGACTGTCCAACCTCTTGGCGAAGATAATGGTGAAGAGGAAGCTATAGAAATCCCTGCATTTTTGAGGCGTCAGTCTAATCGATAAAAGGAAGGGCCGTAGTATGCTCATACCTTTACATCGGTATTCCCGAGGGAATGGGGCTAAAGAGTCCCATTCTTCCTATCCTTCTTATCAAGAACCTTTAAAAGCCTCTAAGAACAAAGTCCTTTTTTTGATCTTGTTGGGGATCGCCCTTGTGTTTTATGGGGCAGCTCTTACGTATATGAAGTGAAACGTCCTTCTTCTTCTCTTATTATTCTTGGTGGCATAGTTTTTGGAATGTTCGCTCTAACTTTTGCGGCAGTTCCTCTCTATAGGATGTTTTGTAAAAAAACAGGTCACGGAGGAACGACGCAGATTGCAAAATCAAGGCCAGCTCGTATTGAAAATCGTGTAATAACGATTCGATTTAATGCAGATACTCATTCAGATCTACCCTGGGATTTTAAACCCCTCCAGAAAGAGGTTAAGGTCAGGGTAGGAGAAATGGGTCTTGCTTTTTACCATGGGAAGAATTTTTCACCTTCCCACACAGTGGGGATGGCAACGTATAACGTCACTCCCCATAAAGCCGGGATTTACTTTAACAAAGTAGAATGCTTTTGCTTTTTGGAACAACACTTGGAAGGAAAGCAAGAAACGGATTTTCCGGTGCAATTCTTTATTGATCCCGAAATTATGAAAGATCCCACCTTGGATGACGTGGATACAATTACGCTCTCTTATACTTTCTTCCGGTTTAAGAAGTAGACGCTGTCTTTAGCTTGAGGGATATGTGCTTTGTTCGTTTCGAACAATTAAGGTGCTGTTAGTGAGCTCAGCTGTAGCTGCGAATTAGTCCACATCCAAAAGGAGCTTCTTTCCCTTGCATTTAAGCTGGTTTTTGTGTATAATCTAGACTATCTAGCTATACTCAAAGGGAGAAAAGACAATGAATTGGCAGTTGGCTGAGGCAAAAAATCGCTTGAGTGAGGTTGTTACTTTGGCTCTTACAGAGGGGCCACAAAGAGTACAACGTCGCAATCAAGCCGTTATTATTTTATCTGAAATCGAATATCAGCACCTTGCGGGCGTGCGGCCTTTTTTTAAAGATTACTTACGAGAAGGCCCATCTTTTGAAGAGATGGACCTCGCACGTGATGAAAGTGCAGGACGGGATATTCTCTTATGAGACTCTTGCTTGATACCTGTGTCTTGGCAGAGTTGCGTGATCCACGGCGAGGTCATGCTATAGAAATGGCGCTTTCTCCTTTTAGGGATGAAGATATCTTCCTGAGTGTTATTACAATCGGAGAAGTCGTAAAAGGTATTTCTCTTTTGCAAGAGAGTCGAAAAAAGCAGGATCTCACAACTTGGTTGACGGGGTTGGAGACCCAATTTACTGATCGTATTTTGCCAATTGATCATGATACGGCCCTCATGTGGGGAGAATTGACGGCGCGCTCTCAGACAGAAGGAATAGTAATTCCTTCATGTGATGGATTAATTGCAGCAACAGCCTTATTCCATGGGCTGCACATTATGACTCGGAATGTGCGGCATTTTAAATCTACAGGAGCGCTCCTCATTAATCCCGGCAATGAAATCTAAATCCCAAGCTCTTGCTTAAAACTAAATTAACCTTTATATATAAGGAAATAGAAAAAGGAGATTCTCTATGAATGATCGCTCTAAAGATAGAACTATTTTAGGTGCTGAAAGACAAGCTCTTGCGTATAGTGAGGGGCTTCGGACCTATATGATGAGTGTGTATAATTACATGGCTCTAGGCCTTGGGTTAACAGGGGGTGTCGCTCTTTTGGTGGTGTCTTCTCCAGCCTTGCTTCAAGCCATTATGCCAATGATGTTGCTGTTTATCCTGGCGCCTCTTGCGCTCGTGTTTTTCTTAAGCTTTAGGATTAATGCAATAAAGTATACAACAGCCCAAGCGCTCTTTTGGCTTTATTCTGCTCTTAATGGGGTGGCATTTTCTGTTATTTTTATTGCTTACACCTATGAAAGCATTGCGCGTGTGTTCTTTATTACAGCTGGGATGTTTGCAGCTATGAGCCTTTATGGCTATACAACCCGCAAAGATTTAACGGCTATGGGGTCTTTCCTCTTCATGGGGCTTATTGGACTCATAATTGCTTCCGTTGTAAACCTTTTTTGGGCAAGTAATATGCTGCAATTCATGGTTTCTGTAGGAGGGGTAATTATCTTTACAGGTCTTACAGCTTACGACACGCAAGCCATCAAAGAGGGGTATACAGAGGGAAGTTCTGCTGAAACAGCTGGTAAGCGGGCTATTTTTGGAGCTTTGCAGCTCTACCTAGACTTTATTAACATCTTCCTCAGCCTCCTGCGCTTAATGGGTGATAGAAGGTAAAGAAAGCTCAACAAAGCCCCCGAAAGGGGGCTTTGTTTATGCGCTTTTGTCCGTTCCTTTTTTTTGTTTATAGGACAGTAAGCTTAAGGGTATCGAGAGAAGGTATAAGATTGCCCCCAAGCTTAAAGTCCACCATGGGGCGCTGAAAAGAGCTGCCATAAAAACAGCCACCATCATCAAGAGAGGACGTACAAACTGATGAGGAACCCGCACATTTTTTAAAACATATGTGGGAATGCGACTAATCATGAGAAGACCCGTCACGATAAGGCTAACAGCAAAAAAGACGGGGAATGCTTGAAAGTTTTCTTCAAGAGCAAAACTGAAAATAAGAGGGGAAAGGCCTAAGAAGGCAGCCGCGGGAGCAGGGACACCCACAGAAAATCTACTAGCCCATTCCGGCTTTGGAAGATCCATGTTTGTGTTAAAACGAGCTAATCGTAAGGCCATACAGGTGGAAAAGAAAAGAGTTAGAGCCCATCCCATTCCTTTCCAAAGGTGCAGACTGTAAAGATAAAGCAAAACAGCAGGAGCTACTCCAAAACTAATAAAATCAGAGAGAGAGTCAAGTTCTGCCCCAAAAGGACTATCGACTCTTAGAAATCGAGCAATACGTCCATCTAATGCATCAAGGATAGCAGCCAGGAGAATAAGACTGACGGCAAGTTCCCATCGTTCACTCAGGGCAAAGCGGATAGCGCTTAAGCCCGTACACAGGGCCGTTACTGTGATTGCATTGGGAATGACGCGGGTAAGTCGTTGAGCTTTTAGGGGAGGGGGGGACGATGTCATGGGCGCGTTTCTCCTAAGCGTTGGGGAGTTTTGGAAAGAAGATCAGCTAAAATAGTTTCTCCACCTAGCATGTATTGGCCTTCCACAACTTGAGGGTTGATACCCTCTGGCAAATAAATATCAACGCGGCTTCCAAAACGAATGATTCCAAAAGTTTCTCCGGCTTTAACCTGTTGGTCTGGCTTGCTCTCGCATAAGATACGTCGTGCAATAAGGCCTGCAATTTGAACAACGAGAATTTCATGACCGGTGGGTGTCTTAATGATAAGAGAATTCCTTTCATTGAAATCACTCGCTTTATCTAAGGATGCATTGAAAAATTTTCCTGGATGGTAAGCTATCTTAACAATCGTGCCATCGACAGGGATGCGGTTCACGTGTACATCAAAGACATTCAAGAAAATACTAATGCGAGTTAAGGATTGTTTTTTCCATGATAACTCTTTTGGAGGATGTGCCTTTTCGATTTTTGTGATTGTTCCATCCGCAGGGCTTATCACAAGTCCGTCTCCAAGAGGAGTCACTCTATAGGGATGGCGGAAGAAATAAACGCACCATCCTGTCGCAGCAAGTGCTAAAAGTCCCAAAGTTCCAGAGAAAGTAAATAAAATTAAGGTGATAACGGCAAAAAGAGCAATAAAAGGCCATCCAGCACGATGAATAGGGGCAAGAACGGTTTCCATAGGGTCTCCTTGTGAAAAATATATGGCATTTATAACCATTTTCCTTCACATTAGCTATCAATTTTCAAAAGGACATCAAACATGATAGAAATTCAGTCCATTGGCGTCTATTGCAGCTCTGCTTTGCATGTAGAAGGTGTTTATGAAAAAGCCGCTCTGGAATTAGGAGAAAAACTAGCTCAGTATCAGATAACGATGGTGTATGGAGGAGGAGCTCAAGGGTTGATGGGAAAGGCCGCCAATGCAGCCATGTCCCATGGAGGGCGCGTTATTGGATTTATGCCTCACCACTTGAAGGAATTTGAAGATCCCAATTGGGCTATTACAGAGATGCATATGGTGGATACAATGCATACACGCAAGCGACTGATGTTTGAACATTCAGATGCTTTCTTGGTATTACCAGGAGGCTTTGGCACTCTTGATGAAACCTTTGAGCTTATTACTTGGGGTCAGCTAAAGCTTCATGAGAAGCCCATCATTTTTATAAATGTGAATCATTACTGGGATCCCCTCGAAGCCCTCACAAAAAATATTTTTGACCAGAACTTTGCTAAACCTGAGGACAAGGATTGCTTTAAGTTTGTACGCTCAGTAGCAGAAGCTTTTCAAGCCCTTCTGAAAGCTCCAGAACCTCCGGCTCCAGAACCAATAGCGGAATGGGTGTAGAGGAAAGGCTCTCCGCCTCTTGATTTTTTTGGCTTTCTTTTCAATATATATATTATGAAAAAAGCACGAACCATTCCTTTAGATTTTGACGCTCAATCTCTTCCGCAGTCTCAGTCATGTGAACAGGAGGGATGTGAGAAAAAAGGTGAATTCCGAGCGCCTAGAAGCCCTTTGAATCTAAGGGAATACTACTGGTTTTGTTTGGATCATGTGCGGGAGTATAATAAGGCATGGGATTTTTATCGGGGGATGAGCCCACAAGAAATTGAAGCAAGTCGCATTTCAGATGTGACCTGGAATCGCCCTTCTTGGCCCATTGGATCCTGGCGTACTCTTTTGGAGAAAGTCCAGTGTCTTGATGGATTAGATCCTTTTTTGAAAGGAATGGCGCCTCCTCCAGCTGTACCGCAAGAGGTTCAGAAAGCTCTGTCAACCTTAGAATTGGCGTTCCCTTTAACGTTTGAAGTGCTTAGAAAACAGTATAAAAAGCTTGTTAAAAAGTCTCACCCTGATCTTCACGCGGGTGACAAACGAGCAGAAGAACGTTTTAAAGCTGTAAATGACGCCTATCAAATTGTTAAGAAACACTTAGATGGTGTCTCCTTATGATAAACCCCATTGCCCATTGCTAAAGTTTCTGGCATGTTTCCTCTTATGTGAGACCAACAAAAGGACAAAAAATGTCAACCATATACTTATACATCCTCGCTTCGGCCTTTCTTGCGCTTCTCTATGGAGCTTATGCAGGTCGTAAGGTTTTTGCCTGCTCAACAGGAACGACAAGAATGCAAGAAATTGCAGCGGCCATTCAAGAAGGAGCGAGTGCCTATCTAAATCGTCAATACACCACCATTGGAATAGTCGGTGTTGTTGTGGCTGTTTTGTTGGGGTGGGTTTTAGGTAAACATGCTGCTATAGGGTTTGTCATAGGGGCATTTTTGTCTGGTATCGCGGGATACATTGGAATGAATGTCTCTGTCCGAGCGAATGTGCGAACGGCAGAAGCGGCTCGCCAAGGTTTGATTCCTGCTCTTGATATTGCTTTTAAATCGGGGGCGATTACGGGAATGCTTGTTGTGGGGTTGGGACTCTTAGGGGTGACTCTGTATTATATGTATCTTCGTCAAGGAGGGGAAGCTACGCGCCACATCATGGAAGCTTTGCTTTCTTTAAGCTTTGGAGCGTCTCTTATTTCTATTTTTGCCCGTCTTGGGGGAGGAATCTTCACAAAGGGTGCTGACGTGGGAGCTGACCTTGTTGGGAAAATCGAAGCTGGAATCCCTGAAGATGACCCCCGCAACGCAGCTGTGATCGCGGACAACGTGGGAGATAACGTTGGAGATTGTGCCGGTATGGCTGCTGACCTCTTTGAAACCTACGTGGTGACGATTGTGGCAACCATGCAATTGGCGGCTCTTTTCTTCACGGGTCCTGCTCAAGAGATACTTATGGTTTATCCACTGGCCATTGGAGGTGTTTGCATCGTGGGATCTGTTGTGGGAACCTTTTTTGTTCGGTTGGGGAAAAGTCAAAACATTATGGCGGCTCTTTATAAAGGGTTGATTGTAGCGACACTTGTTTCGGGAGGCCTTATTGTATGGCTTACAAGGAGTCTTGTGGGATTGGGTCAGCCTTTGATGGTGGAAGGAAAATCCTTTACGGGAATGAATCTCCTTTACAGTGCCTTTACCGGCTTGGTTGTAACGGGTCTGCTTGTATGGATTACGGAATATTATACTTCAACGCGCTATCGCCCGGTTCAAAGTGTGGCGAAAGCATCTGTTACAGGTCATGCGACGAACATTATTCAAGGTCTCGCTGTGTCTATGGAAGCAACGGCTCTTCCCGTTCTAGTCATTTGTGGCGGTATTCTTGCTTCTTTCATGAATGCTGGTCTGTTTGGGATTGGAATTGCGGCGACAACTATGTTGGCCTTAGCTGGAATGATCGTTGCTCTTGATGCTTATGGCCCTGTGACAGATAACGCAGGAGGTATAGCTGAAATGGCCGATTTGCCAGCGGAGGTACGTAAAACAACTGACGCCTTGGATGCAGTTGGTAATACGACGAAAGCTGTAACAAAGGGATATGCCATTGGGTCTGCAGGATTAGCTGCTCTTGTACTATTCGCAGCCTACACAGAAGACCTAAAGACTTTTTTCCCATTGCTTGATATCCAGTTTAAGCTTCAAAATCCTTATGTTGTAGTGGGGCTTTTTGTAGGAGGGCTTTTGCCTTACCTTTTTGGGGCCTTAGGCATGATGGCTGTCGGTCGTGCGGGAGCTGAAGTTGTGATTGAGGTTCGTCGCCAATTCCGCGAAATTAAAGGAATCATGGAAGGAAAAGCGAAACCTGAGTATAGCAAAGCTGTTGATATTTTGACGAAGGCAGCGATCCGAGAAATGATCCTACCTTCCCTATTGCCTGTTTTGGCACCACCCGTGGTGTATTTTGCGATTGTTGCGATTGCAGATCAAACGGCGGCTTTCACAGCTTTAGGGGCGATGTTGCTTGGAGCCATCATTACCGGCCTCTTTGTCGCTATTTCCATGACTTCTGGAGGTGGCGCTTGGGACAATGCCAAGAAGTATATCGAAGATGGCCTTCATGGCGGAAAAGGCTCAGAAGCTCACAAAGCAGCCATAACAGGGGATACAGTGGGAGATCCTTATAAAGATACAGCGGGTCCTGCTGTGAACCCAATGATAAAAATCATTAACATTGTGGCCTTGTTACTATTGGCGGTGTTGGCGAGATAAGAAGAGACAAATACGGATAAGTGAGTGATTTGAGAGATGTATCTTATTGCAAGGAAGGTGTCATGAAAAAGTTTAAACGTTTTATGTTACTGGGTGTTATGGTAGCTGCGGCTTCCTTTCCTTTACGGGCAGAGAAACAGCATGGTGTTGCCATGCATGGTTCTCTCAAGCATCCTTCCACATTTACTTGCTTTGAGGTAGTAAATCCCAATGCTCCTAAAGGGGGTGAGTTTAAGCTCGCGGTTGTGGGGACATTTGATACGCTCAATCCTTTTCTTCTCAAGGGAACAGCTCCCGCAGGAATCCGGGATATTCTCTTTGAAAGTTTAATGAAGCGCTCTCCTGACGAGCCTTTTAGCCAATATGGCCTTGTGGCGGATAGTGTTGACGTGGCTCCAGATCGGTCTTGGGTTGTCTTTACAATTAATCCAAAAGCACGCTGGCAGGATGGTGTGCCGATTACGGCAAAAGATGTAATCTTTTCATTCCGGACACTTTCTGAAAATGGAACGCCCAATCAAAAGATGACCTATAAAAAGGTAAAAAGTGTTGAAGCGATCGATGAGCGTACGGTTAAATTTACCTTTAATCTGGTAGATGGAAAATATGATGCAGAGATGCCTCTTCTGATGGGAGGAATGGCCCTGTTAGCAGAACATGATTTAAAGGGAAAAAACTTTGAGAAAACGGGCTTGACCCCTCTTTTGACGAGCGGACCTTATAAGGTTGCAAAAGTTGAACCAGGTCGTTCGATTACTTATGAAAGAGATCCTAACTATTGGGGCGCGGATCTTCCCGTTAACAAAGGATACTTTAACTTTAACACTTTGCGGTTTGATTTTTATAAAAATGCTACCGTTGCTTTTGAGGCTTTCAAAGCCGGAAATTCCTATACGCGCGAAGAAGCCGATCCTGCAAAATGGGCTCAAAACTATGATTTCCCAGCTGTTCAAAATGGTCTTGTAAAGCGCGCGGAGATCCCTCATCAACATCAGGTGGGGATGCGGGCATTTGCTTTCAACGCACGGAAAGATATCTTCCAAGATCCTCGCGTACGGCGTGCGTTGACCTATGCTTTTGATTATGATTGGTTGAATAAGAATCTTTTTTATGGGGCGTTTACACGCACAACCAGCTTTTTTGATAATACAGAGTTAGCCGCTAAAGGACTGCCAGAAGGGCAGGAACTAGCGCTTCTCGAGCCTTTCCGGGCGCAGTTGCCAAAAGAAGTCTTTGAAAAGCCGTACACTCTTCCGAGTTTTGAAAAGGGAAGTCGCGATAACTTAAAAATTGCCCGCGAGCTTCTCAAAGAAGCAGGATGGATCAATAAGGGCGGGAAGCTTGTAAATGCGAAAACAGGACAGCCTTTTTCGTTTGAAATCATCTTGAATACGCCAGAGAGCGAAAAAGTCGCCCTTGCTTTGGCGCGAAACTTAAAGCAATTGGGGATCGAAGTTTCGGTCAGGACCGTCGATGCGGCTCAATACGAAAATCTCCGGACGAATATGAACTTTGATATGATCATGCATTTTTGGGGGCACACCATGTCTCCTGGGAATGAGCAAGCCTTTTATTGGAGTTCAAAAGCCGCGGATGAACCCGGGACGCGTAATTATCCTGGCATTAAAAGCCCTGTAATAGATTCGCTTTGCAATACGCTGACAAATGCAAAGACGCGAGAAGACTTGGTTGCAGCCACGCGCGCCATTGATCGTGTTCTTCTTTGGGGGCATTATGTGATTCCTTTGGGACATCCTACGAAAGATTGCGTTGCCTATTGGAGCAAAATTGATCATCCTCCCTTAGGACCCACGGGCATTCCGAGCATTCACACCTTTTGGGCGAAGTAAGGGGCACGATCTTTTCCGGGAGAGGGGATTCTGTCCTTCCTTGTCATTCTTGGGTAATAAATGCTTAATTTGCTTAGAAAAAAAAGCTTTTCTTATCCGAATATCCCTGCTGGGCCGCAATCCCCTGCACAACCATTAAGTTCGTTCATCAGTGTTGGAAGAAGGCCGTCGGTACTCGCGCATCCTTCGTCTGAAGACTGACTTCCAGAACTAGAACAACATGAAGCAGCAACGGGTGAACGAGGCACGTCTAGAGTAAGCATTAAAAGGCCTGTAAGGAGGAGCAATGTTTTGGTCATAGGGCTTAACTCGTCTCGGCTTCATCAAAAGCAATCATGTAGTGTTGAGGGGGGGTCTTAAGTATTCTTTCTGTGGTATCTTTACTCAGTCCCGTTGCACTTGATAAAGTTTCTGCGCTAAACTGCTGTGCTCCGTTGAGAAGTGTCACTTCTGATATCTTTTTTGATGTATTGAATACCTCATATACTTCAAGTATTTCTGTTCCTACATTGACATAGGTATGAAAGACCCCTTGGGGGATAAAAATCAAATCTCCTGATGTGATGAGGACGTTAAACACCTTGCCTTCGTCATCCATCATTGTAAAGAAAGCCGTTCCTTTGTTAACAAATAAAAGGGTATCTTTCGCTATATACCAGTGAGGCTCACGCATGGTTCCAGGATTTAGCCTTGTTTGCTGGAGTGCCATGACATCCATGGATGGCGTTGTTTCTGCATCAATTCGTCGGATAGATCCCAACTTGCTTTCATACAAGGGCTTAACGGAAAAGAAATTAGAAGATAGAGGGCTTTCAATAACAGAAGTTTCAGGAGTGGAGGAAGGATCATAATTACTTAAGCGGTTGAGAGTCGTTTTCTTAAGTGTTTCGATTTCGGAGGGTGATAGTCCCAAAGATCGTTCTAATAAGGAGTTAGGAAGAGCTGCCCAGGCTGTTGCAAAATCTCGGTCTGCGGCATTGGGTGAATTATAGGCCACAAAAAAATCTAGCTCCTCATCTCCGACATTTTCGAGGGCGTGGAGAGTGGCTTGCGGAATGAGCCAGGTTCCGTTTTCTTCAACAGTGAATATCTGGGGTTTCTCTAAGCCATCCCAAATCGTAATTTTCATTTTTCCCGTCAACACAACACCAACCTCAACCGCGTTGGCATGCCAATGGGGAACGCGCATAGAATGATCATGTAACTTATAATAAAAAAGAAGGTTCGTTAGGCCTAGGTTTGCGAACTGCTGCTCTGTTTCGGAAATTCTAATCCCGGCTGTATTCTCGGCAATTTGGCCATCGTTAAATAAATTTATCCGATAAGGAAAGTACGAGGATAAATGTTTGCTTTCTTGCTCTAAAAATAATTTTATTTTTGGAGATAACTCTTTTGTTTTTTCCATCTTATTGTTCTTTCTTGCGGTGCTCTACTCTCCGTAAGATAAGAGTTGAAAGTTAAAAAAAGATGAAGACCTTGAAAGAAATTTGGAGAGGTTTGTCGAAAAATAACAATATAAAAATGAAATATAAAACATAATTATATTTTTTACAAGCTTGTTTTTTTATGCATAAGAGGGTATTTCAATCCAGCATTATTGTTGAAAGGAATATTTCGTGATTTATACAAAGAAATTTGGTTTGGTTGCTCTTCTCGGGACTTCAATTTTAGCGGATCAAGTCGTTGCGATGGAAGACAACGTCACGTCTTATACCGTTCTCAGACGGAGCGATACTGCTGATGGCGGCGCTCAGTCCTCTACGACACGTGCTCCTGGGGCTGGAGTTGCAACACTAATAAGTGAACCAGATAAGGAAAATTCAATAGCACAAGCCTTGAAAGAGGGAGTAAAATCCATTTCTTCAGCTCTGGCTGAGAGCAAAAGAGGTGACGGCAAAAGATCAGGTTCTCCTGTGAAACAAAAGCCTGAAGAAGACACGAGAAGTGATATACGGAAAATAGTTGATGACCTTTTAAAAGTAATAAGCTCAACAGAAGCAAAACCAGTAAGCACAGAACTTGTAGTAAGAACATCACAGGCAGTAGGGTCATTTGATCGATCATTACAGATATGGGATACGCTTGCGGCAAGATCTTCGAACAAAGCAGGTTTAGCAGCAGTATTCAGAAAAGTAAAACTACTGGAAGATGTGGAGCTTTCTCAATTACGCTTAGAGAGGACAAGGAGAATCGCTAAGGAAAAAACAGTAGCCGATGAGAGATTTAGTAAAGTAAAAGGGATGGCTGCGCAAAAGGTTGCCCAAGGAGAACTTTTTGAGTCAAAAGGACAAGATAAAGCACTCGTGCCAGCATCAAACTCAACTTGGGAAGCAGAATTATTAAGAGAAATAGACTCAACAGAGGCGAGAGCCTCAGCTTGGAAATTTCTTTTAGAAATGGAGTTAGACTTAGCAAAAAGAACAGCTTCACAAAATGCGGAGCTCTTTAATAAGGAGCTTGCTTCAGTGGAGAGCGAATTCTTGAATCTCTCAAAAGAGCTTGCAAATGAGCGCGCAGCAGCAAAAAAGAACGCTTATCAGCCAGATATTAGCTCAGGAGGGATTTGTGGATTTTGGGCTGAGATTACATTGAAAGATTGGGGGATAGAGGGTTTCTTCACAGGCAATTATAGATTACCTCGAGAGATAGAAAATGCTGTAAGCGAAGAAATACTACGCGCAAAAAAAGCAATTGGAGAATTGAGAGGAGCTGAAGATAATGAGAAAAATGCAAGGTGGCAAGCGTTACTGGCGACGCGAGAGCAGTCAGAAAAAATACAAGTTGCAGCAAGAGAAGCAGATTTAGCAAAAGAAAGAGTTAAAATATGGAAAACAGCTGTAGCAAAGGCGGCAGCCGCCTCAAAGATAGTCGTTGTAGCTTGGGAAACACTTTTAATAGACATAAACGCTAGAGCACAGTTAGAGGATGAGGCAGAAGATGCGGAAGCAAGCGGAAGAGTCGCGTGTGATTTGGCAGCAACGTTG
>Ga0172373_10000160_pt1 | contig 101375 bp, 103 predicted proteins | sample Lak10m_2_FD_114546 | JGI IMG/M metagenome (GOLD analysis project Ga0172373, IMG submission 114546) | Freshwater microbial communities from Kabuno Bay, South-Kivu, Congo - kab_092012_10m | ecosystem: Environmental > Aquatic > Freshwater > Lake | place: Democratic Republic of the Congo...
CGTATGGCACATTCGCCCAGACCAATTCCCACAGCGCGCCCTCTGCGTCGCGCGGATCAACAAGCGTAACCAGCGGCCCACCACCGCGCATCGACGTGCGAATACCCGCACCGCCGGCCGGCGCAAAACTTTGCAACGTGTAAAGCGCCATCGCGGCCATGGGCAGATCAAGCGTTGCATAACGGTCGCGGTGCGTCATCACGTCAGAGTTCTTGCCGACCGCGCTTTCCCCCGCACTGTCAATGAAAAGCGCATCGACCGGTCGCAAAGGTCCGTCAAGCGGTTCAAAATCTTGCAAGAATTTCGGCCCTTGGCCGAGCAGATTGAACGCAGACGCAAAGGGCATGAGCATTTCACGCAGCCGGTCCGCATCGGGGGCGGCGCGGCGTTTCCAGTCGATGACATCGGCGGGAGGATCGGCCAGATAGACAAGGCCAATCAGCAATTCGTAACAGGCAATGTCGAAATCGGGGCGCCCCCAATCGGGCGCAACAATGTCTGGCTCCGCCATCTGCCAAGGCGCAATGACCCGCCGCGCCCCATCGCGGCACCGCACCGCAATCCACGGATCTTCAATCAAATTGAACGTCATTCAAACCCCTGAACACAACCAATACGTGCAATGAAGCACCCAAGGCACACCCCGTAAAGAGGTAAATTTGCCCGGCATCAGGAAATAGAGCCAACCACCGACGGGCACGCGAAAGGCAAGAACGGCGTTTGCCTTGCCCCACGCCCCTTGCGCCATGCAACGCAGCCCATCCAAGGACAGATCTCAGGATATTTGGTTTCTTTGCCAATCCCTTAGTTTCGGATCATTGGCAAAACACGGGCCATCCCCGGTCAATCTGAGGGTAAAAACACCAGACCGCAATCGCGGCCATAATGCAAACCCGCGCAGATCGTGCCATCTTCGGCCACCGGGCACAGGGTAAACTCGGCGCGTTTCCAGTCGGGCCAATCGCGGGTTACGGCGAGCACCGCCGGCGCCGTCTGATCTGGCAAGGCCAAACCGTTCAGACGCGTGGCGCGGGCCGACACCTCTGAAAGCGCCCAGGCCTCGGCGGGGGACAGATCGGCATCATCGGCCCAGGGCACCAGCCCCGTCGGCGTGACCCGCGCCAGCACCAATATGCGCGTGGGGCCACCAAGCCGGGTGGGATAGCTTGTATCCGCGCTGGCACCGCCTCCTTCGCGGTAGCCCCTTGGCAGATCGACCAGATTATGTATCGCCAGCGTGCGCGCGGCAGCGGCCTTGCCCAAAGCGTCGGTCTCGGCCTTCGCAAGGCCTTCGGGCACCGGCTCTGCCGCTTCGCCATGCACAGCCTCAATCAGCCCGCGCAAGCCCTTCGGCGCCTCGATCTGCCCCTGCGCGAACAAAACCCGCGCCGTACGCCAGACATCAGCCAGATCATAAACCCAAGCACCGCGCCCAAGTGTGCCGCGCAACCAACGCTCATCGGTAGCAATCGCAGGGTCTGGCGATAGCACATGCAGAACCGGCGCGGGCAGCGGACGGGTGGCGGCAGGTCGTGCCTCCATATGCCGCCACAGACGCCCCGCGCGCTGGATCAATGCCGCAATCGGCGCGACATCAGAAATCATCAGGTCAAAATCAAGATCGAGAGAGGATTCCAGAACCTGCGTTCCGATCAGAACGAAATGCGCCCGGCCCTGCCCCGCCTTGCCTGCCCTTGCAAGCACTTCGGCCTCAATCCGCTTGCGATCACAAAGCGCAAAGCGCGCGTGCAAGAGCCGCGGCTCAAGCCCCTTGGCCCGCAGCGCCTCCCAGGCCGCAATCGCATCATCGACCGAGTTGCGCACCCAAACACAGGCAGCCCCCTGACTAACCCCGCGCTCAAGCAGCGTCAGGGCCATCTCGGGGGCGTCAAGCCGTTCCACGCGCAGCGGACCCTTGACCGGGCGGGGATCGGCGGCAAAGGTTCCGATTTGCGCCCCACCCGCCACCGTCAACGCAGGATAGGCCGCGCTGTCGTTCTGCCCGCCATAGGTTTCCAGCAGTTTTGCGCGCAATGCGAGCGGCAATGTGGCGGTCAGCAAAATCGCTGAGCCGCCTGCCGCGCGATGCATCTGCAACAACCGCTCAAGCTCCTTGGCAATATAGGCTTCTCCCATTTCATGGACTTCGTCCACGATCAGTATTTTTGATGACAGGCCGAAGTGGCGCAGCGCCTGATGTTTGACCGGAAGCACCGACATCAACGCCTGATCGACCGTGCCAATACCCACATCGGCCAAAAGCGCCCTGCGGCGGCTTTCGGCCAGCCAATCGGTGCAGGACGGTTCATCCTCACCGCGTTGCCCACCGCCGACAAGGGTGCGAAACGCCTGTGACAGCCCCGCCCTTCCATGGGCAAGTGTCAGCGTGGGCGCCCGGAACATCCTGCCCACGATCTGCGCCGAACGAAGGAACATCGCATCCGCCGTAGCCATGGTGGGCAGCGCGAAATAAAGCCCCCGGCCCTTGCCCGCTGCTGCCATCCGATGCGCCAGGATCAAAGCCGCCTCGGTCTTGCCGGCCCCGGTTTCGTCCTCAATCACGGCCAGCATCGGCCCATTGGCCAGCGGCAACGAGGCGCAGGCGGCCTGCATCGGGCGCAGGGCGAAATCGAATATCGGCCCGGCCTGCGGGACAGTGCCGCCAAGGCCAGAGGCGGCCACGGCCGCAGCCGCGGCTTGGCGGGCTTGCGCAAGATAATCTGCAACCCCCGGCCCCGGCAGGCGCGGGCTAAACCAGCCCGCGTTCGAACCGATCCAATCCGCCGCGGCGCATAGCCCCGGCAGCCACCACGACAAACGCAAACCATCCGCAAGCTCAATCCCGCGCAGCGATGCCTCTGGCCATAAATCACAAAAGGCATCAATCACTTCTGATGCCGGCCCCTGACCAGAGCCGATGTGCTGCAACGCCTTGGAATAGTCGCGCATCCCGCGCGGCTTGGGCAAAGTGCCAAGCGCCAAAGATGGCGGCTTGCCGTGATGCCCGGCCACAGCGGCATAAAGCGGCAAGCGCAGCTCAGGCGCGCCGCCAAGAAGCGCACCTAAGCGCGCATCGTTTTGATGCAGCAAGACTTCGGTAAGCTCCCAATGCCGGGGTCCGCGCGCGGCAGCACCGCCCAGCATGGCGCGAAATGTGTCACTGATCTTGCCCAGATCATGCAGGGCTATGAGCAAAACGGCCGCCTGACACAGCCCCGGCGCGAAACCAAAAGGGGCAATCAGCCGTTCCGCCACCGCCGCGACATCCAGCATGTGGTAAACCGCAGGATGCGCGGGCGCACCCGCTTCGCTTGCGCTTTTACCGGGCCAATCAAGACAGGACATTTCTGCACCTCGCGCCGCCGGGCGGCAAAACAACTTGCCTTTCCCTTAAAGAATCGACGGGAACGCAACGTCCCCACGCGCTTCCTTGGCAAGCAGGCCCTGCAACAGCGCCAGCCGTTCGGCGGCAAAATCGCCCGGTTGCGGCGAAAGGCCGGTCATCTCGCGCACGAAAAACTGGCGAAACGCCGCGCGGGTTTCGCACCATGCCAGCAGCTTCACCCCCTGCGGCGGGTGAACCAGCGCCAGCGGCAGCACCCGGCGGGTGGTTTCGGCACCGGACTGATCGGTATAGCCAAAGGCGACCGGGCGGCAGGCGGCAATCGCCGCGTGCAGCGCGGCAAGGTCGTCTGCCGCCGCATCGGGCATGTCCGCGCGGTAATAGGCGCAGGGGCGCACATCAAGAAGCTGGTAAATCTGGCCCAGAATTGCGGCCTCGGGGTCCGTCTCGGCCAGAGCGGTCAGCGCGGATTTTACCGAAGCCTCCATCACCGGATCACCACGATGCCCGGCCAGCGCAAAGCCCCGCAGGACCGCATCGCGCAGCGCCGGGTCAAGCGCCGGCACCACAGGCTCAGCCGCCGCCGGCCCGGCCCCAAGCCCAAGGCTGGCCGCCGCCCCGGCAATCCGCCCGCCCAGCGCGCGCCGGGTCAGCATGGTGCCCTGATCCGCCGCGGATTTCGATTTGCGAGAGGGTTTGGTGAAAATACGCATGTAACTTAACCTTTCACCGTTCAATCATGCATAAAATGAAAACAGGCCCAGAATGCGCCTTTGCCTGACCGGCTGTCAATTCTGGCTTGGGATATGTGCTAAGAAGAAAGTGGTGGCGGGGGGGAGATTTGAACTCCCGACCCCGTGATTATGAGTCACGTGCTCTAACCAACTGAGCTACCCAGCCACTGGCGCGGGGGATAGTCTGACAGGCCGGGGGCGTCAAGGGGGAAATCGGGGAAAAGCGCAGGCTTTCGCATGGTTTGACCGACCCGGCCAACAGGCTTTGGCGCGGGCCTATGGTCAGGGCCGCGGCAAAAATCCTTGGCTGGCAAAGATTTCCTGCGCGGCGGGGGCGGAAAGCGCCTGAAAGAAGGCCAGATCGGCAGCATCGCCCGCCTCGGCAAGCAGCGCGGCGGGATAGCGGATCGGCGGGTGGCTGCCTTCGGGAAAGCGACCGATCACGCTGACAGTGCCATCGGCCTGTGCATCGGTGGCGTAAACAATGCCAAGCGGGGTTTCGCCGCTGGCAACCAGCGCCAGCGCCGCACGGACATTTTCCGTCTGCACCACCCGCGGCGCGATTCCATCCCAAAGCCCCAGCGTTTCAAGCGCGGCCTTGCCATATTGCCCGGCCGGAACCGATGCGACCTGCGCCATCGACAGCCGGCCCTCGCTGCCCAACATCGCCACAAGATCAAGGTCGGGGCCGATCTCCACCGCCGGCGCATTCTTGTCATGGGCCACCAGCACAAGACGGTTGCCCAGAAGATCGACACGCTGGCCCGCAGCGATCAGGCCGGCTTTTTCCACCTCATCCATCCAATTGCTGGCGGCCGAGATGAAAACATCAGCCGGCGCGCCTTCGATGATCTGTTTGGCCAAAGCCCCGGAGCCGCCATAGCTGATAAGAACATGGTTGCCCGTTTCGGCCTGAAACGCCGTGGCAACCTTATCCAGCGCGGTTTTCATCGAAGCGGCGGCGAAAACCACCACCTCATCGGCCATGGCTGGCAGGGGCGCAGAAAGGCTGAATGCGCAAAGGGCTGCGGCCAAAAGGCGATAGGGCATCAGGCGGGTTATGGGGCGGGGCATGATTCGTCCTGAAAAATGCGGGCCTTGGCATATCAGGACATGCGGGCGGCCAAGGCAAGGCTGCCTTGGCCAGCAAAGCCGGCTTATATCTGGCTATGCGCCACGCGCGGGCGGCCCGAAGCGGTGACCGTGACCGAGGCTTCGACAAACATCTTGCGGCCTTCGATATCCACTTCGCGCAGGTCACGCTGGGCGGTCACGCGCAGGTCTTCGGCACCTGCCGTGCGGGCGCGGGTCTCGACCTCGGCGCGCAGGGCGGTTTCCACCGCATCAAGCGCGGCCTCGGCGCTGGCAAAATTCTCCAACCCGGCGGGAAGATGCGCGACATAGCGGCCTTCGGCGGGCGAGGTGACGATACCGGTCAGTTTCTGGCTGATCTGCCCCACCACGGCGCCGATGGCATTGGCCACACCCGCATGTTCGGGAAGGATCATTTCGCAGCCCAAAGCCGCCCCCACCGCGCCATAATAGGACGGGGCCGAAGCCCCAAGCCCGATCACCGGCACGCCAAGGCGGGCGCTGATTTCGATCAGGCCGCGATGCGACTTCAGCCCCGCTTTCAACAGGCTGTGGCGGGCAAGAACCTCGGCATCTTCGCCGTCAAAGGCGCTGTCTTCGTCAAAGGCGGCTTCCAGCAGACATTCCACCGTCTGGGCAGTCAACTGGTCGATGATGGAGGTCGCGAGCGCCTCGGCGGTTTTGGCAAAACGCTCGCCCGCGCCATTGCGGCGACGCGCCAAAAGCGTCAGGGCCTTGCCCGCAGCGGCCGCGTTCCAACTGTCCAGCCGGCCCAGAACGTGGCTCGCATCCGAAGGGGTCACGCCGGAAATCATCACCAACCCCCGCGCGACAAGCCGTTCAAGCGCGGCCACGTCAATGCGGCTGGTCAGGGCCTGAACCATGGGCATAGGCGCGGTGATCCGTTCCAAAACCGCGGTTTCGCGCGCGTTCAGCCCCCCCGCATTGCCCCCCATGGGAATGACAAAGCGGCCGTCATATTCGCCCGCGGTTTCGGTCGAAAGCGCGCGGTCCAGCGCGGCATGAACCATATCGGCATGGTCAACCGCCAAAAGCGATACCGGCATCAAACGGCGCGGCCCTAGCCGCAAGCCCCCGGACAGGCCCTCGGTTTTCAAATGCACCTCGCTGTCGCCACCAAGGCCCGTGGTGCGCATGGCCACCGCCTCGACCATGGTGCGGAAACCGCCGACGCGGGCACCGGCGGGGTCGATCTCGGGCAGGCCATCGCGCAGAAGCGCGACATCGGTCGTGGTGCCGCCAATATCGCTGACCAGCGCATCCTGCGCCCCGGTCAGCCAGCGCGCGCCAACAATGCTGGCGGCGGGGCCGGAAAGAATGGTTTCAATCGGGCGTTCGCGCACCATTGCGGCAGAAATCAGCGCCCCATCGCCGCGCACCACCATAAGCGGCGCCGAAATGCCGACCGCTTCAAGATGGCGTTCGCAGGCCGCGACCAGACGGTCGATCATGCCGATCAGGCGGGCATTCAGCACCGCCGTCAGCGCGCGTTTCGGGCCGTTGAGATTGGCCGAAAGTTCGTGGCTGCATGTTACGGGCCGGCCAGTAACGCGGCGGATCACCTCGCGCGCGGCGATTTCGTGGGCGGGGTTGCGGGTGGCAAAACGCGCGGCCACGGCAAAGCCCATGACAGCCGGGCCAAGTTCCGCAACCTGCGCCTCAAGCCCCGCCAGATCCAGCGCCGCGGCCTCAGAGCCGGCATGGCTGTGCCCGCCATCCAGCAAGATCACCGGATCGCCCTTCAGCGCCTCGATCAACCCGCCGCGTTCCATATCGCCCGCATCAAAGCCGATGAACACCAGCGCCACACGCCCGCCCTGCCCTTCGACCAGCGCATTGGTGGCAAGCGTGGTGGAAAGCGAAACCAGCGCCACATCGGCGGCGGCAACTTTGGCGGCCTGCAAGGCCGCGTCCACCGCCCGGCCGATGCCCAAGGCCAGATCGGCCCTTGTGGTCAGCGATTTGGCCTTGCCGATCACTTTATCGGCGGCCTCATCCACGATCACCGCATCGGTATAGGTTCCCCCGGTATCGACACCAAGAAAATAGGCCATGTTGCAAAACTCCTGTCGCGCGCCGCTGTCAGATAGCGCGGGCAAGGGCAAAGATCACCCCGGAGTGCGACATTTTCTAACCCCGTGCCGACCTTAGCCGCGAAATACGGGAAGGTTGTGCTAGGCGCGGCGGGCCAAAATCCGGGCCAGCACCGGCACCAAAGCCAGCGCCAGCGCCGCCGCCACAAAGGCAAAACGCAAGCCCAGCGTGCCCGCAATCAGGCCAAAGCCGGGCGGGCCGATGAAATAGCCAAGATAGCCGATCATCGTGGCGCGGGCCACAGCACGGGCGCGCGCCGTATCGGGCGCCGCCGCCCCCACCAGCGAAAAGGTCGTGGGCGCGATGACCGAAGATCCGATCCCCATGATGACAAAACCCGCATAGGCCATAAAGGGCGACAAGGCCGCCGCCACACACAGCACACCAAAGGCCGAAACCGCAGCCCCCGATGTCAAAAGCGCCACCGCACTGACCCGCCCCGCCACGCTCTGCCCCACAAGCCGGGCAAAACCCATGGTCAGCGCCAAAGCCGCCGGCCCCATTGCCCCATGCGAAGGCGAGCCGCCCAGCGTCTGTTCAATATGTAGGGCCGACCAGTTTTCCGCCGCGTTTTCGGTCAGAAAGGCAATGAACACCATGCCGCCACCGATCAGCGGCACCAGCCCAAGCCCGCCCGCCGCGCCTTTGGCCGGACGCGCTAAACCGTCGATCCGGCCATCGCGTTCCACCGTCATCAGCGCCAGGGCTCCGGCAACCAGCGCCATGACCCCCAAAACCCAAGCCGGCGACCAATGCGCCTGCCGCAAGGCCCCGGTCATCAACGCGCCGCCGGCATAGCCAAAGGAATAGGCCGCATGGCACAGGTTCATCAGATGAATCCCCCGTGCGCTTTCCATCGTGGCGACGCGGGCGTTCATCAAGACATCGGTCAGCCCGGTGCCAAAGCCCGCCGCCATCATCGCGGGCGGGAAAAGCCAGATCATGCTGGCCTGCCCCGGCATCACAAAGCCCAGACACATCAGCGCCGCCGCAACCGGCAGGGCAAAGCGGCCAAAGACCTGCCCTGCGCGCGGCGCCACCAGCATTGCCGTCAGCGCCGCCGCCGGGGTCAGGAACATCAACAGCCCCATCTGCGCCTCATCGACGCCCAGCATCGCCTTCAGGTCCGGCAGGGCCGCCGCGAAACTGCCCCAAAGCACGCCCATCGCCGCAAAGGCCGCAATGGCCGGGCGTGACAGAATCAAAAGATGAATAAACGGCATGAAATTCTCGTCTTCGGGTAAAACAGATGCTAAGGGCCAAACCTGCCCCTGCGCGCGCGCAACCGACAGCAGATTCGCCACGCGCGACCGCTTTTGTGCTTTTCCTTTGGCAAAATCCCCGCTATAGGCCCCCGGTCGCGCCATGCACCCTTGGAGGATGGCGGACTGGATTTAAGGAGAAAACCATGGCTCGTGAAGCTCAAGATTTCATCGCCGCGGTACGGACGGGGACAGGCAAGGGGGCCGCTCGTCAAGCTCGTCGTGAGGGCAACGTACCCGCAATCGTTTATGGTGACGGCAAAGAACCGCTCGCCCTGAACGTCAACTACAACTATCTGCTGAAGCGCCTGAAGCAGGGCCGCTTCCTGCAATCGCTGTTCAACCTGAAGGTTGAAGGCCACGACGACGTGCATGTCGTGTGCCGCGGCGTGCAGCGCGATGTGGTCAAGGATCTGCCGACCCACGTCGATTTCCTGCGCATCCACGACGATTCGAAGATCGAACTCTTCATCCACGTCGATTTCGTGAATGCAGAAGCCTCTCCGGGCCTGAAGCGTGGCGGCACCCTGACCGTCGTGCGTCACGAAGTGGAACTGGAAGTCACCGCCGGTGACATTCCTGACCACATCACCGTGGACCTGACCGGCAAAGTGATCGGTGATGTGATCCACATCAACGACATCGCCCTGCCCAATGGCACCAAGCCGACCATCAACCGCAACTTCGTTGTGGCCAATATCGCCGCCCCGTCGGGTCTGGCAGCGGCTTCGGAAGAAGAATAATCGTCGAAGATATGATGACAAAGGCGCGGCGGGGCAACCTGCCGCGCCTTTGCTTTTGGCCGGGGGCTTTTCCGGCAAAATAGCGCGCATTTTACCAACCCGTCGGGAAAGCCTGCGCACACCCCTCGCAAGGGGCTGTTTTCAAAAGATAAAACACCCCACCTCACAGTCCGCAGCGCCCGCGCAAAGACCAGAAAACATTGGGGCGGCGGGGGAAAAATCCGGAATCTGTTAACCTGTGACGCCTAGGGTTGAGGGGATTTCTGCTTCCCCAAAGGCGTCGCCCTGCCCGCGCCGCACGTTTCAAGCTCTGGAATATGTCATGGTGCCAAATCTTCCGTTTGCAAAGCTTAACTCGATTTTCATCAAAATCACCGCCGTCGTCCTTGTGCTGACCGCGGTCGTGACAACCACGCTGGCGGTGATGAACCGCCTGTCAAACCATGCCCAGATCGAAGACATCATTCGCCATCGCGCGCTTGCGGAAACCACGGTCATGGCTAATGAAATCGCCGCCGCCGTCCATTTCGGGTGGCGTGACAAGGCCCAAGACAGTTTTCAGATGCTGAAAAACCGTTCAGATGGCACACTGGCGGGCATTGTCGCGCTTGGCACCAATGGCGAGATGCTGACGGATGACGCCGGCACGGCTGAGCAAGATGGCACCCTTTCCGAACTTGCCCGCGAGGCGATTTCGCAAGGCGCGAGCCTTGTCTCCGCCGATGGGCTGACCATCGCCGTGCCCTTCCATTTCACGCAAACGCAAGACATCACCGGCGCGATCGCTGCCCGTTGGTCAGCAGAGCCGCTTTTCGCCTCGTTGCGCGCGGGTGAAAGAAAGGCACTGCTGCTGTCCAGCGGGGTTTTCGCGCTGGCTGTGATCGGCAATATGCTTTTGATGTATCGGCTGGTCACCAGACCGCTTGGGAGGATTCAGTCGGTTATTCAGGCCTTTACCGGGCAAAGCTATGACAAAGTCGTGCCGATGCAGCGCCGCGGCGATGAAATGGGGCGCATCGCAGTTTCGCTGGAAAACCTGCGTGGCACTTTGGCCAAGGCGCGCGATGCCGAAATGGAAAACACCTTCAAGGGCGCGGCCTTCATGACCGCTTCGGCGGCAATGCTTTTGACCGATCTTGACGGCAAGATCACCCATACCAACGCCAAACTGACCGCACTTTTCCACGAAAACCGGGCCGCGCTTTCAGCCCTGATGCCCGGTTTTTCCCCCGATGCGATTGTGGGCCATGCCATCACCGGCTTTCTGCCCGAAATTGCCGATCTCATTGCAAGCAGCCCGGCCGCAGCCCCGCCGCAAAGCATGGTCATAAAACTGGATGATGTCCGTATTGCGCTGTCGGTCTCGGTCATTCGCGACCGCGCGGGCGATGCGGTTGGCTATGTGATGGAATGGGCGGATGTGACGCAAGACTGGCTGAATGCAGCGATGCTTCAGGCGATCGAGGCCAGCCAGATCAAGGCCGAATTTGCCCCCGATGGCGCGCTTGTTGCCGCCAATGCCCCCTTCCTTGACATGATGGGCCAACCGCTGGCGCAGATGCAGCGCAAGACATTGGCGCGGCTGCTTGACAGCACGGCAGAACAATCAGCGCCGGCCCTGCAAGCGGCCAGTCAGGGGAAAACCTTTGTCGGCATGTTGCGCCTGACGCGTGAAAACGGCGTGGCGGCGCTGATCGACGGCAGTCTTGATTGCGTGAAAGACCATCAGGGCAAGATCATCCGCCTGCTTTTGCTTGGCAAGGATGTTACCCGCGCCGAGGCCGAACTTGACCGCGCGCGCCGTGACAGGGCCGAGGCGGAACGCCAGCAAACCGCCGTGGTCGACGCCCTGCGGCTGGGCCTGCGCAAGCTGAGCCTGGGAGATCTGAGCGCCCATATTGCCGAACCCTTTGGCGGTTCATATGAAGATTTGCGCCATGATTTCAACGACACCGTGCGCAGCATGGCCGACGCGATGCGGCATATTCTCAGCAATGCCCGAAAGATCAGCAACGATGCCGGCAGCATCAGCGCCACAGCCGAAGGCCTGTCTTTGCGCACGGAAAGCACCGCGGCCACGCTGGAACAGGCGGCGGCGGCGCTGGACCAATTGACCAATTCGGTCAAGGCCACGGCCGCGGGGGCCGAGCGTGCCGATCAGGTGGTGCGCGCCGCCAAGGAAAAGGCCGAAGGCAGCGGCAAGGTTGTGGTCGAAATGGTTTCAGCCATGGATCAGATTTCGTCCTCATCCGACCGTATCACCTCGATCATCAAGGTGATCGACGACATCGCCTTTCAGACCAACCTTCTGGCCCTGAACGCCGGGGTCGAAGCGGCCCGGGCAGGCGATGCGGGGCGCGGCTTTGCCGTTGTCGCCTCGGAAGTCCGCTCGCTGGCAAAACGCTCATCAGAGGCGGCGCGCGAGATCAACGATCTGATCAACAACAGCGCCACGCAGGTGCATACCGGGGTCGATCTGGTTGACCGCACGGGCGAGGCCCTGACCCAGATCGTCGCTTCGGTTTCGGAAATATCCAGACTGGTTTCTGACATTGCCGGGGCCTCACGCGAACAATCGGTCACACTGGTTGAGATCAACAGTTCGGTCATGCAACTGGATCAATCCACCCAACAAAACGCCGCGCGGCTAGAGGAAACCACCGCCGCAAGCGAAGGGCTGACCAAAGAGGCGCGTTCGCTGGTGTCAACCGTGGGGCATTTCAAAATGGCCGAAGACGGCACCGCTGCCGCCAGCAGATTGCCCTTAGATCTGGCAAGCTAGGCCACGACCAAAGCCCCCCAACCAAAGCCCCCCGAACCGATAAGCGGGCCTGGGGGGCAATCGGGACAGGCCGGGTTACTTGCGGGCTTCCAACGCGGCAAGGCGGGCTTCAAGGCTGGCGTTTTCTTCGCGCGCCTTTTGGGCCATGGCCTTGACGGCATCAAACTCTTCGCGGGTAACGAAATCACGATCGGCCATCCAGCGGTCGATGAAAGATTTCATCGCGGTTTCGGCCTCGGTCTTGGCCCCCTGCGCCACGCCCATGGCGTTTGTCATCAACTTGGACATGTCGTCGAAGAATTTGTTGCCGGGTTGCATGGGGGCCTCCATCTATCTGGCCCCTATATGGTCCGGGAAGCGCGCGGGCACAAGGCCGGGCCGCTTTGGCCGCGCGACAAGATTGACAACGCCCCAACCCTGCCGGACAAGGCAGGGAACAACCGGCAGGTCAACAACCGACAGGTCCAATGTCTTACATCCCCTTCCCAGACATCTCGCCCGAGATATTTTCGATTCAGATCGGCCCGGCCAGCTTTGCGCTGCGCTGGTATGCGCTGGCCTATATCGCCGGGCTGATCGCAGGCTGGAAGCTGATCGTGAAGATGATCGCCACCCCGCGGCTTTGGCCCGCAAACGCCCCCGCCAGCGCCGAGCAGATCGAACGGCTGCTGACTTGGGTGATCCTGGGTGTCATCTTGGGCGGGCGGCTGGGCTATGTGCTGTTTTACGATCTGGCAGGCTTTGCCGAAGATCCGGGCCGCATCCTGCGGGTATGGGAAGGCGGCATGTCGTTTCACGGCGGCTTTGCCGGGGTGGTTGTTGCCGGGATTTTGTTTTGCCGGCGCGAAAAGATCGCCATGCTGCCCATGGCAGACCTGATGGCCGCGGTGGTGCCGATCGGGCTGTTTTTGGGCCGTATCGCCAATTTCATCAATGCCGAGCTGTGGGGCCGGCCCACCAGCCTGCCCTGGGGCGTGGCCTTTCCGGGCGAGGCGGCGCAGGCTTGCGCCACCAGCCTTGATCAGCCCTGCATCCGCCACCCCAGCCAGCTTTATGAGGCCGGGCTTGAGGGGCTTTTGTTGATGGCCGTCTTCAGCTTTCTGATCTGGCGGCGCGGCTGGTTTCGCTGGCCCGGTGCCATCGCCGGGCTGTTCTTTGCCGGCTATGGTCTGGCCCGCTTTGCCGTGGAATTTCTGCGCCAGCCCGATGCGCAATTCGTCACCGCCGAAAACCCGCTGGGCCTCTATCTGCACATGGGCGGCTGGGGCCTGACCGCCGGGCAGCTTTTCAGCCTGCCGATGATTGCCGCCGGGCTTTACTTCATGGCGCGGGCAAAACGCGCATGACGGCACTTGCCGCCCAGATTGCCCGGCGCATCCATGAAAACGGGCCGATGACCATTGCCGAATACATGGCTGAATGCCTGCTGGACCCGCGCTTTGGCTATTACACCACCCGCCCGCCTTTCGGGCGCGAAGGTGATTTCACCACCGCCCCGGAAATCAGCCAGATGTTTGGCGAGCTTTTGGGCCTGTGGCTGGCGCAAAGCTGGCTGGATCAGGGGGCGCCCGGCCGTTTTTGTCTGGCCGAAATCGGCCCCGGACGCGGCACGCTGATGGCCGATATTCTGCGCGCCACACGCGGGGTGCCGGGTTTTCACGCCGCCGCGCAAGTGATCTTGATCGAGGCATCGCCCCGACTGCGCGCCTTGCAGGCCGAAAGGCTGGCGCCGCATGGCATTGGCTGGGCCGATGACATTTCGGCCCTGTCGCAGCCCCCCTATGCCGATCTGCCGCTTTTCGTGCTGGGAAATGAGTTTTTCGATGCCCTGCCGATCCGCCAGTTCATCAAAGATACCGGTGGCTGGCGCGAAAGGCTGGTGGGGCTGAAAGATGGCGCGCTGCACTTTGGCCTGTCGGACAGCAGCCCCAGCCCGGCGCTGGACGCCGCTTTCAGCACCGATGCCCCCGGCACGCTGGTTGAGATCTGCCCGCAGGCGGGCGCCATCATGGCCGATCTGGCCCGCCATATCACCGCACGGGGCGGAGCGGCGCTTTTTGTCGATTATGGCGATTGGGGGTCGAAGGGCGACACGTTTCAGGCCGTCAGGGCGCATGGCTTTACCGATCCGCTGGACGATCCGGGAATGGCCGATCTGACCGCCCATGTCGATTTTCGCGCCCTTGCACAGGCCGCACGGCCGCTTTCGGCGCATTATACCACCCAAGGCGCCTTTTTGGCCGCGCTTGGCATTGCGGCCCGCGCGGCGCGGCTGGCGCAGGGCATGACCGGCGCGGCGCTGGAAAACCACCAAGCTGCGTATCACCGCTTGACCGATGCGCAAGAAATGGGTTCGCTGTTCAAAGTCTTGGCCCTGACCCGGCCCGACACCCCGCCGCCACCCGGTTTCGCCTGATGGGAGGGTCTTCGATGCTGGAAATCATTACCTCGCCGGCACTTACGCCGCGCCATGGCTTTTTCACCCGCAAGGGCGGGGCCTCATCCGGCATATTCGCCGGGCTGAATTGCGGGGCCGGCAGCAGCGATCAGGCTGAGATCGTCACCATCAACCGCGCCCGCGTGGCCGAGGCGATGGAGCTGGCGCCGGAGGCACTGATAAGCCTGCATCAGGTGCATTCGGCCGGGGTGCAGACCGTCAGCGCCCCCTTTGCCGACAAGCCGCAGGCCGATGCCATGGTCACGGCGACACCGGGCCTCGGGCTGGCGATTTTGACCGCCGATTGCCAGCCGGTGCTGTTTGCCGATGCCAAGGCCGGGGTGATCGGCGCAGCCCATGCCGGCTGGAAAGGCGCGCGCGATGGCGTGTTAGAGGCGACGCTGGCAGCCATGGAAAATCTGGGGGCCAGCCGCGCCCGCATCAGCGCCGTGATCGGGCCCTGCATCAGCCAGGCCAGCTATGAGGTTGGTCAGGAGTTTTACGAAACCTTCACCGATGATGACCCCGAAACCCGGCGCTTCTTTGCCAATGGCCAAGGCGGGCGCTATCTGTTCGATCTGCCCGGCTATGGGCTGTGGCGGTTGCGTGCGGCAGGGGTCGGGCTGGCCGAATGGACGCGCCATTGCACCTATGGCGATGCCGCGCGATTCTATTCCTATCGCCGCACCACCCATGCCGGCGAGGCCGATTACGGCCGGTTGATTTCGGTGATCCGTCTGTAATTTGGGGCGCCAAGGCGGCAGATCGGGCCGCATGTTTGCCACAAAGCCCGAAACAATCCGGCACCATTGTTTCCCGCACCCGCCGCAATCCCCTTGTCTGCAAAGGCCCTGCGCCGCGTTTTGCGTTGCCACAATTGCCCGCCTTTTGCGCCAAATTTTTCTGAAAAATTTTGCGGCTTGGCCAAACACCTGCCGCAAAGCCGGGGGAAACTGTGGGCAAGGTCGTGATGGCCAAGCAAATGCAGCCGCAAGGATGAACGGACATGAAAAAAGAACGCCGCTGGATGAAATCCGTTATTGCCGCCTCGAACGAGGCGCAGCCTGCGCTTCCTTGGGCGCGCAGCAATCGCCGCCGCCCGGCGGCAATGCAACCGGCAGCCAAGCCCGCCCCGCAAAGCGTGGCGGCGCGCTGAAAAGGCGGCTTCGCGCACCGCAAAATAAACCAGCCCGCCCCGTAAATCGTGGCGGCGCGCTGAAAGGGCGGCTTCGCGCACCGCAATACAAACCAGCCCGCCCCGCAAAGCGTGGCGGCGCGCTGAAAGGGCGGCTTCGCGCACCGCAAAATAAAAGGGCCAGAGGTTTGTCGCCTCTGGCCCTTAGTCATTTCACGCGGCACCGCAAGCAGGGCGCGAATCGCCCGCGGCCCCCGATGCGGCCATTCGCGGCCCGATTGCCCGCGCGAACGCGAACAATCCCTGCCCTGCCCCCCGGATCAGTGCCAAGCCTTGCCCAATTGCGAAAAAATTTTGACAGCCCGCCCGCATCTTGCCATTTTTACCCCAACAGATGTTTCCCTCTGTCAGCGTGAACGCAGTCGGGCGCGGCGAAAGCAAAGCCACCCCGAAAGCGGCCTTCGGGCGCACGCGATTGCAAAGTTCAAGGCCGCCCCGGCGCTCCTCTGGCGCCATTATGGGGCGGCCTGATCCTTTTGGCGCAATTCTTTTGGGCAAAAAAGGCTCAGGCGTTTTTGGCCAGACGCGCCTCCAGCACGTCAAAGGGCAGGCCCGGCTCATCCTTGGCGCAGCGGATCACAAGGCTGGTTTTCACCGATGCCACATTTTCGGCCGACGTCAGCCCCTCGGTCAAAAAGGTCTGGAAGGTGGACAGATCGGGCGCCACGCATTTCAGGATAAAGTCGATCTCGCCGTTCAGCATGTGGCACTCGCGCACAAGCGGCCAGTCGCGGCAGCGCCGTTCAAAGGCGGAAAGATCCACCTCGGCCTGGCTGCGCAGACGCACCATGGCAAAAACCTTCACCTCAAAGCCCAGCTCGCGGGCGTCGATGTCGGCATGATAGCCTTTGATGAAGCCTTCTTCTTCCAGCGTGCGCACCCGGCGCAGGCAGGGCGGAGCGGAAATGCCCACACGGCTGGCCAGCTCGACATTCGTCATCCGCCCATCTGCCTGCAATTCGGCCAAGATGTGACGGTCGATCGGATCGAGTTTGGAAGTGGCCATGTCTGTCTCCCTTTTGACGCGCTTATTAGGCGCATGGGCGGCGGGGCGCAATAATATTTCACGGGCGCGCAACTTTTTGCAACGCGGGCCTTCTGGCGGGGCTTTCCCGGCCTTGCCGCCTTGCCTATATGGGACGGGAAACGAATCCGGGGGACATCATGGGCGAGACACGGCACAGCAAGGTTTTGATCATCGGCTCTGGCCCGGCGGGCTATACGGCGGCGGTCTATTCGGCCCGCGCCATGCTGAACCCCATCTTGGTGCAGGGCTTGCAGCCCGGCGGGCAGTTGATCATCACCACCGAAGTGGAAAACTGGCCCGGTGAAAAGCACATTCAAGGCCCCGATCTGATGGTCAACATGCAGGCCCATGCCGAGGCCATGGGGGCCGAGGTGATTTCCGATTACATCACCGCGCTTGATCTTGGCGCGCGCCCCTTCACCGCCAAAGGCGACAGCGGCACCACCTATACCGCCGATGCGGTCATCCTTGCCACCGGCGCGCAGGCCAAATGGCTGGGCCTGCCGTCGGAAGAAAAGTTCAAGGGCTTTGGCGTTTCGGCCTGTGCCACCTGCGACGGGTTCTTCTATCGCGGCAAAGAGGTTGTGGTGATTGGCGGCGGCAATACGGCGGTGGAAGAGGCGCTGTTTCTGACCAATTTCGCCGCGAAGGTTACGCTGGTGCATCGCCGCGATTTCCTGCGTGCCGAAAAGATCATGCAAGACCGGTTGTTCAAAAACCCCAAGGTCGAAGTGATCTGGGACAGCGAAGTGACCGAAGTTCTGGGCAGCGCGGCCCCGGCCAGCGTGACCGGCGTGCAGCTTCGCAATGTGAAAACCGGGGCCGAACAGGTTGTGCCCTGCCATGGCTTCTTTGTTGCCATCGGCCATGCCCCGGCCTCAGAACTGGTCAAGGACCAGTTGAAACTGCATTCGGGCGGCTATGTAAAGGTAGAGCCGGGCAGCACCCGCACCGCCATTCCCGGCGTTTTTGCCGCGGGGGATCTGACCGATCATGTCTATCGTCAGGCGGTCACCAGCGCGGGTATGGGCTGCATGGCGGCACTGGATGCCGAACGCTGGCTGGCCGGCCATTAAGACAAAAGATACGCAAAACCGGGGCTTTGGGGGGAAGCTTTCCCCCGCCCCAGAATAAGTTTGAACTTTTAACTCTATCGCAGCAGTTTCGCGGCATTTCTGCCTTATCTCGGCGCAATATCGCCTTGCCCGCTTGAACGACATGCCGCCCGGGTCTAAAGCCACGGGCAACGAAACCTGCCAACTTTGGTCAATAACACGAGTAACTTCATGGCTCTTTCCAACCACGCCCCCATTCCTGAACTGTATGTTTCCCATGAATCCGCGCTGAAGCTGAAGCATGAAGCCGGCGCGCTGCCGTCATGGGATCTGACCCCGCGGCAGGTTTGCGATCTGGAACTCTTGATGAACGGCGGCTTCTACCCGCTGAAAGGCTTCCATACCGAAGCCGATTACGACGGTGTCGTTGAAAACATGCGTCTTGCCGATGGCGCGCTGTGGCCGATGCCGATCACGCTGGATGTGAACGAAGGTTTTGCCGAAAAGGTGGAGCCGGGTCAGGACATCGCGCTGCGCGATGCCGAAGGCGTCATTCTGGCGATCATGTCGATCACCGACAAATGGGAACCGAACAAGGCGCGCGAGGCCGAAAAGGTGTTTGGCGCCGATGATCTGGCGCATCCGGCGGTGAATTACCTGCACAACACCGCGGGCAAGATCTATCTGGGCGGCCCGGTCACCGGCATTCAGCAGCCTGTGCATTATGATTTCAAGGCCCGCCGCGACACGCCGAATGAACTGCGCGCACTGTTTCGCAAACTGGGCTGGCACAAGATCGTGGCGTTCCAAACCCGCAACCCGCTGCACCGGGCGCACCAGGAACTGACCTTCCGCGCCGCGCGTGAAGCGCAGGCCAACCTGTTGATCCACCCCGTCGTTGGCATGACCAAGCCCGGCGATGTGGACCATTTCACCCGCGTGCGCTGCTATGAAGCCGTGATTGATAAATACCCGGCCTCGACCACCACCATGTCGCTTTTGAACCTTGCCATGCGCATGGCCGGCCCGCGTGAGGCGGTCTGGCACGGGATTATCCGTCGCAACCACGGCATGACCCATTTCATCGTTGGCCGCGATCACGCCGGGCCCGGCAAGAACAGCCAGGGCAAAGATTTCTACGGCCCCTATGACGCGCAGGAATTGTTCCAAAAGCACGAAGATGAAATCGGCGTGAAGATGGTTGATTTCAAGCACATGGTCTATGTGCAGGAAAAGGCGCAGTATTTCCCGGCAAATGAAGTGCCCGAAGGTTGCACGGTTCTGGATATTTCCGGCACCGAACTGCGCCGTCGCCTGCGCGAAGGGCTGGACATTCCGGAATGGTTCTCTTTCCCCGAGGTGGTCACCCAACTGCGCAAGACCAGCCCGGCGCGCGACAAGCAGGGCTTCACCGTGTTCTTCACCGGGCTTTCGGGTTCGGGCAAATCGACCATCGCCAACGCGCTGATGGTCAAGCTGATGGAACAGGGCGGTCGCCCCGTGACGCTTTTGGACGGGGACGTGGTGCGCAAACATCTGTCGTCGGAACTGGGCTTCAGCAAGGAACACCGCGACATCAACATTCGCCGCATCGGCTATGTCGCGTCTGAGATCACCAAGAACGGTGGCATCGCGATCTGTGCGCCGATCGCGCCCTATACCGCCACCCGCCGCGCCGTGCGCGAGATGATCGAAGCCTATGGCGCCTTCATCGAAGTGCATGTCGCGACAAGCGTGGAAGAATGTGAACGCCGCGACCGCAAGGGGCTTTATAAGCTGGCCCGCGAAGGCAAGATCAAGGAATTCACCGGGATTTCAGACCCCTATGAAGCCCCCACCAAGGCCGAACTGGTGATCGACACCGAAGGCACCGATGTGGACGCCTGCGCCCATGAGGTGATCCTGAAACTGGAATCGCTGGGCCTGATCAAGGCTTGATTCAGACATAAACCAAGAGAAAAGCCGCCCATGACGGGCGGCTTTTCTTTTTGGCCATCTCTGATTAGCGCGCGCGGGTCATCCGATACATCAGCCCATCTTTCAAAACATAATGATGAAAGATCGCCATCAACGCATGGCCGCCGGCCAGAACCATCAGGGCATTAGCGGCAAATACATGCAGATCCCCGGCAGCTTCGGCACGCCCGAACCAGGTCATAGACCCCAAAACCGGCACCAAGAGCAGACCGAGATAAAGCGCCCTGTGCCCCCAAACAGCAATCAACCCGGTCATTCCCGCATCCGCCTCGGGCGCTTTCAGCACCACCCGCAGCGCAATACGCAGCGCAACCAGCACCAAAACGGCCATTCCAACCCAGATATGCAGGCCTACCATGCCAAAACTCGTGGCACCTTCGGCCGTCGGCTGCCCCTCCAGCATGGCATCAAGCGCATGGCCCATGCCGTCACTGAAAATGTAGTTGAACCCAACCCCCAAGGCCACCGCCCAATGCAGGGCGATTTGCAGGCGGCTGTATCCGGCGGTTTTTGGCATATTATCACTCCGTTGTTTTTGCGACACTGCGTCGACGGTTCGTCCCCGGCTTATCCCGCCTTCGCCGGACAACAGCCATTGCGCAACTGTCGTATTCAGAACGCCTATAACTTGAGTTGATGGCAAAAAGCCGCCGATCAATGCACGCTCACCGGCACCATCTCGTGTTCGCGGGCCAAGGCGAAGGCCAGTTTTCGATCTGCCACCAAAGCGACCTGTTCGCCGTCAGAACGGTTCAGCGAATAAACCGTGGCCAGATCACCGATCTCGGCCTGCACCTCGGCGGGCAAATCGGCCACGGGCACCGGGCGCACATAGACAATCGCGCGTTCGGCGGCATGTTCGCTGGAAGAAAGGGCTGGGAATTTCACATTCATCACGGCCACCTATTTCTTGGAAATACGGATGGTCTGCACCACGGTTTCCGGCACCTGACGGCGCAGGTCGATGTTCAGCAGCCCATGGTCCAGCCCCGCGCCCGCCACCTCGACCCCGTCGGCCAGCACGAAAGACCGCTGAAAGGCCCGCGCGGCAATGCCACGATGCAGGAAAACCCGCTCTGTCCCGTCATCACCCTGCCGGCCGCGAATAACCAGTTGCCGGTCTTCGACCGTGATCGCCAGATCCTCATCGCGAAACCCCGCGACGGCCAGCGTGATGCGATAGGTGTTTTCCGAAGTCGCCTCGATATTGAAGGGCGGATAGCCTTCCGATGCGGTCTTGGCGGTGCGTTCGACCAGACGTTCCAATTGTTCAAACCCCAAAAGGAAAGGGTGTGCGCCGAAGCTGAGTTTCGTCATGCCCGTGTCCTTGATTCAAGCGACATCTTCCGTCCGGCCCCGTGATGGCTGCCGGTCATTCGCAATATGGGATGACGCGCCCGCCCCCGCAAGGGTTTGTGGGGCGGCAAAAAATGATCATATCGCGCAGATTCTTCGCCATAACCGCCGCGAATCGCTGTATCCTTGGCCAAAGCCAAGAAGTGTGGACCTGCGATCCTGCCATGAACATTTCCAGCGAAATGAACTTTGAAGAAATGCTGCGCGTGAAGCTAGAGGTGCTGCGGCGCGAGCATCGCGATCTGGACGAAGCGATTCATGTGCTGGAAACCGCCGGCCGCCCCGATCCGCTGACCCTGCGGCGGCTGAAAAAGCAAAAGCTGGCGCTGAAAGACCAGATCGTCAAATTCGAAGACCAGCTTATCCCCGACATCATCGCCTGAGGCAAAACCGCTTCGCCAAACGCTTGCCCCCTGCCCCGGCCCGCGTTAAATGCCCCTATCACCGAAGGGGGACAGGCATGACCGTTGAGGTTGGGATCATCATGGGAAGCCAGTCCGACTGGCCGACGATGAAAGAGGCGGCGCTGATCCTTGATCAGCTGGGCATCAGCTATGAGACCAAGATCGTCTCGGCCCATCGCACCCCGGATCGGCTGTGGGATTATGGCCGCACGGCCGCCGGGCGTTTGAAGGTTATCATCGCAGGCGCGGGCGGCGCGGCGCATCTGCCCGGTATGATGGCGTCAAAAACCCGGGTGCCGGTGATCGGTGTGCCGGTGTTGACCAAGACCCTGTCCGGCGTGGACAGCCTTTATTCCATTTTGCAAATGCCCAAGGGCTATCCGGTGGCCACCATGGCCATTGGGGCAGCAGGGGCGGCCAATGCCGGGCTGATGGCCGCGGGCATTCTGGCAATTTCCGATCCGGCGCTGGCGGCGCGGCTGGATGCCTGGCGCGCGGCGTTTTCTGCCTCGATCCCTGATGCGCCAAAGGATGAATGACATGCTGAAACCGGGCGCGACCATCGGTATTCTGGGCGGCGGGCAATTGGGGCGGATGCTTTCGGTTGCGGCCAGCCGTCTGGGCTATAAGACCCATATTTACGAGCCGGGCGCCAACCCGCCCGCGGCCGATGTGGCCCATGCCTGCACTGTGGCAAGCTATGATGACCACGCCGCGCTGGCCGCTTTTGCGGCCTCATGCGATGTCATCACCTATGAGTTTGAAAACGTCCCCACCGCCGCGCTGGATCTGTTGGAGGCCGCAAAGCCCATCCGTCCGAACCGCCGGGCCTTGGCCGTAAGCCAGGAACGCATCGCGGAAAAAGACTTTCTGACCGGGCTGGGGCTGGCCTGCGCGCCCTATGCGACGGTGAACACACTGGCCGATCTGGAGGCCGCGCTGGCCCGTATCGGCACGCCTGCCATTTTGAAAACCACCCGGATGGGCTATGATGGCAAGGGGCAGGCGCGGATCATGACACCCGCAGATGCCCCCGCCGCCTTCGCCGCGATGAAGGGGGCCCCCGCGGTGCTGGAAGGTTTTGTGAACTTCAGCCACGAAGTTTCGGTCATTGCCGCGCGCGGGCTTGATGGCTCTGTCGCGGCCTATGATCCGGGCGAAAATGTGCATAAGGATGGCATTCTGGCCACCACCACCCTTCCCGCCCGGCTGACGCCTGCCCAACGCTCAGATGCGGTTCTGTTGGCCGCGCGCATCCTGAACGCGCTGGATTATGTCGGCGTGATGGGGGTGGAGCTGTTCGTGACGCCTGCGGGGCTTTTGGTCAATGAAATCGCGCCAAGGGTGCATAACTCGGGCCATTGGACGCAGAATGGCTGCGCGGTCGATCAGTTCGAACAGCATATCCGCGCCGTGGTCGGCCTGCCTTTGGGCGATGGGGCGCGTCATTCGGATGTGGTGATGGAAAATCTGATCGGTGATGATGTGGATCGCATCCCCGCGATTTTGAAAGAACGTCACGCCGCGCTGCATATGTATGGCAAGGCCGAAGCACGGCCCGGCCGCAAGATGGGCCATGTCAACCGGGTGATCGCCAAGCCTTGACGCGCCGATTTCCATACGGAAATCGCTTGCGAAAATCGTCGATTTTCGCCCGGATGTCGGCCTAGCGTTTCAGGGTCGTGACAAGCCGCATGACGGCGGCAGGCAGGGTCATTTCGGCTTCGAACTGGCCTGTTTGCAAAAAGGCCAGCACCTGGGCGATGACCATCGGGTTATTCATCAAGAATGTGTGGCTGACCGGCAGCGTCAGATGTTGCGCGCCCGCCAATCGGGTGCTGGCAACCGAAACCTTGCCGTCATTCGGCCCCGGAATCAGCGCCCCCGCAATCGGGTTCAGCGCCACGGTACCGGCGACCACGCCAACCTCATATTCCGGCAAAGCCAGCCGGTTCGGGAAAGACTGCGGCCCGGTGCCCAGCTCCATTCCTGCCGGCCCCATCAGCCAGTGAAACGCCCCAAGATCCCCGAAACGGTCCACCAGCTCTGAGCCGCCATTGGGCGGGGCCAGCATCACCACGCGCCCCATCTTTGCCGGGCGGTGATCGGCCAGCCAGGCGCGGGCCAGAATACCGCCCAGCGAATGGGTCACAAAATGCACCGTCTTTTCCCCGCAGGCGGACACTTTGCGCCCCACCCGCGCAACAAGATCGGCCATCGGTTCGCGGGTTGAGGGGTAGCCCTGGTTCAGCACGCCATAGCCCGCCTGCACCAGCGCCTCTTGCATCACCCTTAGGGAACGCGGGGTGCGGCTCAGGCCGTGAAGCAGGATCACCACCTCATCTTTGGCGCCCGGACGTGCCTTGATCTTCATGCCAACCCCTCACAACGGCCGGCGTGCGGGCCGGTGGCCTGTCGTAACCTGCGCAAGCGCGGCTGCAAAGGGCAGTCCCGCTCTGGACACCGCCGCAATTGCTCTTAAATTGCGCTTATGGCCCGATCCAGCCCCCGTCTTGCCGCCCGCGCGCTGATCCTGCATGAGGATCGGCTGCTTTTGGTCAATGCTTATCCTGCGGGCCGGTCAGATCTGTGGTGTGCGCCGGGGGGCGGGGTGGAACGCGGGGCGAGCCTGCCCGACAATCTGCCGCGCGAGCTATTTGAGGAATGTGGTTTGAATATAGCGGTTGGCGAACCGGCCTTGGTGAATGAATTCCATGATCCGGCCAGCGGATTTCATCAGGTTGATCTGTTCTTTCGCTGCCGTATCATCAGCGGTTCGCTGGATGCCGCGTGGCGTGATCCCGAAGGGGTGGTGACAAAGCGCCGTTTCGTTTCGCGGGCCGAAATGGAAACCGGCGCGCTGCGCTTCAAGCCTGACAGTCTGCCCCGCGCCGCCTGGGGCAGCGGTTGCCTTTATGACCCTTTGGAGCCGATTGTCCGATGAGCCGCGCCTTTGTGAAGGAGGGCACGGGCGAGTTGGAGCCCCTGCCCGATCTGCCGATCTCGCCCCATCCGAATTATGTCACCCCGCGCGGGCTGGCGGCCTTGAAGGCGCGGCTTTTGGCGCGGCAGGCCGATCTGGCGGCTTTGAAAGCGCGGATTGAGCGGCTGGACCGCCTGCCCGAAGCCGCCGCGGAACGCGACATCCGCTATCTTGAGGCACGGCTGAAATCGGCCATTGCGGTTGAACCGGCCGGTGCGGACGAAACCGAGTTGCGCTTTGGCATGGCGGTTGTTGTTGCGGACGAAGACGGGCGCGAAAGCCGTTATGAAATTGTGGGCGAGGATGAGGCCGATGCCGCCCTTGGCCGGATCGCGCCGCAATCCCCGCTGGCGCGCGCGCTGATGGGCGCTGAGGTGGGCGATGTCGTGGTCTGGCGCCGCCCGGTGGGTGCGACAGAACTGGAGGTTTTGTCCATCAGCCCGATTGAGGCCGAGGGCTGACGGGGCGGCTCAGGGCCAGGGGGATCACCTTGCCGGAGCAGGTTTATGTGGCGGATCGCGGGCCTCCGGCGGGGGTATTTTTGCCAAGATGAAATATGGGCCAAAGATATGAACCATGAAAAAGGGCGCCCGGTTGGGGCGCCCTAATTCGTTTTGGCCGGGTGGCGGCTGATTACATCATGCCGTCCATGCCGCCCATGCCACCCATGCCGCCGCCAGCCGGGGCCGACTTGTCGGCCGGCTTGTCAGCGATCATGCATTCGGTGGTGATGAGGAGCGAGGCGACCGAAGCCGCGTCTTCCAGAGCGGTGCGGACAACCTTGGCCGGGTCGATGACGCCGAACTTGAACATGTCGCCATATTCTTCGGTCTGGGCGTTGAAACCAAAGGCCTTGTCCGAGGATTCGCGGACTTTGCCAGCGACCACGGCACCGTCAACGCCCGCGTTCTGGGCGATCTGGCGCAGCGGTGCTTCGAGGGCGCGGCGCACGAGGGCGATACCGGCGTTCTGGTCGGAGTTGACACCGGCCAGGCCTTCCAAAGCCTTGCCAGCCTGGATCAGAGCGACGCCGCCGCCGACAACGATGCCTTCCTGCACCGCGGCGCGGGTGGCGTTCAGCGCGTCATCAACGCGGTCTTTACGCTCTTTCACTTCGACTTCGGTCATGCCGCCGACCTTGATCACGGCAACACCGCCTGCCAGTTTGGCAACGCGCTCTTGCAGCTTTTCACGGTCGTAATCCGAGGTGGTTTCCTCGATCTGGGCGCGGATCTGGGCGACGCGGGCTTCGATCTCGGCCTTGGCACCCGAGCCATCAACGATGGTGGTGTTGTCCTTGTTGATCTGGATTTTCTTGGCGCGGCCCAGCATGTCGATCGTGACCGACTCCAGCTTCATGCCCAGATCTTCCGAGATCACCTGACCGCCGGTCAGGATAGCGATGTCTTGCAGCATGGCCTTGCGGCGATCACCGAAGCCCGGCGCCTTGACGGCAGCGATCTTCAGGCCACCACGCAGCTTGTTGACGACCAGCGTGGCCAGAGCCTCGCCTTCGACGTCTTCGGCCACGATCACCAGCGGCTTTTGCGACTGGATCACCGATTCCAACAGCGGGACCATCGGTTGCAGCGACGACAGTTTCTTTTCGTGCAGCAGGATGAAGGCGTCTTCCATTTCGGCAATCATCTTGTCAGCGTTGGTGACAAAATAAGGCGACAGGTAGCCACGGTCGAACTGCATACCTTCGACGACGTCGGTCGAGGTTTCCAGGCCCTTGTTTTCTTCGACGGTGATCACACCCTCGTTGCCGACCTTCTGCATCGCATCCGCGATCTGGCGGCCGATTTCAGCTTCGCCGTTGGCCGAGATGGTGCCGACCTGGGCCACTTCGGCCGAGTCTTTCACCGGGCGGGCAGCGGCCTTGATGGCCTCGACGACTTTGGCGGTTGCCAGGTCGATGCCGCGCTTCAGATCCATCGGGTTCATGCCGGCGGCGACGGCTTTCATGCCTTCGCGAACAATAGCCTGAGCCAGAACGGTGGCGGTGGTGGTGCCGTCGCCAGCTTCGTCATTGGTGCGGGAAGCGACTTCCTTCACCATCTGGGCGCCCATGTTTTCGAACTTGTCAGCCAGTTCGATTTCCTTGGCAACCGACACACCGTCTTTGGTGATGCGCGGTGCGCCGAAGGACTTGTCGATCACCACGTTGCGGCCTTTCGGGCCAAGGGTGACTTTCACAGCGTCGGCAAGGATGTTCACGCCGCGCAGCATACGGTCGCGGGCATCGGTATCAAAACGTACGTCTTTCGCACCCATGGTGCTACTCCTTCATATTCTTGGTTTCGTGGGGTGCGCTGGCCGCGCACCGGACGGGCAAAGCGATCAGGCGATGATCCCCATGATGTCGCTTTCCTTCATGATCAGCAGCTCTTCGCCATTCAGCGTCACTTCGGTGCCCGACCATTTGCCGAACAGAACGCGGTCGCCGGCCTTGACCGACATTGCGATCAGCTCGCCCGAATCCTTGCGCGCGCCTTCGCCAACGGCGACCACTTCGCCCTCAGCCGGCTTTTCCTTGGCGCTATCGGGAATGATCAGCCCGCCCTTGGTTTTCTCTTCGGACTGGACGCGGCGCACGACAACGCGGTCGTGAAGCGGTTTGAAAGCCATCTGGTAACTCTCCCTTCGGGTTTCCAGGTTTGATTGGGATTAGCACTCGGGTTTGATGAGTGCTAACGGCGCATGAGTTAGGCACAGCTTTGCACAGAGTCAACGCCTTGGATGCGAAAAATTCTTCGCTTTTGGGTGGGGCTTTGCCCTTGGCGTGGCCGGGCGGGCGTGCAAGGCTGGCCGCAGGGGCAGGCAGACAAATGCGCCCCAGACCGAAGCCTATTTGTCTTCTCCGCGTGCATCCGAGTACAGAATGTTCAAAACTTTTTCCGCCCTTGCCCTTTGTTTTCTTGGCTTTGGCCTGCCGGCGGTGGCCGAATGTGTGGGGCAAAACCTGATTGCCGCCATGCCCGAAAGCGAAAGCGCAGATCTGCGCCAGCGCAGCCATGCCGTGCCCTTTGCCCAAGGTAATTTCTGGCGTGCCACAAAGGGCGCGCAAGAAATCACCCTGATCGGCACCTATCATATGGAAGACGCGCGCCACGCAGAAACGCTGGCCCGGATTGCGCCCGCCCTGGCCGCAGCAAAGACCCTTTTGGTTGAGGCCGGCCCCGCGGAAATGGCGGCGCTGAAAGAAAAGCTGGGGCAAGAGCCGGATCTGATGGTCATCACAGACGGCCCCACCCTGCCCGAACAGCTTTCCCCTGATCTTTGGGACAAACTGGCCGCGGCGATGCGTCAGCGCGGGGTGCCCTCTTTCATCGCGGCCAAGATGCAGCCTTGGTATTTGTCGATGCTTTTGTCGGTTCCCCCCTGCGCCATGACTGACATGGGCGAGGACCACGGGCTGGACGCAAGGCTGATTGAGACGGCGCAGACCCAAGGCGTGCCCGTGGTGGCGCTGGAGCCTTTCGACACGATTTTTGACATTTTCGACAGCATGTCGCGCGAAGACCAGCTTTCGATGATCACCTCGACTTTGGCGGTGGAAAGCCTGTCGGAAGACATGACCGTGACCATGGCCGACAGCTATTTTGCCGAAGAAAGCCGGATGATCTGGGAACTCAGCCGCGATCTGACCCTGCGGCAGGAAGGTTACAGCCCGGAACGGGTGGCGCGGGAATTCGCGGTGATGGAAGAAGCGATGATGACACGGCGCAATCGAAACTGGATTGCGGTCTTGACGGGGGCGGCAGAAAAAGGGCCGGTGCTGGCGGCCTTTGGCGCGCTGCATCTTTCGGGCGAAGACGGGGTTCTGGCCCTGCTTAGGGCCGAAGGTTTCACCGTGGAAAGGCTTGCGTTCAGATGATCCTTCAAGGCCACCGGCTTTTGCGGCTTTATGTGCTGGATTTCGGGCTGTTCGATGTCGGCCCCGGCCAGCGGCAGATCGGCATTCCGGGGTTTTTACTGGAAACCGAAGATGCACGGGGCCTGCGGGCGTGGGTGCTGTTCGACACCGGCTTTCCGCCCGAATATGCCACCGCGCCCGCAGCAACGGCCGCGCGTGACGGGTTGCACCGCTTTGGCGCCTTTGCGGCTTTTGGCCCGAAAAACACCGCCACGGGCCAATTGGCGGTGCTGGGCCTGACACCGGCGGATATTTCCCATGTCATCTTAAGCCATGGCCACATCGACCATGTGGGTTCGCTGCCGCTGTTTGCCCATGCCCAAATTGTGCTGACCGCACGGGAACGCGCCGACGCGAAGCCCTGTTATTTCTTTGACAAACAGCCCTATGACTGGCCGGACGCGCCCTATCTGACCATTTCGGATACACAGGCCTTTTGCGAAGGCGTGACGCTGATCCCCACGCCCGGCCATACGCCGGGGCATCTGTCGGCCCATCTTGTCCTGCCCGATGGGCGGCAGGTGATTTTGGCCGCCGATGCGATCAACCGCATTTCCGAGCCCGCTGAGGGCTTTGCCGATGCCAAAGATCCCGCCCTTGCCATGACCAGTTTCCGGCGGCTGGATCTTTTGGCGCGCGAAACCGGGGCGCTAATGATCTATGGGCACGAGCCAAGCCAATGGCCCGCCCTGCCCAAAGCGCCGCAGCCTTTTTGATGGACCGCAAGGCGCTGATCTTGCTGTTCGGCGCGACCCTCGCCTGGTCCAGTTCGGGGCTTTTTGCCCGCGCAATCCCCTTGGATACGCCCACCGTCATCTTGTGGCGCGGACTTTTTGGCGCGGCAGGGCTCATTGCAACGCTGATCTGGATGAAGGGCTGGGCGGGGCTGGGCGATTTTGCCCGGCTTGGCCGGGCGGGCTGGCTTTATGCGCTGTGTTCAGGTCTGGGGATGCTGATGTTTGTCGGTGCGCTCAAGGCCACAACCATCGCCCATGTCGCGATCATCTATGCCACCGTGCCCTTTGCCGCCGCCGCCCTTGGCTGGCTGGCCCTGCGCGAGGCCCCAAGCCGGGTGGCGATGGCGGCCTCGGCCCTTGCGCTGATCGGCTCGGCGGTGATGGTGGGTGTCGGGGGCGATGGCCGCTGGCAGGGCGATCTGATGGCGCTGGGCATGGTCGGTGCCATGGCCGCGATCATCGTCATCGCCCGCGCCCGGCCCGAAATGCCGGCGCTGGCCGCCGGGATCGTCTCGGCCATATGGGCGCCCCTGGCCTGCCTGCCCTTCGCCACGCTGGCAGGCATCACGCCCGGAACCGTCACACTGATGGCGGGCTTTGGCCTGATAAATTCCACCCTTGGCTTTGCCCTGTTCATCTTTGGCTCGCGCCGGGCGGCCCCTGTTGTCACCGGGTTGATGGGGGCGTTGGAAACGCCGCTCACGCCTTTGTGGGTCTGGATTGTCTTTGCCGAAACGCCTTCGCCCGCCACCTTGGCAGGCGGGGCTTTGGTCATGCTGGCGGTCGGCTGGTTCATCTTGGCTGAAGGGCGCGCATCGGGGCGCTGACATCTGTTGCTGCAACGCAGCATCTTGACCGCCTCATGGCCCGCCCCCCGTGACAAAGCCCGGCCCTGCCCCTATAAGCCCGGCCAAATCGCAATTGCTGAGGTATTCCCATGACCACGCTTGTTTTCGGCCACAAATCCCCTGACACCGATTCCACCGGCTCGCCCCTCGTTTGGGCCTGGTATCTGTCCGAGGTGAAGAACACCCCGGCCAAGGCCGTGCTTCTGGGCGAACCGAACACCGAAGCCGCCTTCATGCTGAAGCACTGGGGTCTGGAAAAGCCCGCGATCATTTCGGACGTGACCGCCGATGACAAGGTGGTGATCGTTGACACCAACAACCCCGCCGAACTGCCGCCCTCGATCAATGACGCCAAGGTTCAGGGCATCATCGACCACCACATGCTGGTCGGCGGTCTCAAGACGAAAAACCCGATCGACATCACCATCCGCCCGCTGGCCTGCACCGCCACCATCATGCACGACCTGATGGGCGCGGATGTGGCGAAAGCACCGAAAGCGATCAAGGGCGCGATGCTGACCTGCATTCTGTCTGATACGCTGGAATTCCGCTCGCCCACCACCACCGCGCATGACCGCGCCGTGGCCGAAGCACTGGCCGCCGATCTGGGCGTGAACATTTCCGAATTCGCCGCCGCCATGTTCGCGGCCAAATCGGATGTGTCCTCGTTCTCGGATGCGGAACTCTTGCGCATGGACAGCAAGGAATACAACGTCGCCGGCAAGGAGTTGCGCGTTTCGGTGCTGGAAACCACCGCGCCCAAGGTTGTTCTGGACCGCAAAGACAGCCTGATGGCCTCGATGGTGGATGTGGCCAAGGAAGACGGCGCCGATCAGGTGTTGCTGTTCGTTGTGGACATCCTGAAAGAAGAAGCCACCCTTCTGGTGCCGAACGATCTGGTCAAGCAAATGGCCGAAGCGTCGTTCGGGGCCAAGGTTTCGGGCGACACCGTGGTTCTGCCGGGCATCATGAGCCGCAAGAAGCAGATCATCCCGGCGCTGAAACTGTAAGAGACCGAATTTTCGAAGAAAATTCAAAGGCCGGGCCGGGTGCCCGGCCTTTTCCTTTACGGGGCCACGGTTTGATAGCCCTCGTCCATGATCCGGCTCATCCCGCCATCGACCGAAATGATACGGTTCGAGATCATCGTTTGCAGCGCCTCAGCCGCAGCGCCCGACCGCCGGCCAGAGCGGCAAACAAGGATCAGGTCGCGCCCATCGGCCAGATCAGGGCCAAGCGTGGCGATGAAACTTTGCGCGCCTTCAAACGTCACCAGCCTTGCGCCTTCGATCACCCCGGTTTCCGCCCATTCCTCGGGCGTGCGGATGTCAACGATCACCCCGCCGCTGGCCTGCATTTCGGCCACCGAAAGCGGTTTGATTTCATAGCCATCGGCGCGCGCCATAGTGGCAAGGGGCAAAAAACCAAGGGCAAGGATCAGGTTACGGCGGGTCAGCATGGGGCACCTCATTCATATTCCATAAATCATATCTGATGTGCAGCCCCACCGCAACGCGCCATTTGCAGCCAGAGCGCCGCCATGGCACAAGCGGCAAAACATTGGGGGTCGCATGACACAGATCATCACTTCGCTTGCCGAAATCGCCGGGCAATATGACGCGCTGTTTTGCGATCTTTGGGGCTGCCTGCACAATGGCAAAACCCCCTTCCCCAACGCGGTTGCCGCACTGAAGGGCTTTCGCGCCGGGGGCGGCAAGGTGGCGCTTGTCACCAATGCGCCGCGCCCCCATGCCACGGTGATCGCCCAGCTTGACCGCATGGGCGTGCCGCACGAAGCTTGGGATCTGGTGGTATCATCGGGCGATGCGGCGCAGGCGGCGATGCTGCAAGGTGCTGTCGGACAAAAGGTTTTTCACATCGGCGCGGAAAAAGATGAGGACTTTTTCACCCTCCTGCCGCCGGGCGCTGTCGCCCCCGAGCGGGTGGGGATGCTTGACGCCGAAGGCATCGTCTGCACCGGATTGCAAGACGATCTGACAGAAACCCCCGAAGATTATCGCGCGCAGCTTCTTTTGGGCAAAACTCGTGGCCTGCCAATGCTTTGCGCCAACCCCGACATCATCGTCGATATGGGCGACAAGCGGCTTTATTGCGCCGGGGCCTTGGCCGAAGATTATGAGGCAATGGGCGGCAAGGCGCTGTATTTCGGCAAGCCGCACCCGCCGATCTATGATCTCGCCCGCCGCCAGCTTGGGCTGGACGACCCGCGCATCCTGTGTGTGGGCGATGGCATCGGCACCGATATTAAGGGCGGCATGGCCGAAGGGCTGGACACGCTTTTCATCACCGGCGGCATTGCGGCTGCGGCCTTTGGCCCCGAAAGCGCCCGCCCCGACCCGGCCCTTCTGGGCGCATGGATCGACCGGCAACAGATTTTCCCGACCTATGCCATGGGGCATCTCGGTTAATCGCGCCGCAACAAAATTGCGCCTTTTGTCGCATTTCAGCACAAAAACTTCGCGACCATATTGTTCTGCAATGCAGCATCCGTTATGCTGCAAGGCACCATGAACGGGAATCACCCCATGCTGGACAATATGCCCCGCGGCACGATCTGTATCGAAGACCTTGAAATCGGCATGACGCGCAATCTGCGCAAGGTCGTGACCGACCGCGATATTGAGCTGTTTGCCGAAGTTTCCACCGACCGCAACCCGGTGCATCTGGACGATGCCTATGCCCAAGACACTATCTTTCAGGGCCGCATTGCCCATGGGATGCTGACCGCAGGGCTGATTTCAGCGGTGATTGGCGAACAGTTGCCCGGCCATGGCACAGTCTATCTGGGCCAATCGCTGAAATTCATGGCCCCCGTTCGACCCGGCGATATGGTCGAAGCGGTGGTCAAAGTCACCGCGATTGACCATTCGCGCCGCCGCGTGACCCTTGAAACCCATTGCGCAGTGGGCAATACGGTTGTTCTGAAAGGCGAAGCGCTGGTTCTGGCGCCCAGCCGCAAGTTCGACTGACGGCAAAGGCGGGCATGGCCCCGTCGTGACGGGGCAAGATGCAGATTTTCAACGACTGGACCGCAATTCCCGCATCGGCACGCGGCGCTGCCGTGGCCATGGGCAATTTCGATGGCGTGCATCTGGGGCATCAATCGGTCATTGAACTTGCCCGCGGCGCAGCGCCCTTGGGCATTGTAACCTTTGAACCGCATCCGCGCGAATATTTCTCGCCCGGAGCGGCCTCATTCCGGCTGATGAATGCCGAAACCCGCGCCAACCGGCTGGCCAAGCTTGGCGTCGAAAGCCTGTTCCAACTGCCCTTCGATGCGCGCATGGCCGGGCTTTCGCCCGAGGCTTTTGCCCGCGACGTGCTGGCCGCGGGCCTGGGCGTTTCGCGCGTGGTGGTGGGCAGCGATTTCTGCTTTGGTGCCGGGCGCAAGGGCAAGGCGCGCGATCTGGCCGAAATGGGCCGCGCCTTCGGCTTTGACGTGACAGTAGCCGATCTGATCCAGCACGGCAGCCGCGAGATTTCCTCAACCGCGATCCGGCAGGCGCTGGCGGTTGGTAACCCGCGCGAGGCGGCGGCGATGCTGGGCCACTGGCACCGGATCGACGGCGAGGTGATCCATGGCGAAAAGCGTGGGCGGGAACTGAATTTCCCCACCGCAAATATGAGCGTCGAGGGCCTGCACCTGCCGCGTTATGGCGTTTATGCGGTCAAGGTTGATGTGCTGAGCGGGCCGCAGGCCGGCAGCTATCATGGCGCCGCCAGCCTTGGCGTGCGGCCGCATTTCGGCGGGGCCGCACCGAACCTTGAGACCTATCTTTTCGATTTCAATGGCGATCTTTACGGCCATCACCTTTCGGTCGCCTTGGTGGAATATCTGCGCCCGGAAATGAAATTCGACGGGCTTCAGGGGCTTTTGGACCAGATGGCGACCGATTGCGCCCGCGCGCGCGAAATTCTTGCCACCGCCTGACTTGCTGCCGCCTGACTTGCCTCTGCGGGACGCGGAATTCATCCGAATTCCGCTTGCGATTTCCGCATGGAAATCGCCCTTTCCTTTTGCCCGCCGAAAGGCCAATTTGCGGGCATGGAAAACATGCGCCCCCGGTTTTGGGAAACCATCCCGCTGAAGAAAATGAACGCCACCGAATGGGAGGCGCTTTGCGACGGTTGCGGCAAATGCTGCCTGAACAAGATCGAATATGAAGACACGGGCGAGGTGGAATATACCCGCGTCGCCTGCCGGCTGCTGGATGATGCCACCTGCCGCTGCGGCGATTATGCCAACCGCTTTGCCCATGTGCCCGAATGTATCCGGCTGAACCCGAAAACCATTCCGCGCATCGCTTATTGGCTGCCGGCAAGCTGTGCCTATAAGCTATTGCAGCAGGGCAAACCCCTGCCCGACTGGCACCCGCTGGTCACAGGCGACCCGCTTTCTACCCATAAGTCGGGCCATTCGATGCGCAATAAAACCGTCTCTGAGGCCGCCGTTTCCGAAGACGACTGGGATGATTACATCTTTCAAGAGGAGCTCTGATCCGATGTGGTTCACCTCTGACAACGCCAGCGGTGCCGCGCCTGAAATCATGGCAGCGGTGCAGGCCGCCAATCAGGGCTATCAGCGCAGCTATGGTGCTGACACGTTGATGGATCATGTGCGCGACGAGATCCGCCAGCAGTTTGAGGCGCCCGAGGCCGCCGTCTATCTGGTGGCGACCGGCACCGTTGCCAATGCCCTGTCGCTTGCCGTGGCCTGCCCCCCTTGGGGGGCGGTCTTCTGCCAGACCCATGCCCATATTGCCGAAGACGAATGCGGCGCGCCTGAATTTTACACCAATGGGGCCAAGCTGGTGCTTGTAGAGGGCGAGCATGGGCGAATGGATCCGGCCAACCTAACGCAAGCCATTGAAAAGGCGAAAAGTTCTGGCGTGCATGGCGTGCAGCCCGGCGCGGTTTCCATCACCAATGTAACCGAGGCCGGCACGATTTATACGCCCAAAGACCTGCGCCAGCTTTGTGATATTGCCAAGGCGTATGGCCTGCCGGTGCATCTGGATGGCGCACGTTTTGCCAATGCGCTGGTCGCCACCGGCGCCAGCCCGGCCGACATGACCTGGCGCGCGGGCGTTGATATTTTGTCCTTTGGCGGCACCAAAAACGGCTGTCTGGGCGTCGAGGCGGTGGTGATCTTCGATCCGGCCCGCGCCTGGGAATTTGAGCTGCGGCGCAAGCGCGGCGGGCATCTGTTTTCGAAGCACCGCTATCTTTCGGCGCAGATGGCGGCCTATCTGAACGATGGGCTGTGGCTGCGTCTGGCCGCGCAGGCCAATGCCATGGCCGCCCGCCTGCACCGGGGGCTGGCGCAAAAGCCCGATGTCACGCTGTTGCACCCGGTTGAGGCGAATTTGCTGTTCCCCGAATGGGCCGTGGGCACCCATGACCGCCTGACAGCGGCGGGGGCCGCCTATTACCCCTTCCCCGCCCCCGAAGGGCGTGAACGCGCGCGTCTGGTGGCAAGCTGGTCAACGACCGAGGCCGATGTAGACAGCTTTCTTGCCGCGTTCTAATGCGCCGCAAGGTGGCGCTGCACCAAGGCGGCGACCGCATCGGCATGGCTGAGGGGCAGCATATGCCCTGCCCCGGCAACCACGGCGCGCTCAGCCCGCGGCAGACGGGAGGCAAGCGCCCGGTTCACGGCAGCGATGATGGCCGGGCTTTCGCTGCCTTCCAAAATCAACACCGGCAGATCCAGCCCTTCCAGCCGGCCGGGGGCCAATAGCCCCGGCGCATCATCCAGCACCACATTCCACGGCGCGGTGACCAGATGGATGCGGTCAGCCATATAGGTTTGCATCCGCCCAGGCAGGCTATCAAAGCCGGTATCCCCGCCCCAGATCGCATGAAACTGCCGCGTGGCAGCCAGCCGGTCGCCGTGGGCAATCATCTCGCCAAACTGCCGGTGATCGGTGATGAAATCATCCCAAGCCGGGTCTTTCGCGGCCTTTGCCGCAGCGAAATAGACCGGCTCGATCAAGGTCAGCGACCGCACAAGACCCGGATGTTCCAGCGCCAAGCGCAAGGCCAGGGTGCCGCCAAAGGAATGGCCGATCAGATCCATCTTGCGGCCCTGCATCACGGCCAAGGCCTGCGTGGTGGCTGCGGCGTGGAAATCACCTGTGCCATCCCAATCAGGTGCCTTGCCATGGCCGATCAGATCCGGGGCCATCAGAGAAATGCCACTCAGTTGCCCGGCAAGGCCGTTGAAAGCCCCGCCATGGGCCAAACTGCAATGCAGCGCCAGCACCGGGCGCAAAGAAGAACTGTCAGACATTCAAAGCTTGCCCGCCAGATGCAGATCAAGATCATCCAGCCGGTCTTGCCCCCAGAACTTCTGATCCCCCACCACAAAGAACGGCACGCCAAACACCCCCATAGCCACCGCATCTTCCAGATTGGCGGCATAGCTATCGGCGGCCATCAAAAGCCCGCGATCAGCGGTGTCGGCGCCGTAGCCATTGGCCACAAGCGCCGCGCGGATCACCTCATCTTCGGAAATATCGCGCCCCTCGGCCCACATGGCGCGCGACAGCGTGGCAACCAGCCCCGCCAGATCGCCCCCACCGGCCCTTTGCGCCGCGATGATCGCATAGGCGGCAGGGGCCGGGTTTGCCGCCCCGAACATCGGCTGCGCGTCAAAGGGCAGGCCCAGCTTGCGCGCCTGCCGGGCGCGGTCTTGTGCGGAATATTCATTGCGCGACGGATGGCGTTCCGCCCGCAGCTTGCCCCCCGTGCGGGGGAAAAGCTGGCCGACATCCAGCGGCCGATAAACCAGCTCGGCCCCATGCCGGGCCGCTATTTCTGCCGGACGCCTGCCTGCAAGGTAGACAAAAGGCGATTGCAGCGCCAAAAAGTAATCAATCCGCGCCATTATGGGCCGCCCTTTTACCGCGTGAACTTTCCCAAAACGTAACCGGGTGATAAGCGGTGTCAACGCCCCGAATCTGCATAAAGATTCCTACATGCCAGAGGTCAACATGCCCCCCATCAACGAACCCAAGCTCATCTCGGGCAATGCCAACCTGTCTTTGGCCAAGGGCATTGCCCGGCGCATGTCGATGCACCGGGGGATGAGCGTCAATCTCGTGGATGCGCGGGTTGAACGTTTCAACGATGGCGAGGTTTTCGTCGAGGTGTTTGAGAATGTCCGCGGCGAGGATATGTATATCATCCAGCCCACATCGCGGCCCGCGAATGACAATCTGATGGAACTTCTGATCATGTGCGACGCGCTGCGGCGTTCGTCGGCAGACCGGATCACGGCGGTCATTCCCTATTTCGGCTATGCCCGCCAAGACCGCCGCGCCAAGGCCCGCACGCCGATTTCCGCCAAGCTGGTGGCAAATCTCCTGACCGAAGCCGGCGTTGACCGGGTGCTGACGCTGGATCTGCACGCCGCGCAAATTCAGGGCTTCTTCGACATTCCGGTTGATAACCTTTATGCAAGCCCGGTTTTTGCCCTGGACATCGAACATAACTTCAAAGGCCAGATGCAAGACCTGATGGTCATCTCGCCCGATGTCGGCGGCGTGGCGCGGGCGCGCGAACTGGCCAAGCGGATCAACGCGCCCTTGGCCATTGTCGACAAGCGCCGCGAAAAAGCCGGCGAAGTGGCCGGCATGACGGTGATCGGGGATGTGACCGGCAAGAAATGTATCATCGTCGATGACATCTGCGATACCGCCGGCACGCTGTGCAAAGCCGCCGAAGTGCTGCTGGAAAACGGCGCGACCGAGGTGCATTCCTATATCACCCACGGCGTGCTGTCGGGCCCGGCGATTGAGCGGGTGTCGAAATCGGTGATGAAATCGCTGGTCATCACCGATTCGATCGAGCCGACCGAGGCGGTAAAAGCCTGCCCCAATATCCGCATCGTGCCGACCGCACCGATGTTTGCCCAAGCCATCCTGAACATCTGGGGCGGCATGTCGGTGTCGAGCCTGTTTGAAACGGACACGCTGGTGCCGATCTATGAAGGCTTCTACCCGCGGGGGTAACAAGGCGATTTCCGGCGGAAATCGCAGGCGGAATTCGTCCGAATTCCGCCGCTAACACACATCCCAATCATCTTCGCTGCGCACCGGGCCAATGGCGATCCAATCCGCGCGGATGCGGGCGACGCGGGTGTCAGCCCAGGTGCGAAACACCAGATGAAAGCCCTTGGCGGTGATCTTTTCCGCCGTCAGGTCAGCGCGGGCGTTATGGGCGTGGTCGGTGTCCCACATGGAAATTGACACCATCACCGAAGGCGGCGCGGTGAAATGTTCCTTGAAGGTGATGACATGGCGGCTTTCACGTTCGCCCTCGCCCGTCCACATCACGCCGCCATCGGCATAGTCAGAAAACAGCACGCGGCTGCCTTGTTGAATGCCAATCGAGCCTGTCGCGAGGTGTTTCATACGCAATCCAATCGTAACAAGGCTGATTATTACATGATTTGGGCAAAATAAGGGCGGCAAATGCAAAAGGCCCCGCCGAAACGGGGCCTTTCAGCAAATTTTTCGCTGTTACTGGCCGACAGCGGCGCGCAGCGCCACCAGATCGGCCATCGCCTTGTCGGCGGCGTCCTTGTCGGAAGCCACCGCGGTTGCCTCGGAGGCATCCACGATAAGCTGGTCCATCAGCGCCGGCGTCACCTCATCCAAAGGCACCGCGCGTTCGGCCAGAACCGAAACACCGCTGGCGTTGATCTCGGCAAAGCCGCCGGTCACAACATAGGATTTCGTGCCTTCCGACGACACGGCCTTCAGAATGCCGGGGCGCAGCGTGGTGATGGTGGCCGCGTGGCCTTCCATCGCCGTCAGGTCGCCATCGGCGCCCGGAATCTGCACCTCGGACGCCTGGATAGATGCCAGGCGCCGCTCAGGCGAGACGAGATCGAATTGCAGATTGCCTGCCATGATCCCCCCTTACGCCGCTGCCGCGGCGAGTTTCTGAGCCTTGGCTTTCACTTCTTCGATGCCGCCAACCATGTAGAAGGCCGCTTCCGGCAGGTGGTCGTATTCGCCGGCCACAACCGCCTTGAACGAAGCGATGGTGACATCCAGCGGAACCTGCACACCGTCCGAACCGGTGAAGACCTTTGCCACGTCGAAGGGCTGGCTGAGGAAGCGCTGGATCTTACGGGCGCGGGCCACAGTCAGTTTGTCTTCTTCGCTCAGTTCGTCCATGCCAAGGATGGCGATGATGTCCTGAAGCGACTTGTAGCGCTGAAGCACACCCTGAACCGAACGGGCAACGTCATAGTGTTCCTGGCCGATAACAGCCGGGTCCAGAAGACGCGAGGTCGAATCGAGCGGGTCCACGGCCGGGTAGATGCCGAGTTCCGAGATGGCGCGCGACAGAACGGTCGTCGCATCAAGGTGGGCAAACGAGGTGGCCGGGGCCGGGTCGGTAAGGTCGTCGGCCGGAACGTAGATGGCCTGCACCGAGGTGATCGAGCCAGCTTTGGTCGAGGTGATGCGTTCTTGCAGCGCGCCCATGTCGGTCGCCAGCGTCGGCTGATAGCCCACGGCCGAAGGGATACGGCCAAGAAGTGCCGACACTTCGGAACCAGCTTGGGTGAAGCGGAAGATGTTGTCGACGAAGAACAGAACGTCGGTGCCGGACTGGTCGCGGAACTGTTCGGCCAGGGTCAGGCCGGTCAGCGCGACGCGGGCGCGGGCCCCCGGCGGTTCGTTCATCTGGCCGTAAACAAGGGCCACTTTCGAAGCGGTCAGGTCATCAATCTTGATAACGCCGGATTCGATCATTTCGTGATACAGGTCGTTGCCTTCACGGGTCCGTTCCCCAACACCGGCGAACACGGAATAGCCCGAGTGCACTTTGGCGATGTTGTTGATGAGTTCCATGATGAGAACGGTCTTGCCCACACCGGCGCCACCAAAGAGGCCGATCTTACCGCCCTTGGCATAGGGTGCCAGAAGGTCGATCACCTTGATGCCGGTCACGAGAACCTGGCTTTCGGTGGCCTGTTCGCTGAACGAAGGGGCAGGCTGGTGGATGGCACGGGTTTCCGTGGCTTCGACCGGGCCCTTTTCGTCCACCGGCTCACCGATGACGTTCAGGATGCGGCCCAGCGTCGCGTCGCCCACCGGAACCGAGATCGGCGCGCCGGTGTCGGTAACGCCAGCGCCCCGCACGAGACCTTCGGTCGCGTCCATGGCGATGGTGCGGACGGTGTTTTCGCCAAGGTGCTGGGCGACTTCAAGCACCAGCTTCTTGCCGTTGTTATCGGTGGTGAGCGCGTTCAGAATCGCGGGAAGCGCGCCTTCGAACTGCACGTCAACCACGGCGCCGATAACCTGGGTCACCTTGCCTGCGGCTTTGGCCGCAGCAGCAGTCGCTTTCGTTGCTCTTGCCATTTACGTTTCGTCCTTTTCGTCAGAGCGCTTCAGCGCCCGAAATGATTTCGATAAGCTCTTTGGTGATCGCAGCCTGACGCGAGCGGTTGTAAATCGTCGTGTACTTGTTGATCATTTCGCCAGCGTTGCGGGTCGCGTTGTCCATGGCGGACATCCGCGCGCCCTGCTCCGAGGCACCATTTTCCAAAAGAGCCGTGAAGACCTGCGTGGCCACGCCCCGCGGCAGAAGATCGGCCAGAATGGCCTCTTCGCTGGGTTCATAGTCATACTGGGCCGAAGCACCCGCACCTTCAAACACCGCAGGGATAACCTGCTGCGCCGTCGGGATCTGCGAAATCACCGACTGGAAGCGGTTGTAGAACAGCGTCACCACGTCACATTCGCCAGCTTCAAAGCGGGCAAGGATGTCACGGGCGATGCCTTGGGCGTTGGCATAGCCGATGCGCTTGACTTCGCTGAGGTCAACATGACCGACGAAATGCGCGCCAAGGTCGCGGCGTAGCTGTTCGCGGCCTTTCTTCCCAACCGTCAGGATCTTGACGGTTTTGCCAGCGGCCAAAAGCTCATTCGCCTTTGCCCGGGCAAGGCGCACGATGGTCGAGTTGAAGCCACCGCAAAGACCGCGTTCCGCGGTCATCACCACCAGAAGATGCACCTGATCCGCGCCGTTGCCGGCCAAGAGTTTCGGTGCGCTTGCCGATTGGCCAACCCCGGCCGCAAGGCCCGCCATGACAGCGGACATGCGTTCAGCATAGGGGCGGGCAGCTTCGGCGGCATCCTGCGCCCGGCGCAGTTTTGCCGCAGAAACCATCTGCATCGCTTTGGTGATCTTGCGAGTGTTCTTCACACTCGCGATCTTGTTTTTTAGGTCCTTAAGGCTGGGCATCTGCCTTCTCCTTCAGGGCGCTTCAGGCGAAATCTTTGGCGAAAGCGTCGATCTCGGCCTTGATGGCTTTTTCCAGATCGCCCGCAACTTTGCGGTCGTTCTTGGTGATGTCTTCCAAAAGCGCCTTGCCGGTGGTGCGCAGGTGCTTCAGAAGGCCAGCTTCAAAGCGGCCGATGTCTTTCACGGCAACTTTGTCCAGCGCGCCCGAGGTGCCCGCGTAGATCACGCAAACGATTTCGGCGTTGGTCATGGGCGAGTACTGGTTTTGCTTCATCAGCTCGGTCAGACGCGCGCCGCGGTTCAGCAGGGCCTGGGTCGAGGCGTCAAGATCGGAACCGAACTGCGCGAAGGCCGCCATTTCGCGATACTGGGCAAGCTCCAGCTTCACCTTACCGGCAACCGACTTCATGGCGTTGGTTTGCGCCGACGAACCCACACGAGACACCGAAAGACCGGTGTTCACAGCCGGGCGGATGCCTTGATAGAACAGTTCGGTTTCCAGGAAGATCTGGCCGTCGGTGATCGAGATCACGTTGGTCGGGATAAAGGCCGACACGTCGCCGCCCTGGGTTTCGATGATCGGCAGAGCGGTCAGCGAGCCAGCGCCGAAATCTTCGTTCAGCTTCGACGAACGTTCCAGAAGGCGCGAGTGCAGATAGAACACGTCGCCCGGATAGGCTTCACGCCCCGGCGGACGGCGCAGCAGAAGCGACATCTGACGGTAGGCAACGGCCTGCTTCGACAGGTCATCATAGATGATGAGCGCGTGACGGCCATTGTCGCGGAAATATTCCGCCATGGCGGTCGCAGCGTAGGGCGCAAGGAACTGCATCGGAGCCGGGTCGGATGCGGTGGCAGCGACGACGATCGTGTAGTCAATCGCGCCGGTTTCTTCCAGCTTCTTCACCAACTGCGCCACGGTCGAACGCTTTTGGCCGATCGCAACATAGATGCAATAAAGCTTTTTCGATTCATCCGAACCGGCGGCGTCGTTATAGGACTTCTGGTTCAGAATGGCGTCCAGTGCGACGGCGGTTTTGCCGGTCTGACGGTCACCGATGATAAGTTCGCGCTGGCCGCGGCCAACCGGGATCATGGCGTCAACGGCCTTCAGGCCGGTTGCCATCGGTTCGTGAACCGATTTACGCGGAATGATGCCCGGAGCTTTCTGGTCAGCGATGCGGCGCTCGGCGGCAGCGATCGGGCCTTTGCCGTCGATCGGGTTGCCAAGGCCGTCAACGACCCGGCCCAAAAGCGCGTCGCCCGCGGGCACGTCCACGATGGACTTGGTGCGCTTGACGGTGTCGCCTTCCTTGATGTCCTGGTCGGAACCGAAGATCACGACGCCGACGTTATCGACTTCGAGGTTCAGCGCCATGCCGCGGATCCCGCCGGGGAATTCCACCATTTCGCCGGCCTGAACATTGTCCAGCCCGTGAACGCGGGCGATACCGTCGCCAACGCTCAGCACGCGGCCAACTTCGGCCACCTGTGCATCCTTGCCGAAGTTCTTGATCTGGTCCTTAAGGATCGCAGAGATCTCAGCAGCCTGAATTCCCATCACCCAACCTCTTTCATTGCATTCTGGAGAGCCGCGAGCTTCGATTTGACCGAGGTGTCGATCATGGTCGAGCCGAGCTTGACGATAAGACCGCCGATGAGGCTTTCATCAACGGTGGTGTTCAGTTTCACGGTCTTGCCGACCGATGCTTTCAGCGTTTCGGCCAGTTTCTTGGCCTGCGCTGCGGAAAGCTTGGTGGCCGAGGTGACATCAGCGGTCACTTCGCCCTTTTCGACAGCGATGCGCGCCTTCAGGTCTGCCACCAGTTGCGGCAGCACGAACAGGCGGCGGTTGCCCCCCATCAGCGCCAGCGTGTTGGCGGTCAGTGCCGACAGGCCCATCTTCGCGGCAACGGCGGCCATTGCGGCTACCTGTTCAGCACGCGGCACCACGGGCGAGGCAATCATTGCGGCCAGCTCGGGGCTGGCGGCAAGGGCTGCGCCCAGCGCATCGGCATCTGCCTCTAGCGCCTTCAGGCCGTTTGCTTCTTTGGCAAGTTCGAACAAGGCCTGCGCATAGCGCCCGGCAATGCCCAAAGAGATCGAGACTGGTTCGGACACGTCATCCCTTCCGCTGGCTTTGACCCGTCCCTTGCCATGGGCAGCACATGCCGACCGTGGCGCAAGCGGGTGCATGCGTCTTTCGATTTGGCGCGTCTCTAGCAGAGCAATCCCCACCCCGCAACCGGGCAGAGGCGGTTTTCACCGCGAAAAACGGCGGTCCCATGGGGCATTTTGCCATTGCAGCACGCTTTGCCACCGGGAGGCGGGAAAAAGCGTGCGGGGCTAGCGCTATCATCGGCCTGCCCCGGCCAATCTGCCCGCGCGCGGCGCGGCAAGCGCGGGCCACGTGTCGCGATTCGGCATTAAGGTGCCGCAGGGGTCTTTCGGCTTTGGCGCGGGCTGGCCACCGGTTGCGCGGCCCCTTCCCAGATGCGCACCGGTTTCTTGATGCGTTCAGCCAAGCCCCCGCGGGTGGGGGCGTAGACCTGTTTTGAGGCTTCGACCATCAAGACCCCGCCGGAAAGCCAGGGCAATTGGCGGCCGATCCGTTCCCACAGATGGGCCGAACGCAGCCAGAACGGCGCCTGAGAGGGCGGCGCGTGCAGCACGGTCATGGTGCGTTCAGGGGTGAAGCCGTGGTTTTTCAACTGCGCCTCAAGCTGGCCGGCCGAATAGGGGCGACCAAAGCCGAAGGGCGTCGCATCGCGGCGGGCCCACAGCCCTGCCCGGTTGGGCACCACAAACAGCACCCGCCCCCCCGGACCAAGCACACGATGCGCCTCGGCCAGAACCGCCGTCGGATCATCCGAGGTCTCCAACCCATGCATCAGCACCAGCCGGTCCACCAGCCCCGTGGACAAGGGCCAGAGATGTTCCTCGCACAGAACCGAGACATTCGCCATGCCCGCAGGCCATGGCATCACCCCCTGCGGGCCGGGCATCAGCCCAATGACCCGCCGCGCCTGCGCCAGATAGGGGCGCAAAAGCGGCACGGCAAAGCCAAAGCCTGCCACCGTCTGCCCCGCCATCGGCGGCCAGATTTCCACCACCCGGTCGCGGATCGCCCGCTGCGCGACGCGGCCAAGCTGCGTGCGATAGTAAAAATTGCGCAGGTCTAGCACATCAAGGTGCATTGCAGCTTGCCGCCCTTCAGATCACATTACCCCCCGAAGATACAAAGATCGGAGGGAAAAGCCATGGCGCTTGAACTGGTCACCCTACCCTGCCTTTCGGATAATTACGCCTATCTGATCCATGATGACAAAACCGGCGCCACCGCCGTGGTGGATGTGCCCGAAGCCGCGCCGGTGCTGGCCGCCCTTCGCCAGCGGCAATGGCACCTGGGTGACATTTTCCTGACCCATCACCACGATGACCATATCGCCGGGGTCAAAGAGCTGCGCAGCGCCACCGGGGCGCGCGTCTGGGGGGCCGAGGCCGACCGTCACCGCCTGCCGCGGCTGGACTGGTCGCTTTGGCCGGGCGATGAGATCAGCTTTGGCACGGCAAAGGGCGTGGTGATTGATGTGCCGGGCCATACCATCGGCCATATCGCCTTTTACTTTGCCGAAGCGGGGCTTGCCTTTACCGGCGACAGCCTGATGGCGGCGGGCTGCGGTCGGCTGTTCGAAGGCAGCCCCGATCAGATGTGGCAATCGTTACAAAAGCTTGCCGCCCTGCCCGGTGACACCCGCATCTGTTCGGGCCACGAATATACCACCGGAAATCTTGCTTTTGCCGCCACGATTGAACCGGACAATCCAGCCCTTATCGCCCGCACCGCCCGCGTGGCCAAGGCCCGCGCCGAAGGCCGGCCCTCGCTGCCCTCGCGGCTTTCCGGCGAACTGGCCACCAACCCCTTTCTGCGCGCGGGCCTGCCGGAAATGAAAGCCCGCCTTGGCATGGAAACCGCCAGCGACGCCGCGGTTTTTGCACAGTTGCGCGCCCGCAAAGACCGTTTCTGACCAGATGCCGGGGCGGTGGCCGCCCCCCCACAGGGCCATTCTGCGTCACAGCACGATCACTTTTCCGCCCTTGTGCGAAAAGATCGGGAAATAGGGCTTGAAACTGGCCGAATAAAACCGAACCTTAACCTTATGAGGCCACGGTCGGTTCGGGCATCCCCCCTCCCGGCCCTGAAAACAGGAGCACAAAACGTGCCGTCATTTTCGACCACTCTGGAACAGGCAATCCACGCGGCCCTGGCCTTGGCCAATGCCCGCCGGCATGAACTTGCCACGCTGGAACACCTTCTGCTGGCGCTGATCGACGAACCTGACGCCGCCCGCGTGATGAAGGCCTGCGCGGTGGATCTTGATGTGCTGAAAAAGGCCCTGATTGATTTCATCGACGACGATCTTTCAACGCTTGTCACCAATATCGAAGGCTCTGAGGCGGTTCCGACCGCCGCTTTCCAGCGCGTGATTCAGCGCGCGGCGATTCATGTGCAATCCAGTGGCCGCAATGAGGTGACGGGCGCCAATGTGCTGGTTGCCATCTTTGCCGAAAGGGAATCAAACGCCGCCTATTTCCTGCAAGAACAGGACATGACGCGCTATGATGCGGTCAATTTCATCGCCCATGGCGTGGCCAAGGATTCCGACTTTGGCGAAGCCCGCCCGGTAAGCGGCGCCGAAGAACACGAAACCCCCAAGGGTGAGGCGGGTGAGGCCAAGGAATCTGCCCTGTCGAAATATTGCGTCGATCTGAACGTCAAGGCGCTGAAGGGCGATGTTGACCCGCTGATCGGTCGCGAGCCTGAGGTGGAACGCGCCATTCAGGTGCTGTGCCGCCGTCGCAAGAACAACCCGCTTCTGGTGGGCGATCCGGGCGTTGGCAAAACCGCGATTGCCGAAGGTCTGGCCAAAAAGATCGTCGATAAGGAAACGCCCGAAATCCTGTCGGGGGCGACGATCTATTCGCTGGACATGGGCGCGCTTTTGGCCGGCACCCGCTATCGCGGCGATTTTGAAGAACGGTTGAAACAGGTGGTGAAAGAGCTGGAAGACCACCCCGACGCCATCTTGTTCATCGACGAGATTCACACCGTGATCGGCGCAGGGGCGACATCAGGCGGGGCGATGGATGCCTCGAACCTGCTGAAACCGGCGTTGCAGGGCGGCAAGCTGCGCTGCATGGGATCAACCACCTATAAGGAATTCCGCCAGCATTTCGAAAAAGACCGCGCCCTGTCGCGCCGCTTTCAGAAAATCGACGTGAACGAACCTTCGGTTCCCGACACCATCAAGATTCTGATGGGGCTGAAGCCGCATTTCGAAGACCATCACGACCTGCGCTATACCAATGACGCGATCCGTTCGGCGGTGGAACTGGCCGCGCGCTATATCCATGACCGCAAGCTGCCTGACAGCGCCATTGACGTGATTGACGAAGCAGGCGCCGCCCAGCACCTCTTGCCCGAAAGCAAGCGCCGCAAGACCCTTGGCATCAAGGAAATCGAAGCGGTGGTCGCCAAAATCGCCCGCATCCCGGCGAAATCGGTGTCAAAAGACGATGCCGAAACCCTGCGCGATCTGGAGAAAACCCTGAAACGCGTGGTTTTCGGGCAGGACAAGGCGGTTGAGGCACTGTGTTCGGCCATCAAACTGGCCCGCGCGGGGCTGCGCGAACCCGAAAAACCCATCGGCAACTATCTTTTCGCCGGCCCAACCGGGGTGGGTAAGACCGAGGTCGCCAAACAGCTTGCGTCTTCGCTTGGCGTGGAACTTTTGCGTTTTGACATGTCGGAATACATGGAAAAGCACGCCGTTTCACGGCTGATCGGTGCGCCTCCGGGCTATGTCGGCTTTGATCAGGGGGGCATGTTGACCGACGGGGTGGATCAACACCCGCATTGTGTGCTGCTGCTCGATGAAATGGAAAAGGCACACCCCGATGTCTACAACATCCTCTTGCAGGTGATGGATCACGGCAAGCTGACCGACCATAACGGCCGGACAGTGGATTTCCGCAATGTGATCCTCATCATGACCTCGAACGCGGGGGCCTCGGAAATGGCCAAGGCCGCCATCGGCTTTGGGCGCGAACGCCGCACGGGCGAAGATACCGCTGCCATCGAACGCATCTTCACGCCCGAATTCCGCAACCGTCTGGATGCGGTCATCGCCTTTGCCCCCTTGGGCCGTGACATCATTCAGCAGGTGGTGACCAAATTCGTGCTTCAGCTTGAGGCGCAACTGATCGACCGCAATGTCCACATCGACCTGACGCCTGAGGCCGCCGATTGGCTGGGCGAAAAAGGCTATGATGACAAAATGGGCGCGCGCCCCTTGGGCCGGATCATTCAGGAACACATCAAGAAGCCCCTGGCCGAGGAACTCTTGTTCGGCAAGCTGACCAAGGGCGGCACGGTGCGCGTGGGCGTCAAGGATGGCATGTTGGATCTCAGCTATGAAGAGCCGCAAAAGCCGCGCCTGACCGGGCAAAAACCGCCACTTCTGACGGCGGAATGAACCGGGGCGGCGCCCTTTTTCTGATGGCCCTCGCCCAACCGGCGGGGGCCTTTGAACTGGCGTTTCCGCTGGACTGCACCTTGGGGGAAAGCTGCTATATCCAGCAATACCCCGATCACGACCCCGGCCCTGCGGCGACCGATTTCACCTGCGGGCCGCTCAGCTATGAAGGCCATGATGGCACGGACATCGCCCTGCCGAGCCGCGCGGCCATGGCGGCGGGGGTGAATGTGCTGGCAGCAGGCCCCGGCATCATCCGGGGCCTGCGCGACGGCATTGCCGATTTCGCGCCAGCAATTCCGGGCAAGGAATGCGGCAATGGCGTGGTGATCGACCATGGGCAGGGTTGGGAAACCCAATATTGCCACCTGAAACAGGGGTCCGTGCGGGTAAAGCCCGGCGCGCGGGTGGAAACCGGCGCGATTCTGGGCGAGGTCGGCCAATCCGGAAAGGCCGAATTTCCGCATATGCATCTGGCGGTCCGGCGGTTTGGCGAAAAGTTGGACCCTTTCGCACCCACCGCCTCCGCCTGTGGCGAGGCGGGCGATGATCTGTGGGCGGTTGACCCGATTATCGAGCCGGGCGGCCTGTTGACGCTGGGGATCAGCGATCACCTGCCCGAATTTGAAACGATCAAGGCGGGCCTTCCCACGGCCGATTTGCCCATAACCGCCCCGGCGCTGGTGGTCTGGGCGCATGTCTTCGGCACGCGCGCGGGCGATGCGCTGCTTATGTCGCTCAGCGGCCCCAAGGGCACGATCGTTCTTGAAAGGGTGCTTTTGGAAAAGACCCAAGCCATGGCTTTTCGCGCAGCCGGGCGCAAGGCAAAACCCGGCGGCTGGCCTGCCGGACGCTATCAGGCTGAGGTGGTGATGATGCGCGGTGCGACCGAAATAGATCGCCAAACAATCGCCGTTACCCTTACACCCTAGGCGATTTTCCGTAGAAAAATCATTGAACACTGATTTTCGACGAAAATCAGCGTTCGGTCAGTTTCAACTCGATCCGCCGGTTCTGGGCGCGGGCCTCGGGGCTGTCGCCCATGGCTACAGGCTGGAATTCGGCAAAGCCTGCCGCAGCCAGTCTTTCCGGTGGAAAGCCCAGATCCTCAACCATAAAGCGCACCACAGATAGCGCGCGGGCTTGCGACAATTCCCAATTATCCGCGAAGACGCCCTGCCCCGACAACGGCACGTTATCAGTATGGCCATCAACCCGGATGATCCAGTCAATGCCCGGCGGAATTTGAGCGGCCACCTCCTGCAAGGTCTTGGCAACGCCTGCAATCTGCGCCCGCCCCTCGGCCGCCAGATCCGCGGCGCCGGGAGTGAAAAGCACCTCAGACGAAAAGACAAAGCGGTCGCCCACCACCCGCACCCCTTGGCGCCCGGCCAGAACCTTGGACAATTGGCCGAAAAATTCGCTGCGAAACCGCGCGAGATCGACGTTTTCGGCCTCAAGCCGTTTGCGTTCGGCTTCTTCCAGCGCCGCACGGCGTTTTTCTTCGGCGGCAACCCTGGCAAGGGCCGCGTTCAACTGACTGCCAAGGTTATCAAGCTGCACCTGCGCCGCCGCATCCCGCGCGGCAGAGGCATCCAACAAGCCCTGCAACTGGCCAAGCTCAGCCCGAAGGGCGGCAATCTGTTTGTTCAAAAGCGCAACCTTGCGTTCGGTTGCCAGCGCCTTTTCCTGCTTTTCGCTGAGAACCGCCTTGGCAACATCCACCAGATCGCCTTTTTCGGCTGCGGCATCTGGCGCGCTTCGGGCCGCGGCAAGAAGCGTCAGCACATCTTCGGCCTCTTGCCGTTTTGCCTCAAGCGCCAGCGTCAGGGCGGCCAGTTCATCGTCAGACGCTTTCAGCCGTTCGCGCAGCGCGGCAAGGGCGGCGGCATCGGCCAGTCGCGCGGTTTCGGCTTCGGAAATCGCGGTTTGGGCAGCGGTCAGGGCCTCGGCATCGGCTTTGCCCTTGGCCTGCACCTCAGCCAAAAGCGCCTCCAGCGCGGCGCGCCGGGCGGCAGCAAGACGGGCGGCCTCAGCCGCGGCGTCAATTTCAGATCGGGCGGCGGCAAGCAGCCCGTCTAGCGCAGCTTTTTCATCGGTCAGGCGCGCAACATCGCCCAAAGCGGTATCGCGTTCGGCCAAAAGCCCCCGGACCTGCGTTTCGAAATCGGCAATCTGGCTTTTGGCCGTGGCCAGATTGGCCTGCAAGCCATCCGCCCGCGCCCGCTCCAGCCCAAGGGCATTGGCCAGTTCCGCAACTTGCGCGTTCAGCTCAACCAGTTCGGCCCCCTGACTGGTGATCGTGTCGCGCAAGACCGATTGCATCACGGTGAAAATCGTCAAGACGAACATCATCACCATCAAAAGCGTGGTGACCGCATCGACAAAGCCGGGCCAGATCATCGAAGAATCGCGCCGCCGCGTCAGGCCCATGGTTTATTGCCCCCGGCCAAGCTGGCGCACCGCCGCGATCAACGTGGTCAGATCGGCGCGCAAATCGGCGGTGCTTTCGGCGCGGCCCACGGCCATTTCTTCCAAAATCCGCAAAAGCTGCACGTCGATCGAACGCAGGCGCATCCGGCTTTCGGCATCGGAATGCGCGCCGCCTTCGGCCCCTTGCAGCGCGGCAATCAGCCGGTCCTGGCCATCGGCAATACGGGCAAGCGTTGCGCTTTGGGCGGCGGTTTGCGTCTGGGCGTCGCTGGTCACGCGGGCCAGATGTGACAGCGTTTCGTCCAGTTCGGCCATCCGGTCATCCAGCGCCAGACGGTCTTGTTCGCCCTGCGCCGCAATGGTTTGCAGCACTTCGACCTGCGCGCCAAGATGGTCGATCAGCCCGGCCATCACCCCGCTTTCACCATCACCATCGCCAGAGGTGAAGCCCACACGGGTAATCGAAGAAAGCCAGTCTTCCAGCTCGCGGTAAAACCGGTTCTGGCCATGGCCGGCAAAAAGTTCCAGCAGGCCCACCACCAAAGACCCAGCCAGACCCAAAAGCGATGAGGAAAAGGCCGTGCCCATGCCGCCAAGCTGGCTTTCCAGCCCGCCCATCAGCTTGGAAAACACATCAAGCCCGCTTTCGCCCTCTTGCGGGGCAAGGCTGCGGATGGTTTCGACAACGGCGGGAACCGTGGTGGCCAGCCCGTAGAACGTTCCTAAAAGGCCAAGAAAAATCAACAGGTTGATAAGGTAACGCGTGATGTCGCGGGCCTCATCTATCCGCGTTGCAACCGATTCCAGAATAGAGCGGGTCGAAGATGCCGACAGGTTTGAGCGCGCCCCACGGCTGCGCAAAAGCTGGGCCAAGGGCGCCAGCAAAAGCGGGGCCGGGGCATCGGCCGAACCGGGGTCATGGCGGGCAAAGGCCTCAATCCAGTTGACCGATTGCACCAGAATGAAAACCTGCCAAAAACAGGTGACAACCGCCAGCACGAAGACCCCGGCAATAAAACCGTTCAGCCATGGGTTGGTGGCGATGATGCCGAGAACCTTTTCATGAATGAGCCACGCCCCCGCCATGACCAGCGCCGCGACCAGCAACATGGTCACGATCTGACGGATCGGCTGGCTGAATTTCAGACTGCTTTCGGGGGCGGTCTTGCGCATCATCTCTGCCCGATTGTTCTCGTTGGCGAAAGAATAGCAGCCAAGCCCCGCTTGCCAAGTAAAACTAAAGCGCAAAAACTAAAGCGTGCGCACCCGTTGCGACAACCATTCCAGATCGGCGTCGGCAATCCCCAGCGCCGCCAGATGCGCGGCGGTGGCGTGCAGATAGTCACGGTTCGCGCCGCGCCCGCCAATCGCATGGGCAATGATCTGCGCCTGATCTTCCAGATCCAGCCCGCCGCAATATTGTTCGTGGTCCGGGTCGATCACAAAGACCAATGCCTGCACCTGCCGGCCATCGGCCAGATGCAAAGGCAAATGGCGTTCAAGATAGGCCGATGAAATCAGCTCGCGCGCGCGCAGGGCGGCAAGTGTGTCGGCCTCGGCCCCCGGAGCCACACGAAAGGCCAGCCCATCGCAATGCGCCGCCGGATCGGCATCCAGCGCCAGCACAAGGCCGGGGGCATCTACCGTGCCGCGATGGTGGATCGAGCGCATACAAAAGCTGCGATGCCAGCCATGGGCACGGGCAATGACCTGTTCGGCCACCGGAAATTCCGGGTTCCAGATCAGGCTGCCATAGCCGAACACCCACATGTCATGCGCCATAGCTGGCCCTCCTTCGGCACCATGGTGTAGAAAGGCGCAAGCAAAATGGAAAGGGGCCAGAATGCGGGGGCTTTTGTGGGTAACGGTGGTGCTGGCCGCGCTTTGGGGCGGATGGTGGGCCATTGGCGCGCGTGGGGCGAAAACGGCCGCCGAAAACTGGTTTGCCAGCCAAAACGCCCAAGGGATCGACGCGCACTATGACGATCTGTCGATCGCGGGCTTTCCCAACCGCTTTGACCTGACAATCACCCGCCCCGTTTTGGCCGATCCGGCCCGCGGCATCGGCTGGTCTGCCCCTTTCGCGCAGCTTCTGGCCATGAGCTGGAAACCCTGGCATCTGATCGCAGCCGTCCCCGGCGGGCAGGTCTTTACGCTTGGGCCGCGCCAGATCACGCTCGACGGTGACAAGATGATGGCCAGCCTGCTGATGGTGCCCGGCCCCGACTTGGCGCTGTCGGAAACGGTGGTGCAGGCTGAGGGCTTGAGCCTTGGCGGTGACAGCGTGGCGCTGCGCGGGCTTGCGCATATGGTGGCCTCAATCCGGGTGGATGGGGGCGATAACAGCTATCGCTTCGGGCTTTTGGCCAGGGATATGCAGCTTGCCCCGGAATTTGGCGCGGGCGATGGGCCGGGCGATCAGGTGGCCCAGATACGGCTTGACGGTCACGCCACCCTGTCAGCGCCGCTTGACCGCCACGCCGGGCAAAACCGCCCGCATCTGACCGCCCTTTCCATTGACGCGGCCAATGCCGTCTGGGGCACGCTGCAATTGACGGCGGAAGGCGCGCTGCAAGCTGACGCCCAAGGCTTTGCCAGCGGCGAGATTGCCCTGCATGTCACGGGCTGGCGGCATCTGCCCGCAGTGCTGGTGACGGCGGGTGTTATCACCGCCGATTTTGCCCCGGCTCTGACCCGCGGGTTAGAGGTGATGGCCGCGCAAAGCCCTTCGCCCGATCAGCTTGACATCGCGCTGGTCGCCAAGGCGGGCCAGATGCGCCTTGGCCCCCTGCCGCTTGGCCCCGCGCCATGGTGGGGCTATTTGCAATAAGGGCCCGAGCGATAGCGGGCGATGTCGAAATGCAGATGGTCTTCGTGATAGCCATCTGATCCGGGGCCAAGCGTGGTGCCGAAAATACCGCAAGCCGCCTTATGGGCCTTGCGGATCTGTTTGTTATAGTCCTGCTTGACTGACCATTCGCGCCCATCGGCAAAGACAAAACCCGCCAGATCAACCGCCTGCCCGCGCCCGTGTTCGCTGACTTTCGCGCCTTTTTTGTTGTTGCGGGGGCGGCAGATATAGCTGGCGGCAATGCGGATTTCGACCACCTCGGCGCGGCCCATGGCCGGGCGCAGGCCCTTGTCGATCCAGTTTTTCAAGGCGGCGGCGGTGTCGCAACTGATGGTCGCGGGCTGGTTCAGCCTGATGCCGGAAATTGCGGTAACGCGCACGGGGTGATCCAGCCCGCAGCCTTTCACCTTGCCACGGATCCGCGCCAAGACCTCGCCCTTGATCGCCGGATCGCCGCAGACAGACCCTTTCTGCGATTGTTTTTCCGCCTTTGGCGTTGTTGCGGCGGTTGGCGCCTTGGCGGCAGCGATGCCCAGCCCTTCGGGCCTATGTTTCGGCCGCAAGATCGGGGAAACGGGCGCGGCTACAGATTCAGAAACGATTGGCGCGACCGCATCCGGCACCGCGCCGGGCCGCCGCATCGGCCGAGGGCTTTTTGCCACAGCAGGCCCCGCCACGACTGGCCCCGCCACGACGGGTGCCACCATGACAGCAGGCCGCGGCATCGGCCGCATAGATTTGGCAAGCCCTTCGGCCCAAACCCCTTGCCCGAAAAAACCAAACACCACACAACACAGCAACAATCGCATCCGGCTATTCACCCGGTTTTGCTGCCGGAGCCGCACGGCCGAAATCGGGGGCGGCCGTATCCTGACCCGCTTCGATGATCGAACGACGAATGGCGCGGGTGCGGGTGAAATAGGCGTGCAATTGCGCGCCATCGCCCATGCGAATGGCCCGCTGCAACATGAACAATTCTTCGGTGAAGCGGCCCAGAATATCCAGCGTCGCCTCCTTGTTGGTCAAGAACACATCGCGCCACATGGTGGGGTCAGATGCGGCAATCCGGGTAAAATCCCGAAAACCGCTGGCCGAATATTTGATGACTTCGCTGTTAGACACCTGCCGCAGATGGTCGGCCACGCCCACCATCGTATAGGCAATCAGGTGCGGCGTGTGGCTGACAACCGCCAAGACCAGATCATGATGGCCCGCGTCCATCTCATCCACATTCGACCCCATCCCCTCCCACAAACGACGCAGGCGGGCGGTGGCCTCGGGGGTGGATTTCTCGGTCGGGGTCAGCAGGCACCAACGGTTGTGGAAAAGCGTCGCAAAGCCCGAACGCGGCCCGGAATGTTCGGTGCCGGCAAGCGGATGCGCCGGCACAAAGGCCACCCCCGCCGGGATATGCGGCGCAACCGCATCAATCACCGCCTGTTTGACTGAGCCCACATCGCTGACACAGGCCCCCTGCGACAGATGCGGGCCAATTTCAGCCGCGATTTCCGCCATGGCCCCGACAGGCACCGCCAGAACCACCAGATCCGCCCCCTGAACCGCCTCGGCGGCAGAGCTGAAAACCCGGTCGCAAATGCCAATATCCAACGCAATGCGCCGGGTTTCTTCGGTTTTCGCATAGCCGGTGATTTCACCCGCAAGGCCAAACTGGCGCATGGCATGGGCCATAGACGATGCAATCAGGCCAAGCCCGATCAACGCCACGCGGTCATAGATGGGTGGTGTCATTTCGCCCCCTTGAACTGGCCGATGGCATGGGCGACGCGGCGACAGGCCGCCTCATCTCCGATGGTGATACGCAGGCAATTCGGCAGGTTGTAGCTGGCCACCCGGCGCACGATAAGCCCTTGGGATTGCAAAAACTTATCGCAAGCCTCGGCTTCCTCGACGCTGGCAAAACGGGCAAGAATGAAATTGGCCATCGACGTATCAGAGGGCACGCCCAATTCGGCAAGCGCCTCGGCCAGCCAATGACGCATCCGGGCATTATCGGCCCGGCATTTGGCGATATAGTCCTGATCACGCACCGCGGCCTCGGCGGTATCAAGCTGGCTGTTCGACAGGTTGAACGGGCCGCGAATGCGGTTCAGCACATCAATGATCGGCTTTGGCCCATAGCCCCAGCCAATGCGCAAACCGCCCAAACCGTAGATCTTGGAAAAAGTCCGCGTCATCACCACATTGTCGCGCGCAGCAATCAAGGCCGCCCCGGCATCGAAACCTTCGACATATTCGGCATAGGCCCCGTCCAGCACCAAAATGGCCTGCGGCGGCAGACCGGCGGCCAGACGTTCCACCTCGGCCGCCGAAATCATCGTGCCGGTCGGGTTGTTCGGGTTGGCGATGAACACCAGTTTGGTGCGCCGGTTGCAGGCACGCAAAATGGCATCGACATCGGTGGTGCGGTCGCGTTCGGCCACCTCGACCGGGGTTGCCCCCGCCGCCATGGCCGAAATGCGATACATCAGAAAGCCGTGTTCGGTATAAACCACCTCATCCTTTGGCCCGGCATAGGCCTGACACAGGAAATGGATGATTTCATCTGAACCCACGCCACAAATGATGCGCGCCGGATCAAGGCCATGCACCTCGGCAATTGCTTCGCGCAGGGCGGCATGGTCGGTGGAAGGATAGCGGTGCAACTGGTGAACCGACCGCTGAAACGCCTCTTTCGCCCGGTCTGAAGGGCCAAAGGGGTTTTCATTGGAGGACAGCTTGACGACATTCGACACCCCCGCGACCGAGGCCTTGCCGCCTTCGTATAGCGCGATGTCCATGATGCCGGGCTGTGGGCGGATTTGGTCGTTCATCGGATTCCCCAGTGTCAGGCCCGGCTTTTACCGCCCGGCACCGGGCATGACCAGTAGAAAGGCAAAGGGGCGGCTTTCCGCCGCCCCCTGGATTTTCGACGAAAATCCGAAATATCGCGTTTTTAGCAAAAACGCAGGCCGTCACACCGCCAGAAAATTGGTGAACTGCCAGGGATCGTCTTCGTCACGGTCTTCGGCAAAGCTGTTGATGCGGTTTTGAAGCGGCGTCCAGTCGGTGTAATGGCATTCGACACGGCCCAGATAGGGGCGCTGCACCTGAAGGCAACGCGCGTGATCCATCTCATCGGCTTCGACCCAGCCTTCGCGCGGATTTTCTGCCGCCCAGACCATCGCCGCCAGCACGGCCGAAGTTACCTGCATCCCGGTCGCATTCTGGTAAGGCGCCAGCGCACGGGTTTCCTCAATCGACAGACGAGAGCCATACCACATCGCCCCCTTGGCATGACCATAAAGCAAAACGCCCAGATCATCGCCGCCGGATGTGATTTCGTCAGCCGTCAGAATATGTTTCTTTTCAGGCAGTTGCCCGGCACCGTTAATTTCGTGCAGGCTCAGGATCGCATCGTTGCACGGATGATAGGCATAATGCGCGGTGGGGCGGTAAATCGCGCGGTCGCCATCCCAGACGGTGTAATAATCCGGGATCGACAGCGATTCATTATGCGTCACCACATAGCCGAACTGCGGGCCAACGCCGGGGCACCAGGAACGCACGCGGCTATCGGCACCGGGCCGGTCAATCCAGATAGCATAGCCCGCGCCATGGCTGAATTCATGGCCATGGGGGGGCAGCTTTTTTTCATGCGTGCCCCAGCCCAGTTCGGCCGGCTGATAGCCTTCGGACAAAAGCCCATCCACCGACCAGGTGTTGACAAAGGTGCCAACCGGCTTGGCGCGGGCCGATACTTGTGTATCGCGTTCGGCCACATGCACGCCCTTGACGCCCAGCACCATGGCCAATTCAGCCCAATCAGCGCGGGTTTTCGGCGCGCTGACATGGCCGGTATCGGCAGCAAGGCGCAAGAGCGCCTCTTTGAACAGCCACGAAACCATGCCCGGATTGGCACCGCAGCACGACACCGCCGTCGGCCCGCCGACATGGTTCTTGCCCAGCGCGCGCACCTTTTCGCGCAGGGGGTAATTGGTGCGATCCGCATTCGGCAGGGTCGAACCGAAATAGAAACCCGGCCAGGGTTCAACCACGGTGTCGATATATTGCACCCCAAGTTCGGCGCAAAGCTCCATCAGCAGGATGGAATCCACATCCACCGACAGGTTCACCACCATGCCCTTGCCCGCCGGGAAAAGCCCGCGCAGCGTGGCCTCATAATTGTCCGGCGTCAGTGCCAGTTGCAGATGGCGCAGCCCATGTTCACGCAGAAGCGGGGCAAATTCATCCGAAGGTTCGATGACGGTAAACTGGGCGCGGTCAAAGCCGATATGGCGTTCAATCAGCGGCAGCGTGCCCCGGCCGATAGAGCCAAAACCAATCATCACCAAAGGCCCGTCGATCCGGGCATGAACGGTATGGGTCATGAACCTGTCCTTTCAATGCTTGGCGGGGCATTTGCCGCCCCTTGATGTGTTGGGCGCGTCTTAGAACCGCCCCACCGGGCACCAAACCCCGGAATGAAAAGAGGCCCGCCGATGCTGGCGGGCCCCCAAACTGCCAACGGGGGCAGAGATTAGTTCTTGGCGTAGTATTCGACGATCAGGTTCGGTTCCATCTTGACCGCATAGGGCACATCCGACAGGCCGGGGGTGCGCACGAACTTGACGGTCTTCTTGGAAGCGTCGACTTCGATATAGTCGGGGATGTCACGCTCGGCCGAAGCGAGGGCTTCGATCACGATGGCAAGCTGCTTCGACTTTTCGCGCACTTCGACGACATCGCCTTCCTTCACACGGTAGGAAGCAATGTTCACGCGCTGGCCATTGACGGTGACATGGCCGTGGTTGACGAACTGGCGGGCGGCGAAAATGGTCGGAACCAGCTTGGCGCGGTAAACGACCGCATCCAGACGGCGCTCCAACAGACCGATCAGCATTTCGCCGGTGTCGCCGCGCACACGCTCGGCTTCGGCATAGATCTTGCGGAACTGCTTTTCGGTCAGGTCGCCATAGTAACCCTTCAGCTTTTGCTTGGCGCGAAGCTGGGTGCCGAAATCCGACAGTTTGTTCTTGCGGCGCTGACCGTGCTGGCCGGGGCCATATTCACGCTTGTTGACCGGCGACTTGGCGCGGCCCCAGATGTTTTCGCCCATGCGGCGATCAATTTTATACTTGGCAGACGTGCGTTTGGTCACGGCTGATCTCCTTCTTTGGCCCGGATGGGCGGATGTGAAGGGCGTTGTCCTTTCCCCTTGCGGGGCGACAGGCATCCCCTTGCGGGGGCCACCAACACCAACGAAAAGCCCCGGAATTGCTTCCGGGAGCCTGTGGCGGGGCTTATACAGGCCCAAAGACCAGAGTCAACACCCCCAAAACCCTGAAAACCTTATACCGACAAGACCGCCTGCACCGCCCTGCCCCATCGCGCGATGCGGCGCTGGCGTTCTTCGGCGGCCATGTGGGGGGTGAACTGGCGCTCAAGGGCCCAGCTTGCCGCGAATGCCTCGGGCGAGGCCACAAGACCCGCCTGCAACGCCGCAAGAAAGGCCACCCCAAGCGCCGTGGTTTCGGTCACATGCGGACGATCCACCGGCGCGGCCAGAATATCGGCCAGAAACTGCATGGTCCAATCAGAACGCGCCATGCCGCCATCCACCCGCAAGACGGCATCCGCCGCGCCATGGCCGGCCGCGGCCCAATCGGCCTGCATGGCCGCCAGCAGATCCTGCGTTTGGAAACCCACGCTTTCCAGCGCCGCGCGCGCCAGTTCCGCCCGCCCCGTGCCCCGCGTCAGGCCGAAAACCGCCCCTTCCGCATCGGGCCGCCACCACGGCGCGCCCAGCCCGGCAAGCGCCGGAACCACGATCACCCCCGAAGCCGGATCCGAGGCTTCGGCCATCCCTTGGGTTTCGTCGGCCCGCCCGATGATCTGCAACCCATCGCGCAGCCATTGCACCACCGCCCTGGCGATAAAGATTGAACCTTCCAGCGCATAGGTGGTCTTGCCGCCCAAGCGATAGGCGATGGTCGTCAAAAGCCGGTTTTGCGAAGCCACCCGGACCGCGCCGGTGTTCAACAGTGCAAAACAACCCGTGCCATAGGTTGATTTCATCATGCCGGGCTGAAAACAGGCCTGACCGATGGTGGCCGCCTGCTGATCGCCCGCCACCCCCAAAATCGGAATCTCGGCCGGCAAAAGCCCCGGCGCGCTGCGGCCAAAATCGGCGGCGCAATCCATCACCTTGGGCAGCACCGCCATTGGCACCCGCAACAGCGCGCAAATTTCGGCGTCCCAATCGTTGGTTTCGATATTGAACAACATGGTGCGCGCGGCATTGGTCGCATCGGTTGCATGAACCTTACCGCCGGTCAGGTTCCAGATCAGCCAGCTATCCACCGTGCCAAAGGCCAGATCGCCCGCCTCGGCCCGCGCCCTTGCGCCGGGGATATGATCCAACAGCCAGGCCAGTTTCGTGGCGGAGAAATAGGGGTCCAGCAACAGCCCCGTGCGTGCGGCGATCATGGCTTCATGCCCCGCGTCGCGCAGGCGGGCACAAAGGGCTGCGGTGCGCCGGTCTTGCCAGACGATCGCGCGGTGCAGCGGTTCGCCCGTGGCCCTGTCCCATAAAACCGTGGTTTCGCGCTGATTGGTAATGCCAATCGCCACCGGCGCCGCGCCGCCCTGTGCCCCCGCCGCCTGTGCCCCCACCGCCTGTGCCCAGACCTGACGCGCTGAGGCCAGCGTGGTTTGCCACAGATCCAGCGGGTCATGTTCCACCCAGCCGGGCTGGGGGAAATGTTGGGGAAATTCGGCCTGCGCGGTGGCGACAGGGCGAAAGGCGGCATCGAACAGAATGGCGCGCGATGATGTGGTGCCCTGATCAAGGGCCAGAATATGGGCCAAGGCTCTCTCCGTGGCGGCGCTTAAAGGCTTTGCCCGGATTTGAGAGCATCGGCCATATAAACGTCAAGCGCGGCGATTTCGGCCGCCGTCATCTTCAGCCCCAGTTTCGTGCGCCGCCAGACCACATCTTCGGCACATTCGGCCCATTCATGGCGCATTTGCCAGCGCAGCTCGGCCTCAGACAAACCGCCCCCGAAATCGCGCCCCAGATCGGCCCGCGTCTTTGCCGCCCCCAAAAGCGCGGGCACCTCGGTGCCATAGGCGCGAAACAGGCGCTGCACCTCGGCCGCCGAAAGGAAGGGATAGGCCATATGCAAGGCACGCAGACGCGCGGCCCCGTCTTCATAGGGGAAATCGCCACCGGGCAAGGCAACGCGCGCGGTCCAGTCGCCCCCGGCTTGCGGAAAAAACGGGGCGAGTTTGGCAAAAGCCGCTTCGGCCAGACGGCGATAGGTGGTGATCTTGCCGCCAAAAATATTCAAAAGCGGCGCCGCGCCCCCTTCCAGTTTCAAAACATAATCGCGCTTGGCCGCGGTGGCAGAGGAAGCCCCGTCATCATAAAGCGGGCGCAGGCCGGAATAGGTCCAGACAATGTCATGCACCGTCAGGTTTTTGCGGAAATAGTCATTGGCAAAGGCCAGCAGATAATCGCGCTCGGCCTCGGAACAGCGGGCCGTGCCGGGGGGGGCGGCGTGGTCTTGATCGGTGGTGCCGATCAGCGTGAAATCCTGCTCATAAGGAATGGCAAAGATGATGCGCCCATCCTTGCCCTGAAGGAAAAAGGCGCGCTCATCGGCACTTTGGCGCGGCACGACGATATGGCTGCCCCGCACCAGGCGCACGCTGTCCGCGCTTTGCCCCCCCAAAACATCACGGATAACCCCCGCCACCCAAGGCCCCGCCGCATTGACCAGCGCGCGGGCGCGATAGGTTTTGCGCCCCTGCGGGCCATCAACCTGCACCTGCCAAAACCCAGGCTCGCGCTGTGCCGCAACCACCTTGCTGCGCAGCAAAATTTCCGCCCCGCGCGCGGCGGCATCGCGGGCATTCAGCACCACAAGCCGCGCGTCCTGCACCCAGACATCGGAATATTCAAAAGCCCTGGCAAAACCCGGTTTCAAAATTTGCCCGGCCGGGTCTTGGCGCAAATCCAGCTTGCGCGTGGCCGGCAGCCATTTGCGCCCCCCCATTGCGTCATAAAGAAGCAGCCCCAGACGGATCAGCCAATCCGGCCGCCGCCCCCGCAGCCACGGCATGAACCAGCGCAACAACCGGCTGGTTGGGGTCGTGCTGTCAAAGCGCATATCGCGCGAAAGCGGCAGCACGAAACGCAGCGGCCATGCGATATGGGGCATGGCAGCCAAAAGCGTTTCCCGTTCGCCCAAAGCCTCATGCACCAAGCGGAATTCGAAATATTCCAGATAACGCAAGCCGCCGTGGAAAAGCTTGGTCGAGGCCGAAGACGTGCCCTGCGCCAGATCGCCCTGCTCGGCCAGAACCACCCGCAGCCCCCGCCCCGCCGCATCGCGCGCGATGCCGCAGCCGTTTATGCCGCCACCGATAATGAAAAGATCGGCAATATCATCCGCCGCTGTCATGATGCGCCCTCTGCCTTGGGCTTACCTGCCGAAGGCGCGCAGAGTCGTCAAGAAAATTGTTCGATTTATGCGCGATATTGTTCGATGTGAACATTTACCGCGCTTGCCCCGCGCGCCCGTTCCCCCTATCTTGCGGCCATGCAATTGCCAGCCCGCCACAGTGAAATCCTTGAAATCGCCCGCGCTTCCGGGCGGGTCAGCGTTGATGATCTGGCGCGGCATTTTGCGGTCGCCAGCCAGACCATTCGCCGCGATTTGGGCGAACTGGCCGATCAGGGCCATCTGGAACGCACCCATGGCGGCGCGGTTCCCCGGCAAGGCATGGTGAACATCGCCTATGAACGCCGCCGTGCGCTGAATGCAGCCGGCAAGGCCGCAATCGGGGCCGCCGTGGCCGCCGCGATCCCGGAAAATTCCGCGATCATTCTGACACTTGGCACAACGACCGAGGCTGTCGCACAGGCGCTTTTACGCCACCGCAACCTGACGGTCATCACCAACAACATGAATGTTGCCAATATATTGGGGGCCAATCCGGGCTGCGAAATTGTGGTAACGGGGGGCAGTTTGCGGCGGGCAGATGGCGGTTTGGTCGGCGCGCTGACGGCCGAATTTTTCGCCCAGTTCAAGGTGGACATCGCCGTGCTTGGGGCTTCGGCGCTGGACCCTGACGGCGATCTTTTGGATTACGACCTTGCCGAAGTGCGGGTTTCGCGCACGATCCTGTCACAGGCGCGTCGCAGCTTTGTGGTGGCAGATCACATGAAACTGGCGCGCTCGGCCCCGGCGCGGATTGCCTCGCTCTCCGAAGTAACACGGCTTTTCACCGATCAGCCCCTGCCCGCCCCCTTGGCCAAACGCTGCGCCAATTGGGGCTGTCAGGTCACGATCGCACCGCCCGAAGGTTAAGGCCCCATGGATTGGATCGAACTTGTCGCGGCCATGGCGGCCTTTTTGCTGTCGCATCGCCTGCCGGCGGCGCTGGGGTTGAAGGCGCGGCTTCAGGCCGGGCTTGGCGCGCGCGGCTATATGGCAGTTTTTTCGGCCCTGTCTTTGGCGCTGTTATGGTGGCTGATCCTGGCCGCCGGGCGGGCGCCTTTCGTGCCGATTTGGGATCAGGCGGGTTGGCATCGCTGGGCGGTGAATATCGCGATGCCGCTGGCAACCGGGCTGGCCTGCTTTGGCATTGCCGCCCCCAATCCCTTTGCCTTTGAGGGCCGGCAAAGCGGCTTTGACCCGGCCCATCCTGGCATTGCCGGGCTGACGCGCCAGCCGCTTTTATGGGCGCTGGCGCTTTGGGCGGGCGCGCATCTTTTGGCCAATGGTGATCTGGCGCATGTGCTGCTGTTTGCGCCTTTCGTGCTTTTGGCGCTGGCCGGAATGCCCGTGGTTGAAACACGCCGCCGCCGGGCCATGGGGGCGCAGGGCTGGCAAAATCTGGCCGCGCACACCTCGCTTATCCCCTTTGCCGCGCTTTTGGCCGGGCGGTGGCGGCCCGGCCATTGGCCCCATTGGGGCCGCATGGCGCTGGCGCTTGTGATCTGGCCCGCGCTTTGGCATCTGCACGCCCCGCTTATCGGGGTCTGGCCCGCGCCCTGATACGCCCGCAAACAGCCGCGCGCGCTTATTTCTTCTGAATAAACCGCAGATATTCGGCCAGTTGCACCAAGCGAATGGGCGTGGGCGTTTCAATGCCGTCGCCCCCGTCATAGGGCAGCATTTCCCCTTGCAGCAAAGGCCCGAAATCGGGCATCACGCCGCGCCCCTTGGCCCCGGCATAGCCCCAGATCTGCGCCATGACGCGGGTGGTGGGGAATTTGCCACCATTCTTGGCGGAAAGCACCGTCAGATTGGCAGGCTTGCGCGACAGGCCCGCGGCGGCCTCGCCATCGCCCTTGCCCCCGGCCCCGTGGCAGGCTGAACAATAGGCCGCGAAATCTTCGGCACCGGTGTCAGGGCTGTCTTTTTGTTCGACACAGCCCGCCAGAACGGGCAGCGCCAACAAAGCGAAAAGGCGGGGAAGGCGGGCCATGGCGTATCCTTGTCTTTCTGTCGTCATGTTTCAGCTTTGCACGCGATGGGCCGCGGCGGGGGTAATTTCGGCCACCCGCCCCTGATCAAGGCGCAAGATACGGTCCATCCGGGCAGCAAGCTCTAGGTTATGGGTTGCAATCAGCGCCGCAAGCCCTGTTTCACGCACCAAACCCATCAGCGCGGCAAAAACCTGATCCGAGGTTTCGGGATCAAGGTTGCCGGTGGGTTCATCGGCCAGCAACAGCTTTGGCGCATTGGCCAGCGCCCGGCAAAAAGCGACGCGCTGCTGTTCGCCCCCCGACAGGGCCGCCGGGCGATGGCTGGCGCGTTCCCCCACGCCGACCCGCGCCAGCAAATCACGCGCCCGCGCTTCGGCCTCGGCGGCGCTGGCGCCATTGGCAAGTTGCGGGATCACCACGTTTTCCAACGCGGTAAATTCCGGCAAAAGGTGGTGGAACTGATAGATGAACCCCACCTCGCCGCGCCGGGCCAGCGTGCGTTCGCGGTCAGAAAGCCCCACCATATTGCGCCCCGAAAGCGCAACCGATCCGGCATCGGGCGTGTCCAACAGCCCCGCAATATGCAGAAGCGTCGATTTCCCCGCCCCCGAAGGCGCGACCAGGGCCACCACCTCGCCGCGCTTTATTTCCAGCGTTGCGCCCCGCAGCACCGCCACCTCTGCCGCCGTGCCGCGCTTATAGACCTTTTCGATGCCGGCCAGTTCCAGCGCATAATCATTCATAGCGCAGGGCCTCCACCGGGTTCATCCGCGCCGCGCGGCGGGCCGGGAAAATCGTGACGATGAACGACAGCCCCAAGGACAAGCCGACGGCAGACAGCACATCGCCCCATTGCAACCGGGCCGGCAGCGCATAAATGCCCCGGATCGACGGATCCCAAACCCCGCCCCCGGCCATATAGTTCACGAAAGAGAAGATCGGGTCGATATAGATGGCGAAAAGGCAGCCCAGCGCCACCCCCATTGCCGTGCCGACCACCCCGGTAAAGGCACCGCAGATAAAGAAAACCCGCAAGATCGCGCCTTCGGTCAGCCCCATGGTGCGCAGGATGCCAATGTCACGGCCCTTGTTTTTCACCAGCATGATAAGGCCCGAAACGATGTTCATCGCCGCAATCAGCACCAGGATCGACAAGATGATGAACATCACATTGTCTTCGATGTCCAAGGCCCGCAGGAAAGACCCTGCCGCATCGCGCCAGGTCCAGATCAGCGCATCATCCCCGCCGGCCTGCATTGCCGGAATCGTATAGGCGTCAATGTTTTCGGGGTCTTGCACCATGACCTCAAACTCATCCGCCAAGCCTTCGCGGTTAAAATAGCTCTGGGCCTCGGCAAAGGGCATATAGATGCGCGTGCGGTCGATATCCCAACGGCCTGCGGTGAAAACATAGGTGACTTCATAGGCATTGACGCGGGGGCTGGTGCCGAAGGCAGTTTTCACCCCCGAAGGCGCGACAAGGCGGATACGGTCGCCCACCGTCACGCCCAATTCACGCGCAATGCCCGAACCGATGGCGATGCCTTTGTCGAAATCGTCAATATTGCCATAGGCGTCAGAGCCAAGGCCGACACGCGGAATGGCTTTCAGGTCCTCCAGCCGGATGCCGAAAACCTCGGCCCCAAGGCTCGGCCCTTGTGCCGCTGTCACCATGACCTGCCCCTTTACCAAAGGCGCGGCACGGCTGACGCCGGGGATGGCAGCCAGCTTGGCGGCCACCGCCTCATAATCTTCAAACGCCTTGATCATGCGGCCATCGGCCGTGGCATGGCCCGCCGAATAAACCGTGACATGGGCATTGGCGCCAAGAATGGTGTCAACAAATTCGGCCCTAAACCCCGCCCGCACGGCCAAAGTGGCAATCAGGGCAAAGACCGCCAGCGTGATGCCGATCAGGCTGATCCAGGTCATCACCGAAACACCGCCTTCGGCACGTTTGGCACGCAGATAGCGCCAGGCGATCATAAACTCAAAACGGGAAAAGGGGGGCGTGGTGGCCAAGGGCGCTGCTCATTCTTGTTTTGCCGGCAGAGTGCGGCCAAGGGCTGGGAAGGTCAAGCCAAAGCAAAGGCGGCAGGGGAAACCCGCCGCCTTGTGTGTGCGTCTCACGCTGGCAATCAGATGCCGGCGTAAATTTCGGCAATCCGCGCGACGGCGGCTTCGGGCGACATCTCGGTGCTTTCCCCGGTGCGGCGGCTGGTCAGTTCCACCACGCCATTGGCCAGACCACGCGGGCCAACGGTGATGCGCCACGGCAGGCCGATCAGGTCCATCGTGGCGAATTTGGCGCCCGCGCGTTCGTCGCGGTCGTCATAAAGCGCCTCAAGCCCCTTGGCGGCCAGCGCCTTGTAAAGCCCTTCGCAGGCCGCATCGGCCGCCGCGTCGCCTTGTTTCAGGTTGACGATCCCCACCGGGAAGGGCGTCACGCCTTCGGGCCAGATGATGCCCTTGTCGTCATGGCTGGCCTCGATGATTGCGCCCAGCAGGCGCGACACGCCGATACCATGGCTGCCCATTTCAACCGGCACTTTTTCGCCCTTGTCATTGGTGACCAAGGCCCCCATCGAGGCGGAATATTTGGTGCCGAAATAGAAGATCTGGCCCACTTCGATACCGCGCGCCACCTTGCGGCGTTCTTCCGGAATGGCGTTGAACAGCGCCTCGTCATGGGTTTCATCGGTGCGGGCATAAAGCGTGGTGAATTCCTTGCAAACCGCCGCCACTTCGTCGCGATTGTCGTAATCAACGTCACGATTGCCCAGTTTCAGATCGGTCACGGCAGAATCGAAGAACACCTCCGACTCGCCCGTAGAGGCCAGCACCAGAAACTCATGCGTGTCATCGCCGCCGATCGGGCCGCTGTCTGCGCGCATCGGAATGGCGGTCAGGCCCATGCGCTCATAGGTGCGCAGATAGCTGACCATGTGGCGGTTATAGGCATGGATCGCGGCATCGCGGTCGATGTCAAAGTTATAGCCGTCTTTCATCAGGAATTCGCGCCCGCGCATCACGCCAAAACGCGGCCGCATCTCGTCGCGGAATTTCCACTGGATGTGATAAAGCGTCAGCGGCAGGTCTTTGTAGCTGTTCACATGGCTGCGGAAGATGTCGGTGATCATCTCCTCATTCGTCGGGCCATAAAGCATCTCACGGTCTTGCCGGTCTTTGATGCGCAGCATTTCCTGACCGTAATCGTCATAGCGGCCCGATTCACGCCACAGATCGGCCGGTTGCAGCGTGGGCATCAAAAGCGGGATATGGCCCGCGCGCACCTGTTCTTCATGCACGATCTGTTCGATGCGCTTCAGCACACGGTAGCCCAAGGGCAGCCAGGAATAGATCCCCGCCGCCTGTTGTTTGATCATGCCAGCCCGCAGCATGTAGCGGTGCGAGACGATCTGCGCCTCGGCGGGGTTTTCTTTCAGAACGGGCAGGAAGTAGCGCGACAGACGCATGGGACGGCCTCATCAATGGGTTTGGCTGTTCCTAGCGGGAAGGCGGGCCATGGGCAAGCGTCAGGGCACGCGTCAGGCGCTTGCTTCACCAGCGGCCACCAGATCCAGCCCTTCGCCCAGCAGGTCTTCGACAAACCATGCCGCGAATTGCGCACGCCCCGAAACCCCTGCCTTGGAATAGATCCGCGTCAGTTGTGCCCGCACCGTGCCCGCCGCGCGGCCCCTGAGTTCCGCGATTTCCGCCACATCCAGCCCTTTCAGCGCCAGATAGGCCACGTCGCGTTCGGCAGGCGTCAGGCCCCAATCGCGGAACTGCGCCGTGATCACATCGCCCAAAGCCCCCCGCGCCGAGGCAAGCGCCGCCTCTTGTGCGTGCAACGCATCCAGCGTCTGGCGCAGCGTGACCGCGCCAAGGACAATCCCCGTGGCAAGCGCCAAGGCCACCAGGATTTCAAAGGCAAGGTGGTAATCGAAACCGCCAGCCATGATATCCGCCATGGCATCACCAACAAAAAACACGGTGGCTAAAGTCTGCAACACCAAAACGAATGCAAGGGCAACGGGCTGCCGCCGCCCCTGCATGAAACCTGACAGTTTCGCGCTCATTCGCGGTTCCGCCGCTGAAGCAGCATCGGGCGAACCAGATTGCGCCCCATTACACGGCCTTCGACCACCACGCCCGCAACATGCAAAAGCGCGAGGAGAAGGATCAGATTTGCTGTCACCTCATGCACCTCTTTAACTGCTTCCCCGAGGAAACCTTCGTCGTCGTCTTCCCCGTCACCTTCTTCCACAAGAACCGACCAATCACCAGACGCAACGGCCGCCTCTTTTTCGGCCTGCGCAAGCGGGCTGGCCCCGGTCATCAGCAAACCAGTGCCGATCAGCACCGCAAGACAGGCCCAAAGCGCGTAAGCCATCATCGCGCCTGCCGGATTATGCGACGGATAATGCGGCGCTACCCCGCGCAACAGCCCGCCCAAATGGCGCAAGGCCGCGAAAGGCTGGGGCGGAAAGCTGGAAAACCGCGCTTCACGCGGGCCGACAAAGCCCCACAAGATCCGCAACACCAAAAGCCCAAGGCCAGCCCAGCCCAAGGCGAGATGCATCGCGCCGCCTTCTTTGGTCAGCGCGTAATTGCCAAGCACAACCAGCGCGATGCCCCAATGGGCCAACCGCAACAGCGGGTCCCATTGGGGCAACTTGGGCTGGCCGGCCTGTCCGGCATCAGACAGGCCGTGCAAAACCCGATCAGTCATCAGACGACATCAGCTTCAGCGCAGCGCCGGTCTTCGGGTCAATATAGATGTCCCAGATCGCACCGGTTTCGGTTTCTTTGCATTTGGCTTCGATTTTGTTGCCTTCGGCTTCGAAACCCAGAACTTCGCAACCCGCAGCAGCAAGGGCGGCGGTGGCGGTTTCAGGCGTGGTGCCCAGAATGTCGCCTTCGGCGGGCATGGCAAGGGCCGCCATCGGGGCAAGGGCAAAGGCAACAGCCAGCGGCAAGAACGATTTCATCTTCAACTCCTATATGTTTGGGCGGGGTCGGCGTGTTGCGCCCCGATGGGCCCCTGATGCCCCCCGCCCCGGCCAAACACCATTGCCGCCGGGCTTACCCATTACGCTTTAAGCCTGTGCTTAGGGGCATATGCGACACGCATAGGGTGCATTTTGCGCTTAACTTCAGCGCGCGCCATGCTACAGGAATGCCATTACGCCCCGTTTCGCGCGCCCATTTCCGGCGCCATGTTCCCGGTTCTTCAGTCAGAGTGTGCCATGCCCAGTATCGTTTTCAACCCCGCCCTGCCCGGTCAGCGATTTTTGTCTTCCTCGGCGTTTGACGGCGGCATGCAAATGCCCGCGGTGACGCACAGCGCCACCCAACTGACCCTGAGCGATGGCGATCTTATCAGCTATATCGGCAGCGGGTTCAGCTATCAGATGTCTGGCGGGCAGGTCGTCGGCATAACGGGCGGCACGCTGACCAGTATTCGCCTCACCAGCCAAGACGCCAGCACAACCTATCTGAACTGGCGCGGCCTGAACCTTTCGGCCAGCAGTTTTTCTGATGCCCTGACCAGCCGTGACTGGGCGGCGCTGAACCAGCTTATGTTCGGCGGGGCCGACAGCATTTCCATGACCAACAGCAATGACGCCGCGCGTGGCTTTGGCGGCAATGATGTTATCCACGGGCTGGCGGGCAAAGACCAGTTGCTTGGCGACAGTGGCCACGACAAGCTTTTTGGCGATAGCGGCGCTGACCGGCTGAATGGTGGCAGCGGGGCCGATACGCTGACGGGCGGGACCGGCATTGATACGCTGACAGGCGGGGCCGGGGCCGACGCCTTTGTTTTTAACGCGCGCGGTTTTGCCAACCATGACATCGTGACAGATTTCCGTGCCATCGACGACGCGCTGCATTTCGACAACGATGCCTTCACCGCCTTCAGCTACACTGGGCAATTGCGGGCGGCGCATTTTGTTGCCGGCACGGCGGCGGGTGACAGCAATGACCGTTTCATCTACCAAAAATCCACGGGCAATCTGTGGTATGATGCGGATGGATCAGGGGCCGGGGCCAAAACCCTGGTGGCAGAGCTGGCCGATGGCACGGCGCTGACGGCTGCGGATATTTTCATTTTTTGATACCGCGCGGCGGCTGGCATTTTGCCGGAACGGGGCGGCGGCAACCACGGCCACCGCCTTTTCCTGCGGCCCCTCCTCTTGAAACCCTGCCCCCGATGCGCAATGTGAAGGGGCAGAGGGCAAAGGCAGGCAAATGGCGCTTCCGATCCGCGAACAGGCGAAATACTGGGGGCTGGCCCTGGCGGTGCTTTTCGGGCTGCTTTGGGCCTTGGGCGATGTGATCCTGCCCTTTCTGGTGGGGGGGGCTGCGGCCTATTTCCTTGACCCGATCGCTGACCGGCTGGAGCGCGCGGGCCTTGGCCGTGCCATGGCGACATCGGTCATCACGCTGGGAGCAGTGCTGATTCTGATCGGCCTTGTGCTGGCGGTGATTCCGGCGCTGGTCAGCCAGACCACCGCCTTGGTGAACAGCGCCCCAGATCTGGCCTATAAACTGCAAGGCATTCTTCTTGAACGCTTTCCCGATCTGGCCGACAGCACGTCAACCATTCGCCAAAGTCTGGCGCAGATCGGCCAGACCATCCAGTCCAAGGGTGTGACGGTGATCGAAGGGCTTATCAGCTCGCTTGCGGGGGCGATTTCGATCGTGGTGTTTTTGCTCGTCGTGCCGGTCGTGACCTTTTATCTGCTGCTCGACTGGGATCATATGGTGGCGCGGATCGACCATCTGTTGCCGCGCGACCACGCCCCGACCATCCGCCGGCTTGGCCGCGAAATCGACGCCGTCCTTTCGGCCTTTGTGCGCGGCCAGCTTTCGGTTTGTCTGGTGCTGGGGGGCTATTATGCGGTGGCGCTGATCCTTGCGGGGCTGCAATTTGGCCTTGTCGTGGGGGCGATTGCCGGGGCCATCACCTTTATTCCCTATGTCGGCGCCATCATTGGCGGGGCCTTGGCCATCGGGCTGGCGCTGTTTCAGTTCTGGGGCGATCCGCTGCAAATCGGCCTTGTCGCGGGCATCTTTGCCGCCGGGCAGTTTCTGGAAGGCAATGTGCTGACGCCAAAACTGGTGGGCAAATCGGTGGGGCTGCACCCGGTGTGGCTTTTGTTCGCGCTTTCGGCTTTTGGCACCGTGTTTGGCTTTGTCGGCATGTTGGTTGCGGTGCCGGTTGCCGCCGCGCTGGGGGTGCTGACGCGCTTTGGCCTGTCGCAATATCATGACAGCCTGCTTTATCGCGGCATCGCCGGGCGCATCCCCGAAGACGAGGATCAGGCGTGAACCCTCGCCAATTGGCCTTTGACCTTGGCGTAAGCGAAAACTTCTCGCGCGCTGGTTTTTTCCCTTCGACGACCAATGCGGCGGCGATGGCGGCGCTGATGCAGGCTGCGCCCTGGCCACAGGGGCGAATGCTATTGGTCGGGCCGGAAGGTGCGGGCAAAAGCCACCTTGCCCATATCTGGGCTGATGAAAACGGCGCGGCGCTTTTGCCCGCCGCCCGCCTGCAAAGCCTGAACCCCACCACCCTGCCTGCGCGGCTGGTGGTGGATGACGCCGATCTGGTGGCCGGTATTCCCGCCGCCGAGGAGACGCTTTTTCACCTGCTGAACCACCAGCTTGCCAGCGGCGGGCAACTTTTGCTGACCGCCCGCCACGCCCCGCGTGACTGGGACCTTGGCCTGCCCGATCTGCTTAGCCGGTTGCAATCCATCGCTGTGGCGCGGATCGCCCCCCCCGATGACGCGCTGTTATCGGCGGTTCTGGTCAAACTTTTTGCCGATCGCCAGATCGCCGTGCCGCCGAACCTGATCGCCTATCTTGCCGCGCGGATGGAACGTTCGGTCGCCGCCGCGCGCCATCTTGTCGCCGCGCTGGACGCCCGCGCGCTGGCACTTGGCCGCCCGGTGACGCGCGCCTTGGCCGCCGAACTTCTGGACAGTGCCGGGCGGGGGTGAAACACTGTCACGCAAATGACATAGACCGCCGGTATCTGCCTCTCATGACCAAAGCCGATTTTCTCAAAGCCCCCTTCCCCGATGCGGTCGCCCTGCCCGCGGAAGAAACCACAGGCCCCCGCCGGTTTTTCAACCGCGAAATAAGCTGGCTTGCCTTCAACTGGCGTGTTCTGGACGAAGCATCGAACCCCGCCGTGCCGCTTTTGGAACGGCTGCGCTTCCTGTCGATTTCGGCCACCAATCTGGATGAATTCTACACCGTGCGCGTGGCGGGCTTGCGCGCCTTGGTCAAGGCGGGCAATTCCACCCTGTCGGAAGATGGCCGCAGCCCCGCCGAGCAGCTTGCGCTGATCCATGCCGATGCCCGCGAACTGATGCAGATGCAGCAAACCGTGTTCAAGCGCCTGCGCAAAGAAATGGAAAGCCAAGGCATCATCCTTTGCACCCGATCAAAGCTGACGGGCCGCGATCTGAAGTTTCTCGAAGACCACTTTTTGCGCAATGTCTTCCCCGTTCTGTCGCCCTTGGCGATTGATCCGGCCCACCCTTTCCCCTTCATTCCGAACACCGGCTTTTCGCTGGCGCTGGAACTGGAACGCGAAAGTGACCACCGCACGCTGAAGGCGCTTTTGCCGATTCCGCAGCAGATTGCCCGCTTCGTGCCGCTGCCCGGCAAAGAGGGCGAACTGCGTTTTCTGCCGCTGGAAGAACTGCTGCTTTTGCATCTGGATATGCTGTTTCCCGGCTATACGGACCGCGGCCATTGCCTGTTTCGGGTGCTGCGCGACAGCGATCTTGAAGTGGAAGACGAAGCCGAAGATCTGGTGCGCGAATTTGAAACTGCCCTGAAACGCCGGCGCCGAGGCGAGGTGATCCGCCTGAAACTGTCGGCCGGTGCGCCTGAAGATCTGCGCGCGCTGATCATGGAAGAACTGGCCGTCAAGGATGACGAGGCGGTTGAAGTCCGCGGGATGCTGGGCATTGCCGATCTGAAAGAGCTTGTGGTGTCCTCGCGCCCCGATCTTTTATGGCCGCCCTTCATCCCCCGCGTGCCTGAACGGGTGCAGGATAATGAAGGCGATATGTTCGCCGCGATCAAGCAGAAGGATATTCTGCTGCACCACCCCTATGAAACCTTTGATCTGGTGATCCGTTTTCTGGAACAGGCCGCGCGAGACCCGAATGTGCTGGCGATCAAGCAAACGCTTTACCGCACAAGCTGGGACAGCCCCGTGGTTTCCGCCCTGTGCGAAGCGGCCGAAGCGGGTAAATCGGTCACCGCGCTGGTGGAATTGAAGGCGCGTTTTGACGAAGCCGCCAATATCCGCCAGTCGCGCCGGTTGGAGCGGTCGGGCGCGCATGTGGTTTACGGCTTTATCAACTACAAAACCCACGCGAAAATCTCGACCGTGGTGCGGCGCGAAGGCGATCAGCTTGTCACCTATACCCATTACGGCACTGGCAATTACCACCCGATCACCGCGCGCATCTATACCGACCTTTCCTTTTTCACCTGCGATGCGGCGCTGGGGCGGGATGCGACCAAAGTTTTCAACTATCTCTCGGGCTATGTGCAGCCGCAGGGGCTTGAAAATCTTGCGATTTCCCCGATCAGCCTGAAGCCGCGCCTTCTGGAGATGATCGCGGCAGAGGCCGCCCATGCCCGCGCCGGCCGCCCGGCCGAGATTTGGGCGAAACTGAACAGCCTGATCGAACCCGAAGTCATCGACGCGCTTTATGCCGCCAGTCAGGCCGGGGTGAAGATCAGCCTTGTGGTGCGCGGCATCTGCGGCTTGCGCCCCGGCATCAAGGGGCTTTCGGAAAACATCCGGGTCAAATCCATCGTCGGGCGCTTTCTGGAACATTCCCGCATCGTTTGTTTCGGCAATGGCACGGGCCTGCCGGGCAAGCTGGCACGCGTCTATATCTCCTCGGCCGATTGGATGGGGCGCAACCTGACACGCCGGGTGGAAACCTTGGTCGAGATCAAGAACGACACGGTCAAGGCCCAGATCATGGGGCAGATCATGGCCGCCAATCTGGCGGATGAGGCGCAAAGCTGGCTTTTGGCGCCCAATGGCCGCTACATCCGCGATCTGGCCCCAACCGATGGCAGCGCCTTTAACTGCCACCATTTCTTTATGGAAAACCCTTCGCTTTCCGGCCGTGGCACCGCTGGGGCAAAGGATGTTCCGAAACTTGCCTGAAAGGGGTCCGATGACCGACGCCGTTACACCCGAAGAAGACCACGGCCCCTTTGGCCGGCCACTTTTCGACGACCCATCGGCGCGGGCGCTGTCTCGGGTGGGGGTGGTTGATGTCGGCTCCAACTCGGTGCGGATGGTGGTGTTTGATGGCGCGGCCCGCTCTCCTGCCTATTTCTACAACGAAAAAATCATGTGCGGCCTTGGCAAAGGTCTGGCAGAAACCGGCCAGCTTTCGGCCAGTGGCCGTGAGCGCGCGCTGTTGGCGCTGAAACGCTTTGCACTTTTGGCCAAGGGCATGGGCATTGCCACGCTGACCGTGGTTGCCACCGCCGCCGTGCGCGAAGCCACCGATGGGCCCGAGTTTCAGTTGCAGGTCTTGCGCGAAACCGGGTTGAAAATGTGGGTGATCGACGGCGGAGAAGAAGCCCGGCTTTCGGCGCAAGGCGTGCTGCTGGGCTGGCCTGACGCCAAGGGCATTGTCTGTGACATCGGCGGCAACTCGATGGAGCTTGCGCGGATCGGGGATGGCAAGGTGGGCCGCCGGGCGTCAACGCCGCTGGGGCCGTTCCGGCTGCAACAAGTGGCCGATACGCGTGAAAAGCGCGCGCAGCACATCGACCGCATCCTGAAAGACGCGCAGGCGCAGATCAAATCCACCGGCGAACGCATCTATCTGGTGGGCGGCTCGTGGCGGGTGATTGCGCGGCTGGATATGGAGCGGCGCAGCTATCCGCTGACGGTTCTGCACGAATACCGCATGACACCAAAGGGGCTTTTGGACACGATCGACTGGATCGAGACTTCGGATCTGGCGGTTCTGCGCGCCCGCACCGGCACCAGTTCGGAACGAATGGAGCTGGTGCCCCTGGCCTGCGAAGTGATGCGCGAGCTGATAAAGCTTTTGAAACCTTCAGAAATTGACGTATCGGCCTATGGCATCCGCGAAGGGCTGCTTTATGAACAGATGCCCGAAAGGCTGCGCCGCCGCGACCCGCTGATCGAAGCGGCGCGGATGTCGGAACAGACGCAGGCGCGCATTCCGGGCTTTGGCAAAAAGCTGTTCAACTTTCTGGAACCGCTGTTCAAAGATGCCAGCGAAGAAAGGCTGCGGCTGATAAAGGCGGCGTGCCTGTTGCATGACACGACGTGGCGCGCCCATCCCGATTTCCGCGCCGAAGCCTGCTTTGACAACGCCACCCGCGCCAATCTGGGCGGGCTGGATCACCCCGGCCGGGTGTTCTTGGGGCTGGCGCTGTTGCACCGCTATAAAAACAGCCGGGCGGGTTCGCGTCTGGAACCGATGTTCCGGCTTTTGTCGGAAGACGACATTCGCGATGCCGAGGTTTTGGGCAAAGCCATGCGATTTGGCGCGATGTTTTCCATGGGCGACCCGGCACTGGCGGCGTCTTTGGCTTGGCAGCCGCGCAAACGGCTTTTGGAACTGCGGCTGAACGAAACCGGCCGCGGCCTGTTTGGCGAAGTGGCGCAGGCGCGATTTGCCTCCTTGGTGCAGGCTTTGAAAGCCACGCCGAAAATACTGGATGAAAATGCTGGAATTTGACCATATCGCCATATCTGCCAATGACTTGGCAGAAGGTGTTGATGCAGTTGAAACCGCGCTTGGTGTCACGCTCGTGGGGGGTGGCCAACATCCGCATATGGCCACCCATAACCGGCTTTTGGGCTTGGGCGATCTTTATCTTGAAGTGATCGCGGCAGATCCATCGGCCCCACGCCCGCAATGGCCGCGCTGGTTCGATTTGGATAATTTTCAGGGCAAGACCCGGCTTACAAACTGGATTACACGTTCGAAAAGTATAAACGCCGATTTGCTGCGCTGCCCGGCAGGAACCGGCATTCCGGTTGATTTGCAGCGCGGCGATTATCGCTGGCAAATGGCGGTGCCTGCCGATGGCAAGCTGCCCTTCGACGGCGGATTTCCGGCGCTGATCCAATGGCACGGGACGCTGCATCCGGCCCATGCCCTGCCGGAAAGTGGCTTGCGCCTGCGGCAGTTGGAAATCGCCCATCCCGAAGCCCCGGCCCTGCGCGCAGCCCTTGCCGGGCTGTTCAGCGATCCGCGTGTTGTCATTGTCGAAGGCCCGGCCAAAGCCATGCGCGCCACCTTCACCACCCCGCATGGGCCAAGGGTGCTGGAATGATCCGGCCCGCAACTGTGGCCGATGCTCCGGCGATTGCGGCGATCTGGAACCAGATTATCCGCGACACCACCGCCACCTTCACCACCGCCGAGAAAGACCCCACCGCAATTGCCGCCCAGATTGCCAGCGGTGCGCCATGGTGGGTGGCCTGCATTAATGAAACCGTGCAAGGCCATGCAAATTATGGACAATTTCGCGGCGGCCCCGGTTATGCGCGCAGCATGGAGCACTCTGTACATTTGTACAATGCCGCCAAAGGTCAGGGCCTTGGCCGGGGTTTGATGGCGGCGCTGGAAGACCATGCCAAGGCCGCCGGCGTGCATGTCATGGTGGCGGGCGTCTCATCAGAAAACCCCGAGGGCCGCGCCTTTCATGGCCGGATCGGCTATGTCGAATGCGGCCGCGTGGCGCAGGCGGGCTTCAAATGGGGCCGCTATCTTGACCTGATCTTGATGCAGAAAATTCTGGGCTGAAAAGCCGCCCCTTCCCGCCCCCCGGCTTCCCGGTTAAGCTATCGCCATGTCGATCTGGACCCGCATCAGCGCCGCGCTTTCCGCCCTTGCCAAAGGCGAGCAGCTTTCGGTTGTCTTCGACCATCTGAAAGCCGCCCCCGACCCGGAACGTTCGGTTGGCTTTACCATTGCCGTCATCGCGCTGGGGGCCAAACTGGCCAAGGCCGACGGGCAGGTCAGCCGCGATGAGGTTGCCGCCTTTCGCCGGGTTTTCACCCTGCCGCCGGGCGAAGAACGCAACGCCGCCCGCGTGTTCAATCTGGCCCGGCAAGATGTGGCGGGCTTTGACATTTATGCCCGCAAGATTGCCGCGATGTTTGTCGATAAAGACCACCCCGACAACCGCGCGCTGTTCATCGACCTGATCGAAGGGCTGTTTCACATCGCGCTGGCCGATGACATCCTGCACGAAGACGAAGACGCCTTTCTGGCCCATACCGCCGAGATTTTCGGGCTGGACGCGCGCTGCTATCGCGCCATCCGGGCCAGGCTGGTCGAAGGCGCGGCGCGCGACCCCTATGATCTTCTGGGCGTGGCCCATGACGCCGGGATCGCGGAAATCCGCGCCGCGTGGAAACAGGCCGTGCGCGACAATCACCCCGACGCCATGATCGCCCGCGGTGTTCCGCCCGAAGCGGTGGTTCTGGCCGAACGCCGGCTGATCGCCATCAATGCCGCCTGGGAAAACCTGCGCGACAGGCTGGCGGCATGACCGCGCCGCGCCCCTTACGGCTGGCCACCTATAATATCGAATGGTTCAACGCGCTTTTTGACGACCGGGGCCGGATATTGGAAGACGGCGAACTTTCCGCCCGCTACAAAACCAGCCGCCGCGACCAGCTTGGCGCCATTGCCATTGTGCTGACCGCGCTGAACGCCGATGGGATCTTGATCGTCGAAGCCCCCGATCAGGGCTCACGGCGTTCCACGGTGCGCGCCTTGGAAAACTTTGCCCGCCATTTTGGCCTGCGCACCCGCAAGGCACTGCATGGTTTCACCTCGGAAACCGAACAGGAGATTGCCTTTCTTTATGATCCGGCCCGCCTGAGCGCCAGCCACATCCCCTTGGGAGAGCCCGCCCCCGCGCATGGGGCCGATGGCGCGCCGCGCTTTGACACCACCTTGCGCGCCGATCTGGATCTCGACGGGGTGGCCGAACAGATCCGCTTTTCCAAACCCCCTTTGGAACTGGCGCTGACCATCCGCGGCCAGCGGCTGCACCTGATCGGCGTTCATGCCAAATCAAAGGCCCCGCATGGCCAGATCAGCCCGGCGCAATTCACCCGCATTTCCATTGAAAACCGCCGTAAGCAACTGGCCGAATGCCAATGGCTGCGCCGCCGGATTGATACCCAACTGGAGGCCGGCGACAGCATGATTGTGCTGGGCGATTTCAACGATGGTCCGGGGCTGGATGAATATGAAAAACTTTTCGGCCATTCCGGGGTGGAAATTGCCATGGGCCTTGATGAGGCCCCCGACCGCCGGCTGTTTGACCCGCACGCCTGCATGGCGCTGGCGCGGCGCACCGGCTTTTCGCCCACCACCGCCCGCTTTTGGCTGGCCCCGCAAAGGCGCTATTTCGAGGCGCTTTTGGATTTCATCATGGTCTCGCCTGATCTTGCAGCGCGCCGGCCCGATTGGCGCATCTGGCACCCCTACAATGACCCAGCGGTCATGGCGGTGCCGGAACTGCGCGATGCGCTCTTGACCGCGTCAGATCATTTTCCGGTCACAATCGACCTGCCTTTGAATTGAAATTCACCAGCCGCACCCCCATATCGCGGGGATGAAACCGGTTCACCTTGCCCTTGTCCTTTGCCTTTCCGGCGCCTTTGCGCCCCCCGTTCTGGCGCAAACCGCCGCCCCCGATGGCGATGGTCAGGATGTGGAGCAGGGTTTCAGCCTGATGGAGGAAGGCGCGAAGCTTTTGCTCAGGGGGCTGATGGCGGAAATGGAGCCTGCGCTTGATGAAATGGGCACGGCCCTGTCAGAACTGGAACCGGCGCTGAAAGATTTGCAGCCGCGACTGCTGGAGTTTTTGGCGCTGGTGGATGATCTGACGAATTACCAGCCGCCCGAACGGCTGGAAAACGGCGATATTCTTATCCGCCGCAAACCGGGTGCGCCCCCGGCCCCGCCGCTGCCTGTCCCCCCGGACAGCGCCGATAGCACCCCCCAAACCGATCTCTGACCCCTTCCCGACCAAGGAGCCAGCTTTGCACCACGCCCCCCGCCCCACCGGGTTTCTGACCCGCCTTGTCCACCACGAAGCCTTTGCCGGCGTGTTGATGATCCTGGCCGCTGCGCTGGCGCTGGCGCTGGCCAACTCTGGCCTTGCCGGCAGTTATCACGACATTCTTGCCACCAAATTCACCATTTCTTATGGCGATGCCAGCCTGTCAAAACCGCTGCTGTTATGGATCAATGACGGGCTGATGGCGGTGTTTTTCTTCCTGATCGGGCTGGAGTTGAAGCGCGAGATGGTCGAAGGCCGGCTAAGAAATCCGCGTGATGTGGCCCTGCCCGGCCTTGCCGCCCTTGGCGGGATGCTGGCACCGATGGCGGTGTTCCTGGCTGTGACCCGGTCTTATCCTGATCTATACCCCGGCTGGGCCATTCCGGCGGCCACCGATATTGCCTTTGCAATGGGGGTGCTGGCGCTTTTGGGGCGCCGTGTGCCTGCGACGCTGAAGATCTTTCTGCTGACGCTGGCCATTTTGGATGACATGGGCGCGATCCTGATCATCGCGCTGTTTTATGGTTCAGGCATCAAGCTGGCCTATCTGGGCATGGCGCTGGTGCCGCTGGCGGGGTTGGTGGCGCTGAACCTGCGCGGCACGCATCGCATCGCGCCCTTTATCCTATTGGGCGCGGTGATGTGGTTTTTCGTGCTGAAATCCGGCATTCATCCAACGGTTGCGGGCGTGGCCACGGCCTTTTGCATTCCGCTGAAAGACCGCTTCGGAAAATCGCCGCTGCATGGGCTGGAACACAGCCTGCACCCTTACGTCAATTTCCTGATTGCCCCGATCTTTGCGCTGGCCAATGCCGGGGTTGATCTGTCGGGCCTTGCGCTGGCCGATCTGATCGCACCTTTGCCACTGGGCATTGCGGCGGGGCTGTTTTTGGGCAAACAGCTTGGTGTTTTCGGCGCAAGCTGGGCGCTGGTGCGGCTGGGCTGGGCGCAACTGCCACAGGGGGTAAGCTGGCCCATGCTGTGGGGCCTGTCGATGCTGGCCGGGATCGGGTTCACCATGTCTTTGTTCATCGGTTCGCTCAGCTATCCGGGCGAGGCGATGATGAACATGGTGCGGCTGGGGGTTCTCTTGGGATCGGCCCTGGCCGCCATTGCGGGCTATGTCACCCTGCGGGCGGCAACCCGTCCGGCCCCGGCCGAATCCTGAAACAAAAAATCGCCGCCAGGATCAACCGGCGACGATTTTTCGTAGAAAAATCAGCGTGTCAGCCGCGCGCGGCGCGGATCAGACCAAGGATATTTTTCGCAGCTTCGGGAATATTGGTGCCGGGGCCGAAAATGGCCTTTACCCCCGCCCCCATCAGGAATTCATAGTCCTGCTGCGGAATGACGCCGCCGCAGATTACCAGAATATCGCCTGCGCCTTTGGCGTTCAGCGCCTCGATCAGCTTGGGCGCAAGGGTCTTGTGGCCCGCCGCCTGCGAGGAAATCCCGATGACATGCACGTCATTGTCGATAGCATCCTGCGCCGCCTCCTCCGGGGTCTGGAACAAGGGGCCGACGTCAACGTCAAAGCCGATGTCGGCAAAGGCGGTGGCAATGACCTTGGCGCCGCGGTCGTGGCCATCCTGCCCCATTTTCACCACCAGCATACGCGGGCGGCGGCCTTCTTCTTCGACAAAGGCCTCGACATCTTTCTGTATGGCCTCAAAGCCCGCGTCGCCCTCATAGGCGGCGCCATAGACCCCGGCCAGCGTTTTCACTTCCGCGCGGTGGCGGCCAAAGACCTTTTCCATGGCGTCCGAAATCTCCCCTACCGATGCGCGGGCGCGGGCGGCTTCGACCGCTGCCGCCAAAAGATTGCCGCCCTTTTCTGCGCGGGTGGTCAGTTCGGCCAAGGCCGCCTGACAGGCCGCCTCATCCCGTGCCGCACGGGTGGCTTTCAGCCGGGCGATCTGGGCTTCGCGCACCTTCATGTTGTCGATGTCGAGAATGTCGATCGGGTCTTGCTTGGCCAGCCGGTATTTGTTGACCCCGACGATCACCTCATCGCCACGGTCAATCGCGGCCTGACGGCGCGCGGCGGATTCCTCGATCCTGAGCTTGGGCATACCGCTGGCCACCGCCTTGGTCATGCCGCCCATCGCCTCAACCTCTTCGATCAGCGCCCAAGCCTTTTCGGCCAGTTCGCTGGTCAGGCTTTCAACGTAATAGCTGCCCGCCAAGGGATCTACGACATGGGTGATGCCGGTTTCTTCTTGCAAGATAAGCTGGGTGTTACGGGCAATGCGGGCCGAAAATTCGGTCGGCAGGGCAATCGCCTCGTCCAGCGCGTTGGTATGAAGCGACTGCGTGCCGCCAAGGGCCGCCGCCATCGCCTCGTATGCGGTGCGGATCACGTTGTTATAGGGGTCTTGCTCTTGCAAGCTGACGCCCGAGGTCTGGCAATGGGTGCGCAGCATCAGGCTGCCCGGCTTTTGCGGTTTGAATTCCGACATGATGCGGTGCCAAAGCTGGCGCGCGGCACGCAGCTTGGCGGCCTCCATGAAGAAATTCATGCCGATGGCGAAGAAGAACGACAGCCGCCCGGCGAAATCATCCACATTCATGCCACGCGCGATGGCGGCGCGGACATATTCGCGCCCGTCGGCCAGCGTGAAGGCCAGCTCTTGCACAAGGTTCGCGCCGGCTTCCTGCATATGATAGCCGGAAATCGAGATTGAGTTGAACTTGGGCATCTCGGCGGACGTATATTCGATAATGTCCGCGATGATTCGCATCGAGGGTTCGGGCGGATAGATATAGGTGTTGCGGACCATGAATTCTTTCAGAATGTCATTCTGAATGGTGCCGGAAAGGGCGGCGCGCGACACGCCCTGTTCTTCGCCCGTCACGATGAAATTCGCCAAAATCGGAATCACCGCGCCGTTCATCGTCATGGAAACGCTGATTTTATCCAGCGGGATGCCATCAAACAGGATCTTCATATCTTCGACCGAGTCGATGGCCACACCGGCCTTGCCGACATCGCCCACCACGCGGGGGTGGTCAGAATCATAGCCGCGATGGGTGGCCAGATCGAAGGCCACGGAAACACCCTGCTGGCCCGCCGCCAGCGCCTTGCGGTAAAAGGCGTTGCTCTCTTCGGCGGTGGAAAAACCCGCATATTGCCGGATGGTCCAGGGCCGGCCGGCATACATCGTGGCGCGCACACCGCGGGTGAAGGGCGCAATGCCCGGCATCTCGCCCATCTGGGCCAGACCTGCCACATCTTCGGCGGTGTAAAGCGGTTTGACACGGATGCCTTCCAGCGTTTCCCAGTTGAGGCTGTCAACCGGCTTGTCGCGGAGTTCCTTGGCGGCGGTTTTTTCCCAATCGGCGCGGGTGGGCATGGCAAGTCCTATCGTGGTTCTGGCGGCAGGCGCCGGGGGTTTTGCACCCCCGGACCCCCGCAGGATATTTCAGCACAGAGGATGAAACCGGGGGCTGGGGTTATTCGAATTCGATAATCACGTCATCGACCTTGAGGCTGGCGCCAGCGGCGGCGCGGACGGCTTTGACCACGCCTTTTCTTTCGGCCTTGAGGATGTTTTCCATCTTCATCGCCTCAACCGCGGCAAGCGCCTGACCTTCCTGCACCTCTTGCCCGGCTTCGACCATGATGCGGGTGACGAGGCCGGGCATCGGGCAAAGCAGGAATTTCGAGGTGTCGGGCGGCAGTTTTTCCAGCATCAGCTTGGCCAGTTCGGCCTGACGCGGGGTGCGGACATGGCATTTCAGATCTGCACCGCGCAGGCGCAGGCGGAAGCCGCCCGAGATCTTGCCGGCCTTCATGACCAAAGGTGCGCCATCGACCATCAGGCGCGCCAAAGGCTGGCCGGGAACCCAGTCAGAAGTGACGCGGCGGGTGGTGCCATCGGAGAAGGTAACGCTGGAGCCTTCATGATCGGCCGCGATCTTTACCGCATGGTCAACCCCTTGCAGGGTCACGACCCAATCATCGCCCACCCGGCGTTCGTGGTTGTCCATGGTGCCGGTGATCCGGGTGCGGCGGATTTCCGCGACGCGGTTCATTGCGGCCGCGGCCGCGGCGGCGCGGGCGAGGGTTTCGCCATCAAGCGGCACGCCATTGAAGCCCTCGGGGTATTCTTCCGCGATGAAGGCGGTGGTGATATTGCCAGAGGTAAAGCGCGGGTGGTCCATCACTGCGGCGCAGAAGGGCAGGTTATGGCCGATGCCTTCGACTTCGAATGTATCAAGGGCAAGGCGCATTTCTTCGATCGCATGGGCGCGCGTTTTGCCCCAGGTGCAGAGTTTCGCGATCATCGGGTCATAATACATGCTGATCTCGCCGCCCTCATAGACGCCGGTGTCGTTGCGCACGATGCCGCCGCCCTGCGTTGCCCCTTCGACGGGCGGGCGATAGCGGGTCAGCCGGCCGATCGAGGGCAGGAAGTTGCGATAGGGGTCTTCGGCGTAAAGCCGGCTTTCCATCGCCCAGCCGTTGATCTTGATGTCTTCCTGTTTGAACGGCAGCGGCTCGCCATTGGCGACGCGGATCATCTGTTCGACAAGATCAATGCCGGTGATAAGTTCGGTGACGGGGTGTTCCACCTGAAGGCGGGTGTTCATTTCCAGAAAGTAGAAGTTGCGGTTGCCATCGACGATGAATTCGACCGTGCCGGCAGAGGTATAGCCGACCGCCTTGGCCAGCGCGCAGGCCTGTTCGCCCATCGCCTTGCGGGTGGCGGCATCAAGGAAGGGCGACGGCGCTTCTTCAATGACCTTTTGGTTGCGGCGCTGGATCGAACATTCGCGTTCATGCAGGTAAACGCAATTGCCGTGCTGGTCTGCCAGCACCTGAATTTCGATATGGCGCGGCTGGGTGACGAATTTTTCGATGAAAATCCGGTCATCGCCAAAGCTCGCCGCCGCCTCGTTCTTCGAAGACTGGAAGCCTTCGCGCGCTTCGTCATCGTTCCAGGCGATGCGCATCCCCTTGCCACCGCCGCCGGCGCTGGCCTTGATCATCACCGGATAGCCGATTTCGCGGCTGATCTTCACCGCTTCATCGGCATCGGCAATCAGCCCCATATAGCCCGGAACCGTGTTGACCCCCGCTTCCATAGCGATTTTCTTCGAGGTGATCTTGTCGCCCATCGCCTCAATCGCCGGGCTGGGCGGGCCGACAAAGACCACGCCCGCCTTTTCCAAGGCCGCCGCGAAGTTCATGTTTTCGCTGAGAAAACCATAACCCGGATGCACCGCCTCAGCCCCGGTCTGGGCGATGGCTGCCATGATCTTGTCGATCACGATATAGGACTGCGCGGCGGCGGGCGGGCCGATATGCACCGCCTCATCCGCCATCTGCACATGCAGCGCGCCGCGGTCGGCGTCGGAATAGACCGCAACCGTCTTGATCCCCATCAGCTTCGCGGATTTGATCACGCGGCAGGCGATTTCGCCCCGGTTGGCGATCAGGATTTTCTGGAACATCGGTCTCTCCCTCAGGTCAGCGCCGCCATGGGGCGGGAAATGGAAAAGCCACCCACGGGGAATGCCCCATGGGTGGCCAATTGGTAGTGATGCCCGGCCGCCGTGGTGGCGGTCAGGTCAGATTTGTCAGCAGCCGAGCGTGCCCGGAATGGTGCAGGATGCAGCGCCTGCAAGGCCGCCGATGACCGCCCCGTTAAGCACATTACCGTCGGTGGCGTCGGCAACAACCGCGCCTGCGACCGCACCGGCAAGCCCGCGCGAACCGGGGTCTTGCATACAGCCCGCAAGCGGGGTTGCGATAAGAAGGAATGCAATGATTTTCCGCATGATGTCTTGCCTCTTTGCGATGTTGTTATTGCAGGCAATTTTAGCCCGACATCATCGGAAACGGAAGGCGAAACTGCCGCGGCAGAGGGGCGCGGCAAGTGCCATTCGGCAAAAAGCTGCCCATCTGGCACAGCACCACGCAAGGCGGAAAAAAGCGGCCCAACCCCGGCGGGGCTGGGCCAGACAGAAGGGAAAGGGCAACAGCGGGGGGCAGGACCGAACGGGCCACAACCGCCAACCTTGCCATCCTGCAAGCCTGCCTGAGTCGAGGCAAAGCCTGTTTTGCCAAGCCCGAAGGATTGGGCAAAAAGCTGCCAAGAGAACAAGGGCTTGCGCGGATTCATGCCTATTCGTCCTCATCCTCGTCATCCCAGACGAATTCTTCGGCGTCGGGGGCGAAAACTTCGGGGAAAGCGGCTTCGGCGCGCTTGAGGTCGATCTTTAGCAGCGCGTCATAGGAACAGGGATCAAACGGGTCTTCGGCGGGCACCACTTCGCGGCCGAAAAGCCAGGAAAGGCGGCCCGCATCAAGATTACCGCGTTCAAAGGGTTCTTCGCCAAACTGGGCCCAAAGTGCTGCCATGAAGGCGATGTCGGCCTTGCGATCGGGCTGCTTGCGGTCTTTGAACCGTTCCCGCCGAATGATCTTGGTCGCGCCTTCCTTGACGTTGGCGCGGCGGATGGTGAACTGAAAATCGGTGCCGGTCAGGCGGCTGGGGAAGCCACGATGCTTCAGCATGGGCGCTCCTTTCTGCACAAGGGGCGCAAGGGTGGCAACAGCGCAAAGGCGGGGCGCATCCGGTCAGCCCCCCGGCGCGTTCCCTGATGGGCCCATGGTTGGATGCCGGGGCGTTCTAGCCGCAAACTGCCGCAAAGGGCAGACAGAAAAAGGGCGGGCCGGGGCGCAACCGCCCCTTTGGCCCGCCCTATGGTTTTGTCAGTACTTCTGAGTGGGCACGTCAACCGTGACGGCCGGCTCGTCCACATAGACGACTTCTTCCTGTTTGCCCGCACAAGCGGCCACAAAGGCGACAAGGCAAAGTGACAGAATGATCTTGGTGCTCGACATTCTCGACTCCTATGTTCTTGGGGGGCCGAAAAAACCGCCGACCCCCATCTGAAGGTGCAGGCCGCTTGGGTTCGGCCTGCGTGAACAATAGCCGACAAAGCACCGAATTGACACGGAATTTCAGACAATGCCACCGCCTGTGGCTTGGCGGCATCAAAGCGGGGGGGGGCGGCGCGCTCCACCACAAGATGTAGCAAATACATCAAAACACCTCCCAGATGCAGGCCCCGTTTTCGATGCTATAGGCTTCGAAAAACTGCGTTGCGTCGGGGTCAGCCTCGCCAAAGGGCACGGGGCGGTCTTCCAATGAGATGATGATCTGGCTGGGCACAGGGCCAAATTCGGCCACCCGCGCCAAGGCATAGTTCTGGCACAGCCAGAGCATATCTTCGGCGGCGGTGTCAAAACCGACCGTGCCACCTTCGGCCGCAATCTCGGGCGCAAGGAAACGAAAGCGCGCCACCGCCCCCATCGGGCCGGGCGCATTGGAGATGGTTTCGATCAGCGTCACCGTCTGGCACGAAGGCAGCGCAAGCACCAGCCCATCGCCGGGCACAACGCGCCCGCCGCCGCTTTCGGCCTGCCAGATTTGCCCCTGATCGCCCATCGGATGCGGCCCTTACAGCGGAATATTGTCGTGCTTTTTCCAAGGGTTCGTCAGCCGCTTGCCCCGAAGCGAGGCAAAGGCCCGCGCCACGCGGCGACGGGTGGAATGCGGCATGATCACCTCGTCGATAAAGCCCTTTTCGGCGGCCACGAAGGGGTTGGCGAAACGGCCTTCATATTCCTTGGTCAGCCGGGCGATTTCTTCGGGCGATTTGCCACGATGGATGATTTCGGTCGCACCCTTGGCCCCCATCACCGCAATCTCGGCCGTGGGCCAGGCATAGTTGAAATCGCCGCGCAGGTGCTTGGAGGCCATCACATCATAGGCCCCGCCATAGGCTTTGCGGGTGATCACCGTGACCTTTGGCACCGTCGCCTCGCCATAGGCAAAGAGCAGTTTCGCGCCATGTTTGATGACGCCGCCATATTCCTGCGCCGTGCCGGGCAGGAAGCCTGGCACATCGACCAGCGTCAGGATCGGAATTTCAAAGGCATCGCAAAAACGCACGAACCGCGCGGCCTTGCGGCTGGCGTCAATATCAAGGCAGCCGGCCAGCACCATCGGCTGGTTCGCGACAACGCCGGTGGTCTGGCCTTCGATGCGGACAAAACCGGTGATGATATTGGCCGCGAAATCCTTCTGGATTTCAAAGAAATCGCCTTCGTCCGCCACCTTCAGGATCAGCTCTTTCATGTCATAGGGCTGATTGGGGTTATCGGGGATTAGCGTATCAAGGCTTGCCTCAAGACGGGCCGGATCGTCGAAGAAGGGCCGCACCGGGGCCTTTTCGCGGTTGTTCAGCGGCAGGAAATCGACCAGGCGGCGCACCTCGGCCAGCGCCTCGACATCGTTTTCAAAGGCGCCATCAGCCACAGAGGATTTCTTGGTATGGGTGGTCGCACCGCCCAGTTCTTCGGCCGTCACCACCTCATTCGTCACGGTTTTCACCACATCGGGGCCGGTGACGAACATGTAAGAGCTGTCTTTCACCATGAAGATGAAATCGGTCATGGCCGGGCTGTAAACCGCCCCGCCCGCACAGGGCCCCATGATGACAGAAATTTGCGGCACCACGCCTGACGCCATGATGTTGCGCTGAAACACCTCGGCATAGCCGGCCAATGAGGCCACGCCTTCCTGAATCCGCGCGCCACCGCTGTCGTTCAGGCCGATCACCGGCGCGCCGTTTTGCAAGGCCATATCCATGATCTTGCAGATCTTTTGCGCGTGCGTTTCCGACAAAGAGCCGCCGAACACCGTGAAGTCCTGGGAAAACACATAGACCATACGGCCATTCACCGTGCCCCAGCCCGTGACCACACCATCGCCCGCGGGCCGGTCTGCTTCCATGCCGAAATCGACACAGCGATGCGCCACGAACATGTCAAACTCTTCGAACGACCCCTCGTCCAGAAGAAGTTCAATGCGTTCGCGCGCGGTCAGCTTGCCCTTGGCGTGCTGCGCATCAATACGGCGCTGCCCCCCGCCCTGCCGGGCAACGTTGCGGCGCTGTTCAAGCTGGTCGAGAATGTCTTTCATGGCAGGCCTCCCCAATATTGGCCGCACCATATCGCCGCACCGCAGCGGTTCAAAGCGGAATCGCGTAAATTTGCATACTACCGACAGGCTTAGCTTTGCTAATTGCAAATCTGCAAACTTTCCCTCCAACTGACGGCTTTCCAAGCCCCCGCGCCGGCCCTATTCTGCACCGGCACATCACGGAGCCATCATGTCCCTGCCCATCCCTTTCGTCACCGTTGGCCTGCTGATGGTGTCAAACATTTTCATGACATTCGCATGGTATGGGCATCTGAAATTCAAAAGCGCCGGGCTGATCACGGTGATCTTTGTGTCATGGGGCATTGCGCTGTTTGAATATCTCTTGATGGTGCCAGCAAACCGCATTGGGCATGGCTATTTTTCCACCGCTGAGCTGAAAACCATTCAAGAGGTGACAACCCTTTCCGTTTTCGCTGTATTTTCCGTATTTTACATGAAAGAGCCGCTAAGCTGGAACTATCTGGTCGGCTTTAGCTTCATCGCCACCGGAGCGTTTTTCATCTTTCACAAATGGGCCTAGACTTGCCCCCGGTAGCGGCGTAGCCCTTGGGGATGACGCCGAAAACCATTTTCCTGAACCGCAGCACGCCGCCGCATGTCTTTACCCTTGTGATGCTTGCCGGGCTGTCCGCGCTGACGATGAACATCTTCCTGCCCTCGTTGCCGGGCATGGCCAAGTGGTTCGAAGTTCCCTATGCGCTGATGCAGCTTTCGGTCGCGCTTTATCTTGGGCTGTCGGCGCTCTTGCAAATCGCCATCGGGCCAATCTCTGACCGTTATGGCCGGCGCAAGGTGGTTCTGGGCGCGCTGGTGCTGTTCTTGCTGGCCACGATCGGCACGCTTCTGGCGCCGAATGCCACGGTGTTCTTGTTCTTCCGCATGGCGCAGGCGGTGGTGGCGGCGGGCATGGTGCTGTCGCGCGCGATCGTGCGCGACATGGTATCTGATGCCGAAGCGGCCTCGATGATCGGCTATGTCACCATGGGCATGTCGCTGGTGCCGATGATCGGCCCGGTGATTGGCGGCTTTCTGGACGAAGCCTTTGGCTGGCAGGCAAGCTTTTCGCTGCTTTTGCTGATCGGGCTTGGCGTAACGGCGCTGGTCTGGGCCGATCTTGGCGAAACCTCCGCCCCCAAAGAGGGCCGCTTCATCGACCAGTTGCGCGGCTATCCCGCCTTGCTGTCTTCGCGCCGGTTCTGGGGCTATTGCATGGCGGCAGCCTTTTCTTCGGGCTGCTTTTTCGTCTACCTCGGCGGCGCGCCCTTTGTCGGCAACGAAATCTTCAAGCTTTCCTCGCGCGATGTCGGGCTTTTGTTTTCCCTGACAGCAATCGGCTATCTGGTGGGCAACTTCCTGTCGGGGCGCTATTCGGTGCGCGTGGGGATGAACCGCATGGTGCTTTTGGGCGCCCTGACCACAACCGCGGCGATTGGCAGCCTGACGCTTGTCACGCTGGCCGGCCTTTCTGGCCCGGTGGTGTTTTTCGCCCTGACCATGCCGATGGGCGTTGGCAACGGGCTTTGCCTGCCCAATGCCAATGCCGGCATCCTTTCGGTGCGCCCGGAACTGGCCGGCACGGCGGCAGGGCTTGGCGGCGCCATCATGATCGGCGGCGGCGCGGCGCTGGCGGCACTGGCGGGGCGGCTTTTGGGGCCGGGTTCAAGCGAAATGCCGCTGATCTGGCTGATGCTGGCCTCCTCCATCGGCTCAGTCTTCGCGATCTTGCTGGTCATGCAGCGCGCCCGCCGCCTTGGCATTGCGCCCTGACGCATAAGCAGGCTTGACGCCCGAAATTTGCAAAGCCACGGTTGGATTTGCAAAGGGGGGCGAAAATGGCAACGCAAAAGCTTTATGCCGGGGCCAAGCTGCGCGAATTGCGCGGCCGGATCGGGCTGACCCAACGGGTTTTCGCAGACAAGCTTGGCGTGTCGCTGCCCTATCTGAACCAGATGGAAAACAATCACCGCCCGGTTTCGGCCGCGGTGGTGCTGGCCTTGGCACAGGAATTCGGGCTGGATGTCACCGAACTGACCGTAGGCGAAGGCGAACGGCTGGTTTCAGACATGCGCGAGGCCCTGGCAGACCCGGTCTTCGCCAAATCTGCCCCGCCCCTGGCAGACCTGCGGCTTGCCGCCTCAAATGCCCCTGCCCTCGCCCGCGCCTTTCTGGATCTGCACCGCGCCTATCGCCAAAGCCATGAACGCCTTGCCTCGCTGGACGAAGCCCTTGGGCGCGACGATGCCGGCCTGCGCGCCAGCCCTTGGGAAGAAGTGCGCGACTTCTTTCACTATTGCGACAATTACGTCGATGCCATCGACCGCGCCGCCGAACATTTCGCCCTCAGCGCAAGCAACGGCAAAGACATGCTGATCGCCGCCGCCGATGCCCTGAAAAAGCGCGGGCTGGAGGTGCAGTTCTCCGACAATGGCGCGCTGCGCCATTATGACAGCAACAGCCGCCGGCTGAACCTTTCGGCCCGCGCCGCCGCCCCCACCCAGCGCTTTCAACTGCTCTATCAGGTGGCGCTGCAAACCCAGAATGAACTGCTTGAGGCAACGCTGGATCTCGCCCGCTTTGCCACGCCCGAAGCCCGCGACATCGCCAAGATCGGCCTTGCCAATTACTTCGCCGGTGCCGCCCTGATGCCCTATCGCGCCTTTCTTGAGGCCGCGCAGAAAACCCGGCACGATCTGGAACGGCTTTCCGATATGTTCGGCGCCTCGATCGAACAGGTCGCGCATCGGCTGTCCACGCTGCAAAGGCCGGGGGCAAAGGGCATCCCCTTCTTCTTTGTCCGCGTCGATCAGGCCGGCACGATCACCAAACGCCATTCAGCCACCCGGCTGCAATTTGCCCGCTTTGGCGGGGCCTGCCCATTGTGGAATGTGCATCGCGCCTTTGAAACGCCGGGCCATTTCCTGCGCCAATTGGCTGAAACCCCCGATGGCGTACGCTATCTTTGCCTGTCGCGCGACGTGTCAAAACCAGGCGGGGCCTTTCTGGCCCCCGTGCGCCGCTATGCCATCGGGCTTGGCTGCGAAATCACCCATGCCGCCAGCCTTGTCTATTCCGACGGGCTGGATCTGAAGGGCCGCTTTGAACCGATCGGCATTTCCTGCCGCATCTGCGAAAGGCGCGATTGCCACCAGCGCTCGGTGCCCCCGCTGGAACGCCGCCTGCGGGTGGACCCTGACCACCGCGATCTTCTGCCCTATGACATCGCAGACTGACATCGCCCCCATCCTCTGTGTGAAAATATCCTCAGGGGTGAGCCGCGCCAGCGGCGAGGGGGCAGACAGCCCCCTTCTTCTTGCGGGGGGCGGGGCTTTGGCCTAGGACGGGCACAAGTTTCCCGGAGGTGCAAATGCCGACGTTCCTGAACAGCCAAGACGCCGATTTCGAGGCCCGCTTCACCGCCCTTCTGGGCCAAAAGCGCGAAGACAGCCCGGATGTCGATGCCACGGTTGCCGCCATCATCGCGGATGTGCGGGCGCGGGGCGATGCGGCGGTGCGCGAACTCACCGCCAAATTTGACCGTCTGGACCTGACGCCCGACGCGTTTGCCTTTTCCGAGGCCGAGATCGACGCCGAAATCGCCAGGGTTTGCCCCGAAGATCGCGCCGCACTGGAACTGGCGGCTGACCGCATCCGCGCCTATCACGCGCGGCAGATGCCCGAAGATGCGCTTTGGACCGAACCCAGCGGAGCCACCCTTGGCTGGCGCTGGACACCGGTAACGGCGGCCGGGCTTTATGTGCCGGGGGGGCTGGCAAGCTATCCTTCCTCGGTTTTGATGAATGCCATTCCGGCCAAGGTCGCGGGCGTCAAACGTCTGGTCATCACCTGCCCCACACCGGACGGGGCAGTGAACCCATTGGTGCTTTTGGCCGCGCGGCTTTCGGGGGTGGATACGGTTTACCGCATTGGCGGCGCGCAGGCGGTGGCGGCGCTGGCCTATGGCACTGAAACCATCACGGCGGTGGACAAGATCACCGGGCCGGGCAATGCCTTTGTCGCCGCCGCCAAGCGCCGGGTCTTTGGCAAGGTTGGCATCGACATGATCGCCGGCCCTTCTGAAATTCTGGTGATTGCCGACGGCGATAATAACCCCGACTGGATCGCGCTTGATCTGCTGAGCCAGGCCGAACATGACGAAAGCGCGCAGTCGATCCTGGTCACCCCCGATGCGGGCTTTGCCGCGCAGGTGGTGGCGGCGGTGGAAAAGCGGCTGGAAACGCTGGCGCGGCGCACCATTGCCGGGGCAAGCTGGCGCGATTTCGGCGCAGTGATCATCACGCGCGATCTGGCCGAGGCGGCCGCCCTGTCAAACCGGGTTGCGCCCGAGCATCTGGAACTTTGCGTGGCCGATCCCGATGCGCTGAGCGCCGAGATCACCCATGCCGGCGCAATCTTTCTGGGGGCATGGACACCCGAGGCAATTGGCGATTACGTTGGCGGGCCGAACCACGTTTTGCCGACGGCGCGTTCGGCGCGGTTCTCGTCGGGGTTAAGTGTCATGGATTTCCTGAAACGCACCACCTTGTCAAAAATGACACCCGAGGCCCTGGCCGCCATCGGCCCCGCCGCCGAACGCCTTGCCGCCAGCGAAAGCCTTGAAGCCCACGGCCTAAGCGTCACCGCCCGCCTGAAGGCCCTGAACGGGGGGCGACCATGACCAACCGCATCTGCCATATCGAAATTGACGAGCGCGGCCTTGCCCGGCCGACGCCCGAGATCGAACAGGAGCGCAAGGTTGCGGTCTTTGATCTGTTGGAAGAAAACTCCTTCGGTCTGCCCGCCCGCGAAGGGCGCGAAATTCCGCCCGGCCCTTATCGGCTGGGTCTGGCAATCCGCGAAGGCCGGCTGGTGTTTTCCATCGCCACCGAAGATGAAACCCCGGTGGGCGAATTTCATCTGTCGCTTGGGCCGTTCCGGCAGGTGGTGAAGGATTACTTCCAGATCTGCGAAAGCTATTTCGATGCGGTGAAACGCCTGCCGCCCAGCCAGATCGAGGCGATCGACATGGCACGGCGCGGCATTCACAACGAAGGCGCTACCGTGTTGCAAGAACGGCTTGAGGGCAAGGCCGTGGTCGATAGCAACACCGCGCGCCGGCTGTTCACCCTGATCTGCGTTTTGCACTGGGGGTAAGATTGGCCGCTTTCCCGCAATCTGTGCTGTTTTGCTGCGACCATAACGCCGTGCGTTCCCCCATGGCCGAAGGGCTGATGAAAAAGCTTTACGGCCAGCGCGCCTATGTGCAATCGGCCGGCGTGAAGAATGACATGGAAATCGACGGGTTTTCCGTGGCGGTCTGCGCCGAAGTCGGGATTGAACTGTCGCGCCACCGGTCACGCTCTTTCGACGAAATGCAGGATATGGGCGATGATCTGGGCCAATATGACCTGATCGTTGCCCTGTCGCCGGTATCGCAAAAACAGGCGCTGGATCTGACCAAACATTACCACCTGACCGTGGAATATTGGCCGATCATCGACCCCACGCGCCTTGGTGGCGACACACGAGAGGCAAAGATGGCCGCCTATCGGCAGGTGCGCGACCAGATCCGCGACAAGCTGATCGAAAGGTTCGGCCCGCCTGACGCCGCCTGAGACCCGCCCGATTGTCGGTTTTGCGCTGCAACCCGGCCTTTCCGGCTTGGCCCCGGCCCGGCCCCATGGCATTCATATAGGCCAGAAATCGGAGACCCACATGAGCCGCAGCGCCGCCGAAACCACCATCGCCGCCTATTACGCCGCCTTCAATGCCGGCAATACTGCGGGCATGATCGACACCCTGCATGACGATTTCGTGCATCATGTGAATGAAGGCTCCGCGCGTTTGGGCAAGGCCGCCTTTGCCGAATTTTGCGCCCATATGTCGGCCACCTATAAGGAAGAACTGCGCGAGTTGGTCATCATGGCCAATGCGGATGGCACGCGCGGGGCGGCCGAATTTGTGGTGCATGGCCAATATCTGCAAACCGATCCGGGCCTGCCGGAAGCGCGCGGTCAGCGCTATGTGCTGCCCGCGGGCGGTTTTTTCACGCTGAAAGATGGCAAGATCACCCGCGTTACCACCTATTACAACCTGAATGACTGGATCAAACAGGTTCAAAATGGTTGAGGTCCGCGCCCTGACCGGGGCCGAGCTGGAGGCCCATCTCGATGATGTCGCCCGCCTGCGCATCGCGGTTTTCCGCGACTGGCCCTATCTTTACGATGGCACGCTTGAATATGAGCGGGACTATCTGAAAACCTATCGCGACAATGCCGGCGCGCTTTTGGTGGGCGCTTTTGACGGCGGAATTCTGGTCGGGGCTTCGACTTCAACCTTCATGGAAGACCATGCCGAGGGTTTTGCCGCCCCCCTGCGCCAGATCGGCCTGCCGGCGGGAAGCATTCTTTACGGTGCGGAATCGGTTCTGCTGTCGGCCTATCGCGGGCAAGGGCTGGGCCACCGTTTCTTTGACCTGCGCGAAGCCCACGCCCGCGCCCATGGCCGCAGCCATGTGGCCTTTTGCTCGGTGGTGCGGCCCGACAGCCACCCGATGCGGCCCGAAACCTATCGCACCAATGATGCCTTCTGGTCCGGGCGGGGCTATGAAAAGCTGCCGGGAGTGATGGCGGAATTTTCGTGGAAGGATGTGGGCGACGAAGGCGAAAGCGTGAAGCCTTTACAGTTCTGGATGCGGGCGCTGTAACGCGCGCGCTGGCTTTCGCGATTGCGCCAGACTGCCCAAGCGATTAACCACCTTAAGCTGTATCGTTGTAAGTTCTATCATTGTAAAAGGTGACCTATGGCGCAGATTTTGTCTGATTCTGCTTTTGATTTTCGACGTTTTGATCTTAACGATCTGTTTGCCGGCCTGTGGCAGCACCAGTTTGCCAACAATGCCAATGGCGCTTTCAGCGCGACGCAGCTTCCTGGGCTTGTTGGGACATTTGCCTTTGAAGACATGGCCGGCTGGTGGGATTCCGCGCTTACGATCGACTATGCCAGCCGGTTTGTGGCTGTCACCGGCACGGGCCTTAGCTGGAGCAATGGCAAACTTTATGGGGGCAGCGCGACAAGCCTGATGTCGGTGTCCTATGGTCAGGGCTTTGCCTTGCTGGGCACCAATGTCGCGGCGACGCAACTTCAGGCGGCGATCACCTCGCAGACGGCCACCGATGACATCGCGCTTCTGAAAGCGGCGTTGCGGGGGGCTGACCGCATCACCGGCTCAGCCGGTGCCGATTACGCCTATGGCTGGACGGGCAATGACAGGCTCTTTGGCAATGCCGGCAATGATACGCTTTCGGGCAATGACGGCACTGATCTGCTGCGCGGCGGCAGCGGCAATGACGTGCTGAAAGGCGGTTCAGGCGCAGACCGTTTGGCGGGCGATGCGGGCAATGACCGGCTGGATGGCGGCTTTGGCGCCGACACACTGACCGGCGGCGGCGGGGCCGATCGTTTTGTTTTCGTCGAAGGTCAGATCGCCACGGGCGACCGCGTCACGGATTTTCAGGATGGCATCGACAGGCTGGTTTTCGATACGACGGGAAGCGGCTCGCTTTCGGCCATTCTGGCGGCGGCACGAAATATCACCGATGGGGTGCGCTTCAACCTTGATGGCGATGTTCTGACGGTAATGGGTGTGACCAAAGCCGAATTGTCAGATCAGATTCTGCTGGCCTGACCGCCAGTTTCACGGCGCAGCCTGATGGCAAAAAATCGCGTACAGGTTGACATTTCCATCTCTTTTCCCCCAAAAGTAGCCATGTAATTCGTGCAAGGAGATCAGTTCATGGCGCAGGTTCTTTCAAACGGCAATCTCGACTTTCGCCAATTCAATATTTGGGAAAGCATCGACCAATTCAGCCGTTTCCGCTTTTTCGACAACGCCAATGTGTCGGTTGATGGCACCGAACTGACGGGCTTTGTCGGCACCTATAGCGCAAGCGATTTGGTGGGGTGGTGGAATGGGCCGACCTCGCTTTTTAACGCCGAGACGCGCTTGATGGCCTCGGGCGAGAATGTTGTGCTGGATGCCAATCAAAACGCGCTTTCGGGCGTCGTGACGGGCTTATTTTATAATGAAACCTTCAACGGCAACAGTTTTTACTTTGGCCTCAGTGGATTTTCGGTTAGCGCGGTGACGTTTCAGGCGGCAGCCGAGACCCGTTCTATCACCGATGACATCGCGCTTCTGAAATCGGCGCTGCGGGGGGCTGACCGTATCACCGGCTCGGCCGATGCCGATTACGCCTATGGCTGGACGGGCAATGACAAGCTGTTCGGCAATGCCGGCAATGACACGCTTTCGGGTGACGGCGGCAATGATCTGCTGCGCGGCGGTTCGGGCAATGATGTGCTGAAAGGCGGATCGGGCGCGGATCGGATTTACGGTGACAACGGCAATGACCGACTGGATGGCGGCTTTGGCGCCGACACGCTGACCGGCGGCGCCGGGGCGGATCGGTTCATCTTTGTCGAAGGCCAGATCGCCACGGGCGACCGCGTGACAGATTTTCAGGACAACATCGACACGCTCGTTTTCGATGCGACGGGGACCGGCTCGCTTTCGGCCATTCTGGCGGCGGCAAGAAATATCACCGACGGGGTGCGCTTCAACCTTGATGGCGATGTTCTGACGGTGATGGGCGTCACCAAGGCCCAGATTGCCGATGACATCTTGATCATCTGAGACCCATCCGGGAAAACGGTTGCGGGGCGCAGGGGCGATGCCTTTGCGCCCCGTTGCTATTGAAGGATCCTGCCATGAAACTTGCCGCAAGCGCCTATCCGCTGACCTGGTTCGACCATTTCGATGATTACGCCGCGCATCTGGGCACATGGGTGGGCGAGGCCGCGGCAGAGGGGGCCCAGCTTTTAACCTTTCCCGAATATGGCGCGATGGAACTGACCAGCCTTGGCGGGCGGGCGGTGTCAGAAAACCTTGAGGCGGGCCTGCATGAGGTGGCGCGCTGGAAGCCTGCGGTTGATGCCGCGCATCAGGAACTGGCAGCGCGACATGGTCTTTATATCCTTGGCGCTTCGGGCCCGGCATTCAACGGCCCCCGCCCGGTGAACCGCGCCACGCTTTATGGCCCCGATGGGATTATCGGCCACCAGGACAAGCAAATCATGACCCGGTTTGAACGCGAGACATGGGATGTGGTGGCAGGGCGCGGCCTGCGCGCCTTTGACACCGATCTGGGGCGCATCGGTGTGGTGATCTGCTATGACAGCGAATTTCCCCTGCTGGCGCGGGCCTTGGTGGAACAGGGGGCCGAAATTCTGCTGGCCCCCTCTTGCACCGACAGCTTTGCCGGCTTTACCCGCGTGCGGGTGGGGTCCATGGCGCGGGCCTTGGAAAATCAATGCGTTGTGCTGCATTCCCCCACGGTGGGCAATTGCGATTTCTGCCCGGCGGTGGATGAAAACATCGGCGCGGCCAGCATCTATGGCCCGCCGGACCGGGGCTTTCCGCCCGGTGGAATTCTGGCCGAAGGTGCCCTGAACAGCGCCGGCTGGACCATGGCCGACATCAGCCTTGAAACCATCCGTGATCTGCGCCGTGATGGCGGCGTTCTAAACCATGCCCATTGGCCCGAACAGGCAGACCGCCTGGCCACAGCCTGACCGAACCACAGCGCAAACGCGTTTTTCCCTTGAAAACCCGCTGATTCAGGCGCATATGCCCGGCCATGCCTGCACCGGACCCTCCGGGGCGGGCCAAACCCTATTGGAGTGACCATGGCCAAGGAAGACATTCTCGAATTTCCCGGCGTTGTGAAGGAACTCCTGCCCAATGCGACATTCCGGGTCGAGCTTGACAACGGCCATGAACTGATCGCGGTGATGGCAGGCAAGATGCGCAAGAACCGCATCCGGGTTCTGGCAGGCGACAAGGTGCAGGTGGAAATGACACCTTACGACCTGTCGAAGGGCCGTATCAACTATCGCTTCAAGTAAGCGCTTCCCTTGGCGTTTATCCTAGGATCAGGCAGCCCGCGCCGGAAGGAACTTCTGGCGCAGCTTGGCATCACGCCCGATGCCATCTCTCCCCCCGACATCGACGAAGACCCGAAAAAAGGCGAATTGCCCCGGCCCTATTGCGCGCGTCTGGCGCGGGAAAAGGCCATGGCGGTGCAGGCCGGTGCCGATGACCTCGTGCTTTGCGCCGATACCACCGTGGCGCTTGGCCGCCGCATTCTGGGCAAGCCGCGCGATGCAGGCGAAGCCGCCGCCTTTCTGACCGCCCTTGGCGGGCGGCGTCATCAGGTGATTACCGCCGTGGCCCTGCGCCGGGGCGCGCAAATCTGGACGCGGGAAAGCGTTTCGGCCGTGAAGATGAAACGGCTGTCGGATATTGAACTGAACGCCTATCTTCAGGGCGGCGAATGGCAGGGCAAGGCGGGGGGCTATGCCATTCAAGGCGCAGCCGGGGCCTTTATCCCTTGGATTTCAGGGTCTTTCACCGGCATCGTCGGCCTGCCTTTGGCCGAAACCGCAGCACTTTTGCAGGCGGCCGGCTATCCGGTCTGGAGGGTGGCATGACCACGGGGCGTATCGTTTTGCTTGACCAGATCAAGGGCCGCGAAGCCGCCGCTCTTCTGGTCGATGGCCAGATCGAAGAACTGGCGATCGAGCCTGCCGATGACGCCATCCTGCCCGGCGCCATCTATCGCGCCGTGGCCGACCGCCCGATGAAGGGCCAGGGCGGCATCTTTGTAAAACTGCCCGCGGGTGGCTCAGGTTTCATGCGCCAGATTTCCGGCATCAGCCCCGGCCAGCGGCTTCTGGTGCAGGTAAGCGGCCCGACAGAACCGGGCAAGGCCACCCCGGTGACCACCCGGCTGCTGTTCAAATCGCGCTATGCCATCATCACCCCCGATGCGCCGGGCCTGAACATCAGCCGCGCCATTCGCGACGAAGACAGCCGGGCCGCGCTTGGCGATCTGGCCGAAGCCGCGATGCAAGGTGCCGATGCGCGACTTGGCCTTATCATCCGCTCGGCCGCGGCTGAGGCCGATGCTGACGAGATTTCCCAAGACATCGCCGCGATGCGCGATCTGGCACAGGCCGTGCTGGCCGATCTGGAGGGCGGGCCGGAACTCTTGGTCGATGGGGCCGGCGCGCAGGAAACCGCTTGGCGCGATTGGGCAACCCCTGCCCCCGATCAGGTTGAAGACCGCCCCGGCGGCTTTGAAGCCCATGGCGTGCTGGACCAGATCGACGCGCTTTTGTCGCCCCGCGTCGGCTTGACCGGCGGCGGGCATATGATGATTGAACCCACCCGCGCCCTTGTGGCCGTGGATGTGAACACCGGCCCCGACACATCTCCTGCCGCCAGCCTCAAGGCCAATATCGCCGCCGCCCGCGACCTGCCGCGCCAATTGCGCCTGCGCGGGCTTGGCGGCCAGATCGTGGTGGATTTCGCCCCCCAACCGAAAAAGGACCGGGCGATCCTGGAACAGGTGATCCGCGCCGCCTTCAAAGGCGATGGCCCTGATGTCACGCTGGCCGGCTGGACGGTGCTTGGTCTTTACGAATTCACCCGCCGCCGCGACCGGCTGCCCCTGACCGAGCTTTTGGCATGAGCTGCCCGATCTGCACCCGCGAAACCGATCCCAAATACCACCCTTTCTGTTCGCGCCGCTGCGCCGATGTCGATCTGGCCCATTGGCTGAACGGCCATTACGCCATTCCCGCCACTTCGGCCGAAGAAGACCCCCTGCCCCCAGCCGAAACACCCCCTGCCCGCCCGCAATAATCGGAAAAGCCGCGAAATTCTGGCAAAAGCCTCTGGACAGCGTCCGCCACCTGCACTATCACCCGCCCACCAACCAAGGACGCACAAACAACCGCCCTTGAACAGTGCCCAGATAGCTCAGTTGGTAGAGCAGCGGATTGAAAATCCGCGTGTCGCTGGTTCGATTCCGGCTCTGGGCACCACTTTTACCCTTTAAAAGCAAGAGCTTACGCATAGCACACTTTCGAGTTCGTGCGTTGCACAGTCATTGCACACTTCTGCCAGCGTTCCTGCGCCAGTTCAGCAGCTGCGCGAGTCGGTTACTGTGTTGAACACAGTGACTGGGGTAGGTGTGTTCAACAGTGCGAACGGGTTTGCTGGTGGAACACAGTGTTTGCCTTCCAGACAGGCTCAAAGGGAGCTGCTGAGGGTGAGGCGGCGCTTGGGCGCAGCAAGGCTGCTCTGCTACCAGCAGCTCACTGTCCTTGTCTACCTTGCGTAAGCGACTTTGAAAGAGTAGCGATCGGGCTTTCTGTTGAGCTACTGTGTTTGCTCCCGCAATCCGTTTGCCGTATTTGGATTGACCATCCGCGCCCTGCTTGCGATGCTAGCAAGCAAAAAACAGACAGGCGCGAAATGATCATGGATGACCTCAGGCTGCACGATTTTTCGGACAGTTCGCTCGACGAGGCGATCCGTGTAATTGAGGACGAAATTCGCGACGAGTATCTTCAACCCCACTCATATCCATGGGTCATTGGGTACTCAGGCGGCAAGGACAGCACACTTGTGGCTCACCTTGTCTTTAATGTCCTTCTCGCCCTCCCAAGGAGCCAACGTACACGGGAAGTTCACATCGTCTCTAACGATACACTCGTCGAGAGCCCCCTGGTTATCAAGCACATCGTCGATAGCCTTGACCAGATCAAGGACGCTGCTGAAGCGCTCCGCTTGCCCGTAAAGACCCAGATAACCCGTCCGGCGTTGTCGCAAACGTTCTGGGTAAACCTAATCGGGCGAGGCTATCCGTCACCGAACCGGACCTTCCGCTGGTGCACGGATCGAATGAAAATTCAGCCGACGAGTGCTTACATCAAGTCCCGCATCGATGAAGCGCAAAAGGTTATCCTACTGCTTGGCGTCCGACGGAGCGAGTCAGCGACAAGAGCAGCTTCGGTGAAGCGCTATGACAATGGTGAGAGACTGAACCGGCACAACGATCTTTCAGGTTGCCTCGTTTTTCGTCCGATTGTCGAACTGACGACTGATGATGTTTGGGAGTACCTAGGTGAGAATGATGCGCCATGGGGAGGCAACCACCGGAAGCTCATAAAGCTGTATCGTGACGCAGGAGGTGGTGAGTGCCCTGTCGTGACGCAGAAGTCAGACGCTCCGTCTTGCGGCAGTTCCTCGTCTCGGTTTGGCTGCTGGACTTGCACTGTCGTTGACAAGGATCGCAGCCTAGAGGGCTTTGTCGAGTCGGGCTTTTCTGAGTTCGGCGCGCTACTCGACTTTCGAGACTGGCTAGTCTCGATACGAAACAATCCCGAGAAGCGTCAGGCGCGTCGCAGGAACGGGTCGATCACGATAACTAGTTCAGGAACCTATGTGCCGGGTCCGTTTACGATGGATGCTCGGCATGAAATCCTAGATCGCCTAATCCGGATTCAGGCTGGACTCGACATCGAACTCATTTCTAATGATGAGATTGAAGAGATTAAGCGGGTCTGGTCAGAAGAGCTGGGTAGCGTCCGTCAAGATGGTGTAATTTCCCAGATGGCCTGAGGTCATGATCAGGCGGCTTTCGTGGTTATGCTGAGAATGGGGTCGATCTCCTCCTTGTCGATCTGAGCGAATGCCTCGA
>Ga0172373_10000161_pt1 | contig 101366 bp, 93 predicted proteins | sample Lak10m_2_FD_114546 | JGI IMG/M metagenome (GOLD analysis project Ga0172373, IMG submission 114546) | Freshwater microbial communities from Kabuno Bay, South-Kivu, Congo - kab_092012_10m | ecosystem: Environmental > Aquatic > Freshwater > Lake | place: Democratic Republic of the Congo...
AAATGCAAAAGACCGGGTTGTTTTGGTGGAAGAAACGAAACAATTGAAAACGACAGTAAAACGATTCAAAGGAAGTTCCATCATTGGTGAAACACCTGAAATCGAGCAAATCAAAGCAATGATCGAAAAAGTGGCTCCGTCGGATGCACGTGTATTAATTACGGGGAGCAATGGAACCGGGAAAGAACTGGTTGCACGTTCATTACACGACCTCTCTAACCGCAAGAAAATGCCATTCATTGAGGTGAACTGTGCCGCTATCCCTGCTGAACTCATAGAAAGTGAATTGTTTGGACATGAAAAAGGAGCGTTTACTTCGGCCGTAAAAGATAAAAAAGGAAAATTTGAGTTGGCTTCCGGTGGAACACTCTTCTTAGATGAAATAGGCGATATGTCAGCAAGTGCTCAAGCCAAGGTGTTGCGTGCACTCCAAGAAAATGTAATACAACGCGTTGGCGGAGAAAAGGACATCAAGGTTGATTGCCGTGTGGTAGCTGCAACCAATAAGGACTTGCGCCAAGAAATTGAAGCGGGTCGTTTTAGAGAAGATCTATACCACCGTTTGGCTGTGATACTCATACATGTTCCGGCTTTAAATGACCGCAGAGACGATATTCCTTTACTTGCAGAACACTTTTTAACACATATTTGCTCCGAACACGGCATACCGAGAAAGGCATTTTCAGCTGATGCTTTGCAGGCCTTGAAAGAACAAGATTGGACAGGTAATATCCGCGAGTTGCGAAACATCGTTGAACGATTGGTCATCTTGTGCGCACAAGAAATTACTGGAGCGGATGTGGTGGCTTTTGCCAATCCAAAGCGTTAATCGATGCACGACTGTTTAATCTCGTGCCGGTAAGAACTATTGTCTACATTTAACCTCAATTCAAAGGAGAATTATTTACATTTGATTCCAAAAAAAATAACAGAATGAAACTGAATTTGAAGTCATTAATTCCACATGTTGTTGCCATTGCGGCATTCATCCTGGTGTCGTGCATGTATTTTTCGCCACTTTTTGAAGGGTATACATTGCGTCAAGGTGATGTGCAACAATACAAAGGTATGTCCAAAGAAATCGAAGATTACCGTATTTTGAATGGTAAAGAAGCACTTTGGACGAACGCTATGTTTGGTGGAATGCCGGCATATCAAATTTCAACGGATTATCCGAATAACTATTTGGGGAAAGTAAACCAATACTTGCATTTGGGTTTGCCTAGACCAGTGGGATTGATGTTTATTGCCATGTTAGGGTTTTACATTTTTGCCTTGTGTTTACGCATTAATCCTTGGTTGGGCTTGATTGGTGGATTGGCATTCGGCCTTTCGACGATTAACGTGCTTTACATTGGGGCAGGACACATAACGAAGGTAAATGCCATAGCCTACATGGCACCTGCATTAGGTGGTTTGATCTTGGCGTTTAGAGGTAAATGGCTCATTGGTGCTGCGGTATTTGGTCTTTTCTTAGGCTTAAACATGACGTGTAACCACTTCCAAATGACGTATTACCTGCTCTTTTTATTGGGTGCAGTGGCGCTAACAGAAGTGATTCGTTTGGCTATGCAAAAGGATTTTGTGCCTGCAGCGAAGGCAGTTGGTGGATTAGCGTTGTTTGGTTTGTTGGGTGTTTTACCTGGAATTGGAAACGTTTTATCTACATTAGAATACAGTAAATACACGACACGAGGTACTACAGAATTGACCATAAAACCCAAAGGTGCACCGAAAGAGCAGCGTGCAACGGAAGGCTTAAACACAGAGTACATCTTAGAATATAATTATGGTAAGGGTGAGATTTTGTCAATTATTGCCCCAAACGCCAAAGGGGCTAAGGATGACATGATTGGCAACGATGAGGGAATTATCGAGCAAGTTGACTCGCGTTATGCGCAACAAATAGGTCAGATGAACCGCTACTGGGGAGGGCAACGTATGAGTGGTGGTGCCTTTTACTTCGGTGCGGTGATGTGTGTCTTGTTTATTTTTGGTTTGATTTTCTTGAAGGATTGGATGAAATGGCCCTTCTTGGTAATTACCTTGTTAGCGCTGTTACTGGCTTCAAAAGATCCGGGAGGAATCAATGATTTCTTTATTCACAAGGTTCCGATGTATAATAAGTTCCGGGATTCAAAAATGATACTGGTGTTGATTCAGGTCATGTTCCCCGCGCTTGGCATCTTATTCTTAGATCACTTAATTGCAAAACGTGAATTACAGTTCGGAAAGAAAATTGCTTTGTATACTGCTGGCGGATTGGTATTCATTGGACTCATACTTTATGCTGTTCCTTCGATTTCGGGTTCTTTTATGCGTGCAGATGAAATCGCACAGTTTGACAAAGCGTTAGCAGGAACTAAAGATCCATCCCAGATTCAGCAATTTGGTGAAATGAAAGAGGCACTTATTCAAGCTCGTGTAAGCATTTACCGCACGGATGTTGGTCGTTTACTTTTCTTAATTCTCGTTGGTGCAGGATTAATTCTTGCTGCCATCTATGAAAAGATTTCAAAAGGAGTGATTATTGGTGCTGCTCTAGTAGCTATTGTAGGAGATAACCTTTCGGTTTGCCGAAGATATTTGAATAGTGATGGGGATGGAGCAACCTATAATGCTTACGAAGAAACATCTAATCGACTTCCAAACAGTCCGCAACAAGCTGATTTATCAATCTTGAATAGGGAAAAGGGAGGAATTGCAAATTTCGATGCTAAAGCAAATGAAATCAATGCAAAAATGAAGTCTGCACCGATTTATGCTGACCTCGATAATCCACTTGGTTTAGATGAACAAGCACAATTCGTAGCCCTTAATTTTAATTCAGATTACCGGGTGTTAACGATGAACAATCCATTTAACGAAACCAGTACGAGTTATTTTCACAAGAGTATCGGTGGTTACCATGGTGCAAAATTAAAGCGTTATCAAGAGGTGGTGGATTTCCATATATCAACAGAGTTACAGCAGTTAAATCAAGCTATCTCGGATGAGAAGAATAAGCGTTTGCAGGTATATGCGCAAACCATGCCAATAACCAAAGAAAGTGCTCAAGGTGTTTTTGACACCATCCAAATTGATCAAATCAACCTGGCGGATAAAGCGCCTGTGTTGAACATGTTGAATCTCAAGTACTTTATTCTTGACCCGACGAAACCTGCCCTGGCAAATGCCGCTGCAAATGGTGAAGCGTGGTTTGTGGCAACGATAAAACGTGCTGCCAATGCAAATGAGGAAATGACAAAGTTGTCTGACTTAGACACAAAACGGGAGGCAGTGGTTCATGCCGAATTTAAAGGTGTTCAGTCGGCTAAAGGCTTAGATTCTGCAGCGAGCATCAAGCTGCTTCATTACGGCGTAAATGAATTGAAGTATGTATCGCAGGCTAATGTTAAGGCACCAGCTATTTTCAGCGAAATTTGGTATCCTGAAGGTTGGAATTGTTATGTTGATGGAAAACAAGTTGAAGTCTTCCGCGCAAATTATATTTTACGTGGAACGATGATTCCGGCAGGAAAACATACCATCGAATGGAAATTTGAACCAGCTACTTATGCGAAATCTGAAAGTATGGCCTTGATGGGATCAGTATCTTTATTGTTGAGTTGCTTGGTGATTTTTGGAATGGCACTTCGTCCAAAACAAGAGGAAAAAGAAGCTGCTTAAGGCACGCTAAGGCTAAAACCTGAAACCTGATTTAGTTATTCAAAATCTGTTAGTTCAACGCGGTCTCCAATAGTGAGGTCGCGTTTTGCTTTTTTACCGATGAGTAAATTCAAGTGTTTTGGGTGAGCGCCAAATCCTGGTCGAACAGAACGAATATGTTCTGCAGTTATCTCATCACCAGATTGAATGTCTTTGCCCACGTACAATGAACGTGCAAAAGCTTTACCACTGAGTTGTTTTTCAGTTAAGGTATACGCTGATGTGCCGATGGCTTGTTCAACCAAACGAATTTGTTTCACCATGTCAGTAAATTCTGCTTCGTTCATGGAGAATGCCGCATCAGGTCCGCCCATGTTGCGATCTAAAATAAAATGTTTTTCAATGACCTTGGCGCCAAAACAAACAGCCGCAATAGGAACCAGTGGTCCCATGGTATGATCGGATAATCCTGTAGTAACACCAAAATCTTCGCGCATGGTTTTGATCATAACTAAATTTGCTTCTTCAATAGGCGCGGGGTAACTGGAAGTACATTTTAACAAGGTGATGTTGTTATTGCCCACTTGCTTGCAGGTGTCAACAGCTAATTGAATATCCTCATAGGTCGCAATTCCCGTTGAAATAATGATGGGTCTGCCTTGCGCTGCGGTGTAAGCAATTAATGGGATATCGGTAATTTCAAACGATGCAATTTTATAGGCTGGTGGATTTAAAGTTTCCAAAAAGTCAACGGCAGTTTTATCAAAAGGAGAAGAAAAACAGACCAAGCCTTCCTTTTTGGCTTCATCAAAGATGGCCTGATGCCATTCCCATGGCGTAAATGCTTCTTGGTATAAATCGTGTAAGTATCGTCCATCCCAAAGTGTACCTTGATTTATTTTGAAATCTGGTTTCTCGCACTTTAAAGTAATGGTGTCCGCAGTGTAGGTTTGTAATTTAATTGCATCAGCACCGGCACGCTTGGCCGCGCGTACAGTTTCCAAAGCCACTTCAAGGCTACCATTGTGGTTTGCTGAAAGTTCTGCAATGATAAAAACAGGTTGGTTTTGATCAAATTGAAGTGTTGCTGTCATGTGAAATTTCTTTGGTGAAAAGATAGAGGTTTTCGGCTTGTGATCGTTTAAATCCAAATCGTTCAAACGTTTTTTGTGATGCTATATTTTCTTGAAAAACGTATCCTTGAATACATTTGATTTCTCGGTAAAGGTTATGCGTCATGAGGCTTTTTAAACCAACTTGCATGACTCGAGTTCCTAATCCTTGACCATGAAGCTCCGGTGCTACCAAATAAGAAATGGTTGCTATTCCATCTTTCAGATCAAATCGAATGGAACCCATGGCTTGGCTTTCATATTCGAGGATGTAATAGATACAAGATGCCGAATTGATTTTTGCTGTAAACCAATGCTCGTGGTCTGTATATGGTATGGGGTCCTGATTAAAGGCAAATTTCCGTGTGCGCGAATCATTTGCCCACTTAAAAGTAGTTTCCAGGTCCGCTGAATTGGCAGTGCGAACAGTATATTGCTCGGTTCCACTCAGGAACTGAATCATGCGTTGTATGCGAGACATCGAAGTACCATCCGGTCGTTGCTTTGGTCCGTTAAAGTTTTGTAATTCGTTTAAAGCCTGCTTAATTTCATGTGGAGCAAAAGTTTTGGCGTCAATGAAATTACCTGCCTTAAGGTGATGCTTGTAAACGGCTTGCTGGTTGTTTACATAATAACCTCCGATAACCCGCATGTTGCAACTCAAAGCTTCCAAAAGAATTCCACTTGTCGGAAAAATGCCCCAATAGCAGCGTTGCATCAAGGCAGCCATGTCATCTGCTTCAAGATTGCGATGAATAAAAATTGAATTGGTATTTATTAGCGTGTGATCTAGTTCGTGTGCATAACCCGGACCTAAGACGATATGAATAGCCTCAAATAACTTGATATCAAGTTGTTGAAGCACTTTAGCGGTTAGGTTTTTTGGATCGGAACCACCAAAACAAATCATTAATTCTTTGTTGGGTACCCGAGAATGAGCTGCTTGTGCTGCGGCTATAAACGGTGGGCGCAAGATAGCACCTTCCAAACCAACGGCAAATAGCGTATGCGGTAACGCGTGGTATTCGGATGCTTGTATTCCGAACGTTGGGTTAATAATAAGATCAGCATGAACGGGCTCAGCGGTATGATCCGAAATCGCCAGTAAAACAGCGCCTCGCTCACGTATGCTCGCTTGCATGTATGGATTATAATCATACTGATCCAGCAATACCAGGTCACCTGCGTCAATTTGCTCAAAAAAATCTGCTTCTGATGTTATTGGAACAACTTCAACTCCAGCTTGAGGTGCAGGAAATAAGGTCGCCCAACGAATTGTAAACGGCAGTTGATGGGCTAGTGCAAGGCACCGGGTCAGGTGTCCAAAACCCAGTTCAGGGGAGGCATCTGCACGAATCCAAAGTGTTTTCATGAGCGCGTCAGGGTGTATTTAAGTTCCGCCAATTGCCAATCTGTTTCGGTGTCTATGTCTTGCACTCGGGTTTCAGGAAGTATAAAACTGCTAATTTTTCCTGCCCACAAGTTTTTTGAGAACAAGAATGCTGATGTGTTGAAGAGATAAAAGGCTCCAGCATCGTGGTAACAGGTTGCTAGATCTTGTGAACGCACACTGATTTTATCCGGTTGAATCAACGCTATTTCTCCAGATTCATTGCGCGTGAATGCGCGTTGTATTGGAAAGTCAAAAGCCACTGCAGAAATGAGGGTGTCAACCGCATGGGTACTGAAGGTTTCCACCGCTTGAGTTAAATCCGCTACTTGCAATAATGGTGCAGTTGGGTAAATACAACAACACGTTTCTGGATGCATTCCATTGTTCTGGTAATAGTCTAGAACTTCAAGTAATACATCAGAGGTGGTTGCAAAATCATCTGCATTTTGTGCAGAACGCAAAACGGGTACATGTGCGCCACAAGCAAGTGCATAAGCTGCTATTTCTTCATCATCTGTAGATACAAAAACTTCATCGAATAGCTTACTGTTTATGGCCAATTCAATGGCATAACCGATGATTGGTTTTCCATGGAAATGACGCATGTTTTTTCGGGGTATGCGTTTGCTTCCACCACGAGCAGGTATAATGGCTAAACGTTTCATGGTGTGATGAGTTGATACGTTCGTTTATGTTGCTGCATCAGGTTTCTTTGCTCGTCTGTTGGTTGTTTTATGGCCATAGGCTCAGTTGGTGCTCCGAATAGTGCATTGGAAAATTGAATTTGAAACAACAAGCGGTTATCGCTTACTAATGGTTTTCCTTTGTGTAACCCGCGTGTGTCTACTGCCAAAATTGTTCCTCGTTTTCCCGTAAATTCCTTGATGTCTTCTGCTGGATAAAAGTTAGTGAGTTCTTCATCACGTATACGTCTGTCTTTACGCACCTGAGCTGGAATGCGCACATGCGAATTACGCACGTAGCAATGTGGCCCGTTGTCTGTATGCACATCCGTCAAATAGAAAAAGAACTTGATGAATTTAAACCGATCCATATCAAAATGATACATCTGAGCTGCTTGGGCAGTACCTTCATTGTTAAATGGTGCACTCCACCACATCGTAACAATATCTAAAATGGGTTCACATGCCAGGTAGTTTGAAGCAATGGCATACAAGCCAGCATCGAAAATGACATCCTGAACGGCCTTGTCTTGAATGATGTCTTGTGCTTCGAACTGATAACGAGGACTGCTTACTGCAGCTGGATTAAAAAGTTCCTTTTCTGCCTTGTACTGTACACCCTTTTTGGTTAAATCAATTGACTTTGCTCCCGTCGTTTCGGCTAACTGTCGGAGGTTATTTAAATGATTTTCAGGTAAGCTAACCTCGAATTCATAGTAGCCATCTCGACGAATTGACGTACAAATGTTCTCGACTTCGTGTTGGTCTATTGTACCCAGTATTGATGTGTGAATAACCCTGTTTTTGACAGGTTTAATTCGATTGATCAACCACGATAGCCCATCGTTTAAACGACCATTCGTAACCACAAAGAGATGTCTAAAGGCAATATAACTCCATCCTGTTGTTTTTCCACTGAGCAAAAAGTAGATCAATCCAAAAGGCATCAATACGATGAAAAGCGGTGTTTTGATGAGGTTCTTCATAAACGAAATGCAGATTGAATGATGGTAAAACCAAGTTGTGGTTTCCGTAAAGTAAGTTTCACCCATTTCACAAGCATGTGTGATGTGCCAAATGTTTTAAACAAGGAAATCTTCCGTGTTTTACAGGTGGTGATGAATGCGTTGAGTTGGTTTTCTTGTCGTTCATAAACAAGTCGACCGAAAACGCGCCTAGCATGGGCAATATCCAATGATTCGATCAGTCCACTATAGGTATTCGGTTCGAATTTTAATTTTTCACATTCCATTCGAATTAGGTCATTCCGTAAAAAGGCCTTTAAAAATTCATCGATGTTCGAATGATGTGAGGCATTCGTTTCCGATTTGCGCCAAACAGCAACGTGTTGATTCAACAATAACACCCTACCATGAAGGGCTATGCGTAGCACAGATTCACTATCTGCTGTAAGGATATCTTGTTCGTAGAAACCAATGTGTTTGGCTAAATCTGTCCGATAAATTGAAGTTAAATGACCGCTTCCTATGGTTTCTGTATGGGGCAAAACATCTTGAAGCCCGTTTAATAAGATGGTTTTTCTGGCATCGGAGTCAAATCGCGATGGGTTTGGCCTCAATTCGCCATCAGTCAAAATTTTGTATTTGGCAATGATGAGGTGAATAGCTTTATCTTGTTGCTGATGCAACGCTTCCATGCTGTTGGTAATGAATGCAGGATCGGAAAAATAATCATCACCATCCAAATTAATGGTCCATTCACCACTGCTGTGATGCAATAGAAAATGGTAGTTTTTCACGCGTCCGACATTTTCCTTGTGGCGATAATACGTGATGCGTGAATCATTTTGTTCTAAACGTTCAATTAGTTTTTGTGTGCCATCGGTCGAATTGTCATCACCCACGAGAATTTCAAGATTCGGGTAGGTTTGTGCCATTGCCGAACGAATGGTTTGTTCGATGTATGCTTCTTGATTATAGGTCGGTATGATAACGGTTACGCGCATCACGGTTTAACGAGTACAGTACGAATTTCATTGCAGCCAATAAAATTGGTCAACATCTCCTCATAAAACTCAAGGGTGTAATTATTGATGTTTACCAGCCTACTGAACACTTGTTTGAAGAGGTTGCGGATGAGGAAATCGGAAAAGAAATTCATTTTCCTAGACGCAACGTCAAATTTTAAGGTGTTGTAATACACGGGACTTTTTCGCTTTAATTGCGTTTTTGGTGTTGCAAAATAATCGAATGAATAAAGCCCGAAAAAGCGCTTGTGTGTATAATCAGAATAATAGTATGGGTTTGAAAAATGGGGTACAGTTACCACGAATTTTCCTCCGGGTTTGAGTATGCGGTATATCTCTGAAAGTATGCCTTCAAGTTCATTCAGGTGTTCCAAAACATGTCGCGAATGTATCTCATCAACACTGTTGTCGGCAATGAATGTAAAGGGCTCTTCCAAATTATGAACAACATCTACGCCATCCAATTGCATGTAATCAATGCCGATAGCACCGGCCACTTTTTTTTCACCACAGCCAAGGTCTAATTTTATGGTTGCTAATCCTTCAATAAGTTCGTTGTACCTGTTCATGTTTAGGCGTAATAGGATTTAATCTGTTCTACGATATAGGTTAATTGGTTTGAGGATAGGGTAGGATACATCGGTAAACTGATGCATCTGCTGTAGTACAACTCTGCATGCGGCAGGTCGCCAACTTGCCAGCCCTGTTCCTGATAATAAGGCATCAGGTGCGTTGGAAAGTAATGTATTTGACAATAGATGCCCTTTTCTCTCAGGTAATCGTATAAACCTCTGCGGTCTTCTACCTCGAGTACATACAAATGATAGGCATGCCCGGAAATGGCATTACTTTGACCTATAATTCCGCGCGTATCCGCTAATTGTTCAGCATAAAATTGAGCAATTTCTCTGCGGCGTGCGAGACCCTCCTCAGCACGTTTCAATTGTGACAGTCCTAAAGCCGCCTGAATATCCGTTATGCGGTAGTTGTATCCCAATTCTTGCATTTCCATATACCATCCCGGATAATCTTCACGAGGTACGGTACTGTTTCCGTTGGCTAAGGCAGTGCTGTTTTTAAATTGGCTGGTATTACGCGTGATTCCGTGTGTACGCAAGGTCAACAAGCGATGGTACAGGGCTTCACTGTTGGTTGTAATCATACCGCCTTCCCCTGTAGCAATGTGTTTAACCGGATGAAATGAAAAAATGGATGCATCAGCCATTCCACCACCAGCCTGATTGCCCTGTGCATCTGATCCCCCAGGAGCATGACAGGCATCTTCAAGTAGCCAAGCTCCTATTTCATCTGCCAGCGCTCGAAATGCACTTAAGTCAATCATTCTGCCAGCAAAATCTACAGGGATGATGCCAACAATGCGTTTGTCTTGATGTTGTTGAATGAGTGTTTTAACGTGTTGGATATCCATCAAGTAAGTTGCTGGATCAATGTCTGCAAATAATACGTTTCCACCACAATAGCGCACGCAGTTTACTGACGCAGCAAAAGTGATGGGAGTACAAATTACATAGTCACCAGGCTGAATACCCAAAGCCAATACCGACAAATGCAAGGCAGCTGTACCATTGCTTAATGCCACAGCATATTTAGCACCCGTATAAGCGGCAAATTCTTGCTCAAATTGTGCAATAGTAGGACCTTGTGTTAAGTAATCCGATTGCAAGGCTTCCACAACAGCATCAATATCTGCTGGAGTAATGTGTTGTCTACCGTATGGTATCGGTGTCATCATACCTCAAAGGTTGGATCTACGTGTGTTTTGATCAGTTTGCGCAATGAGTCTACTGTTTCCCATTCCGTGTTTTCTTTTGAATTGTAAGAAAAACCTTCTTGAACCTTTTTAGCGCCGAAGTGGTCAATAAATTCTGCGATTACCCAATTAGGTGTTTGTGGAATGATAGCATAATACTTTCCTAAGTCGTAGGTGAAGAACGAATCAGAGGAAGAAATCATTTCTTCATGTATTTTTTCTCCTGGTCGAATACCAATCACTGGTTTTTCACAGTGAGGTCCAACTGCTTCAGCTACATCTGTAATCTTGTAGGAAGGGATTTTGGGTACAAATATTTCTCCGCCCCAAGCTGTTTCAAGTGCATGCATGACCATGTCTACGCCACCTTGGAGTGAGATGTTAAAACGGGTCATTGATTCCACCGTTATGGGCAAAATTCCATCTTGCTTCTTTCTTTTGATGAAAAAAGGAATAACTGATCCATTAGAACCCATGACATTACCGTAGCGCACCACAGAAAATTTAATGTTTCGTTTTCCACGTATGTTGTTTGCAGCAACAAAAAGTTTGTCGGAGGTCAGCTTTGTAGCTCCGTATAGATTAATCGGTGCACAGGCTTTGTCGGTTGAAAGCGCTACAACGTGTTCTACATGTGATTTGAGCGCTGCTTTAATGACGTTTTCTGCTCCACCCACGTTTGTTTTTACACATTCATCCGGATTGTATTCGGCAATGTGAACGTGTTTCATTGCAGCCGCATGGATAACGAAATCAATGCCAACAAATGCACGTTCGAGGCGCTCAACATCACGAACATCACCAATGAAATACCTGATTTGTGGGTAGATGCGCGTAGGGAATTCTTGTTCCATCTCGAATTGCTTTTGCTCATCTCGACTAAAAATAACAAGTCGTTTGATATCAGGATGTTTGGTGAGGATGTGTTTCGTTAGCGCTTTGCCTAATGATCCGGTTCCACCGGTTATAAGAATTGATCGATCTTTCACGGATATCTTGTTCGTTAAGGTTGAACAAATATATCAAAAAGTACCGTTTTTTTGACCTAAATCTGTGCAGCGCTAGAGTTCCTGCCAGATTGCTCCGGATTCAATTTTTTTATTCAATCCTTTCCGCTCATAAAACGCGTCCAAGTCATGATAAAGCTGCGGTTTTAAGTCATTGATCTCGTGCAATGTTCGATTTTTATAGAGCCAAACCGTTTTTTTGAATTTGGGCAACCTCTTGAAAAGTGCCTCATGGAAGAAATATTTCCCGACATGTAATAACACGTAGCGCCTGAAAAACGTCCAATTGAATACGGGATTTGTTGTTGTTTTTTTGTGCTTGTTCAGGAAAGGCAAAAAGGCTTTTACAGCTCTGAGGTGATTGAGTCCATCGGCAAAGCCTATCGCATCAGACAAAATTTCTTGTCTATGTTGCAGTACTTCAAGCGGATGAAAGGCCTCGAAATTATCGTTTTCGACGTGTTCAAGAAGCGATAAAAATCCTGCAGAATCTTTTACGGATACTGATCCTGTATGCAATAAGGCACGTGTGAAGTTTGGATCCGGATTAATCAAAAGGGTTGGTGTGTCTACGAGCCAAGCTTCCATGATTGACGTACTTTCGAAGGCTGTCCACAAATCTGCAAGTTCAATTAAATCCTGAATTTCTTCCTCATCTTTGATGTACAACACATTGGGGTAATGTGTCAATTGGTTCATTTCATTGCGCGAGTCACGCAGGTCTGATTCAAAATTCTCTCGTGGATGTTTTTTTAAGACAAAAAGGAAATTGGGAAAACGTTCAATGGCTGATTTCAACGCATCTTCAACTGCATCACGTTGCGCTATTAGCCACTGTTTTCCAGCCTCACCGGGTTTGTTGATGTTGCTTAATATGTCGTTGATTTCTTTGTTTTCTAACTTGCCAAAGGCCCATCCTGCATACCCGATTATCTTGGTTTTATCGGTGTGACCGTATTTTTCTAGGAATGCTTGTTTGTTTTTTCGAGGTAAATATTGGTACTTGTCAAATCCAGGAGCACCAGTAACTGTAATGCTGTTCGGGTTGAGTTGATACCGATCCATTAAGAACTGTTTAACGCGCTCATTCCAGGTCATCACCACGGGAGTTAACGGGCGTTTTGACTGATTAAAAGCCCAGTAATCATAGGGGATGGTGGTATTGAAATTACCTTCAGAATCATGATTAAACAGCGGAATGTTGTTTTCTACGCAATAGTTACCAATCTCGTAATAAACCAAATGACCGCGAGTGTTGGGTAGGATGACAAGATCGGGCGGTTGGGTGCTTATTTTATGGGCGTCCCAAACAAACTCAAAACTGACCGTAAAATTTAAATGACTTTCTAAGAAGTAAATGATTGGAAGCAACAAGTAAAAGTCACGACGTTCATTACTCACCAGAAAACAGTAGGCGCGTTGTTTAGTTGGAGATGTCATGGAGCAATTTAGCGATGTGTTTAGTCAGGTGATAATTGTCGTATTGCGAAATGTCTTGCTGCGTGTCAAACCACGACATGGTGTATCCATCCAACAAATCTTGTAGAATTAATTTCGTGTTCTCGATATCTTCGTAAGCCAATAATTTACCACGCTTCGAGTCTAATAACACCTGCTCAACATCGCAATGCAAAGCACCATAAGCCAAGATGGGTTTATTGCTGCGCATCAATTCAAATAATTTGCCGGGTATCCGACCGTCAGCATTTTTTGCCCGGTTTACCGGTAACAACAAGAGTGTTGCAGCGCTGAGTTCCTGAAAAACCTCTTGGCGTTTGATCATGCCTAAATAGGTGGTAATGGATTCAAGTCCTTGTGCTTGGATTGCTGCTTTAACGGAGTGATCAACTTCACCGGCTAAACGCAATTCAAAACGATGCTGTAACGATGCGTCGTGTTGAATCAGTTGTTTTAATGCTTTGAAAAAACCACTGGGCAACCGATCTTTTCCCATGAGTCCACCATGAAAAATAACGATTTTATCAGATTCCTTCGGGGTAAAGCTTGCAAAGTCTGCTTCGTCAAATCCGTAGTAAAAAACGTGAACATCTTTTGCACCAATATGTTCAAGGTCCTGCTTCCAAGTTGGACTAGCTATCGTTATTTTGTTGGCTGTTCGAAAAACTTCTTGTTCTAAGGCTTTGTGTTTTTTGTCGGCCCGCTTACCAATATATAAATCTTGGTAATAATCCACCTGCGTCCAAGGATCTTGAAAGTCAGCTAGCCAAGGAATAGCAAATCGTTGAGCCAAACGCATGCCAATGACGGTGTTTGTGTGGGGAGGGCCGTCTGTGAAAATGGCGTCAACCCGGTTATTTTTAAGGTATCGATTCAAGTATTTTACCGAAGGCTTTATCCAACGGTAACGCGCATCAGGTATAAAGTAATTGCCTCGAATCCACATGCCTAGCTTGTCCATCAAACTGTGGGCTTTGTCTGAATTTGCGGTAATGTTTTGCAGCGGTGTGGCTCGTTTTCTTCCTGTTAACGATTTAAACAAGTTAATAGGTTCAAAAATAGGAACGCGGTGAATTTCTATTCCTTCGGGTATATCTTGTTCATTGCTGTGATCGAGGTATTGATAGGTTGCATTTTTAGCGGTGAAGATAACGGGTTCCCAACCAAATTCACGTAAGTATTTCGCCAGTTTCAAGCAGCGCAAAACGGTAATCCCACCCGAAGGTGGCCAATGATATGTTATGATTAAAACCTTCTTCAATGCTTGAAACTTGAAACACAAACATAAAGATATTTATGCTGCATGCTTGCAGATTTACCCTATTTTTCATCAGCATGAGCTAATCTAATTTTTTGGTACGAACTATTCTTATTTTTACAAGCAAATGGGAATTGTTCAAAAAGACGCCTTTCGTACCATGTTGATCTCTTATGTAGGGATTGTCTTGGGGTATCTCAACAAAGGATTGTTGTTCATTTTAATTCTTACCACAGAACAAATAGGGCTCATTAATTTAATTGTTTCCGTAGGGTTGTTGTTTGCTCAATTTGCCAATTTGGGTTCGGTATATACGACCTGGAAGTTCTTGCCTTATTTTAGGAATGAAGCCAAAAAACATAACGGCTTTCTGTACCTCATGTTATTGATTGTAGCCCTGGGTATTGGTCTCTGTTCACTGGTCGCGGTGTGGTTTAAGCCTGAAATTGCACGCATGTATGCCGAACATTCACCGCTGTTTGTACAGTACTATTTCTGGATTATTCCTGTAGGGATTGCCTATGTCTTGTTTCTCCTGTTCGAAATCTACCTGCGCAGTTTTTTCATCAATATCATATCGGTAGTCGCATTTGAAATTGGGCTTCGGGTCATTGTCATGGGGTTATTGGTACTGGTTTATCTCAAGGTGATCAATTTTGAAACCTTTCTGATTGGTCACAGTTTAGCCTATTTAATTCCGGTTGTTGTTTTGTTGATGTATTTGTTTCGTGCTGGTCACCTCGAATTGAAAAAACCGCGCATCGAAATTTCGAAACGCTTTCGGAAAATCATCTTTTTATTTTCAGGATACAATTACCTGAATACCCTTGGAGCAGTCTTGGTTTCGTCCTTAGATGTGATGATGATTGCCCAATTTTTAGGTTTAACGGCCACGGGTGTATATACCACAGTGGTCTTTCTCGCAAATGCGATTCAAGTTCCTTATAAAGCGATAATTCGTGTAGCATCGCCTTTGGTTGCTGAACATTGGCGAAACCGGGATGTAAAACAAATGCACGAGTTGTATGAAAAGGTAAGTTCGGTGGCCTTACTCATTGGTTTAGCCTCCTTTTTATTGCTTTGGGTAAATATAGATTTCATGTTTTCATTTCTTCGACCTGAATTTCAGCCCGGAAAGTGGGTATTCTTTTTTCTGATGCTAGGGAAGTTAGTGGACATGTATTTTGGTCTGAACGGCCCCATTTTTATCACCTCAAAAAAATACAAGTACGACATCTTTTTCACCTTATTTCTGATTATCTCCGTATTTGTCATGAACATGTGGTTTATCCCGATGTGGGGCATTGCAGGTGCAGCCATTTCAACATCAATTGCCTTGATCATCTATAATGTAGGTCGCATCATATTTGTCTATGCGATCTTTCAAATCCATCCATTCACCATGAAGCAATTTGTCATGATGGGGCAGACCATACTTATTTTTGTGGTCATTTATATCCTAGGTTCTCCACTACATCATCCAATTGCTGATGCACTCTTAAGAACGATACTCGCTGCGGTATTGTTTTTTGGACCAGTTTATTGGTTTAAATTGGAGCCAGAAACAGTGAATTACATCACCAACGGAATGCGTTTCGTGCGCGAAAAGCTTGCAAAGTCTTCGCTCAACTAATTCGTTTAGTTAAAAATGCTTATTCAACAACTTGCTTCACAGCCTCAATAGCAGCAGCTAAACCATTTGGATTTTTACCGCCGGCAGTAGCAAAAAATGGTTGTCCACCGCCACCACCTTGGATGTGCTTCGCGACTTCACGTACCAGATTTCCGGCATGTATACCTTTTGATGCAATGACAGAATCCGACGCGATAATACTGATTGTGCATTTGTCGCCTTCATGCCCTCCAAGAACACCAAAGAAATCGCTGACCTCACCTTTCAATTGAAAAAGGATGTCTTTGATAGAGCCTCCATCCAACGGTACAACAGTTCCCAAGAAATTTATTCCTGAGATGGTTTCAATTTTTTGTTTCAATTCGCCCTTAACTGCAACGGCTTTTTCTTTGTTAAGCTGCTCGATTTCCTTCGTTAAACTCGCATTTTTTGAAAGTAAATCCTCCACAGCTTTTAGCAAGTCTTTTGGATGCTTCAATGCAGCAGCTACATGAGATAAGGTATTGGAACGATCCCTAAAAAAGGATTCAGCATTAACTGATGTGATGGCTTCTATGCGTCGTATACCAGCAGCAACAGCCGATTCACTTGTAATTTTGAATAAACCGATTTGACCGGTGTTGTTGACGTGTGTGCCACCACAAAGTTCGGCTGAGTCTCCAAACTTAATTACGCGAACTTGATCCCCGTATTTTTCTCCAAACAAGGCCATTGCACCTAATTCCAATGCTGTTTCCATGGGCACTTTACGGCGCTCATCCAACGCAATGTGCTGGTGTATGGCAGCAGAAACAAGTTGTTCTATTTGATCAAGTTCCTCATCCGTTACTTTGGAGAAGTGTGAAAAGTCGAAGCGCAAATAGGATGAATTAACAAGCGATCCCTTTTGTTCTACATGTGTGCCAAGCACAGTGCGCAAAGCGTGGTGTAGCAAGTGTGTCGCCGAGTGGTTGGCTGCAGCAAGGTCACGATTAGTCGTGTTGATATGCGCTGTAAATGTTGCAGCAGGATTTGCAGGTAGTTTTTCACTTAAGTGGATGATCAAATTATTTTCTTTTTTGGTATCGAAAATCACAATTGATTCATCTCCATGGGTTAACTTTCCGGTATCACCAACTTGACCACCTCCTTCTGGATAGAATGGTGTTTGGTCGAGTACCAATTGGAAAAATGTCTTTTGCTTTTGGCTGACTTGACGGTATTTTAAAATGCGAACATCAGCCTGTGTATAGTCATAACCAATAAATTGAACTTCCTGTTCTGGATGCACTTGCACCCAGTCCGCTGTTTCAATTGCAGTGGCCGCTCTGGAGCGATCTTTTTGTTTTTGTAGTTCTTGGTCAAATGCCTGCTCGTCAATCTGCAAACCATTTTCGCGAGCAATTAAGGAGGTTAAATCCACCGGGAACCCATAGGTATCGTACAATTCAAAAACGGCTACACCATCAATTATGGTCGATTGATTTTTTTTCGTTTGGTCAACAATACTGTCGATACGCTTTAGTCCTTGCTCTAAGGTTCTGAAAAAGCTGATTTCTTCTTCTCGGATCACTTTTTGTACCAACTCACCTTGATTAACCAACTCTGTGAAAGGATTTCCCATGGTTTTGGCTAATACAACTGATAAATCACACAGGAAAGGTTCTTTCAATCCAAGGGTTTGGTAGCCATAGCGAACGGCGCGTCTCAAAATACGACGTATCACATAGCCTGCTCCAGTATTCGCAGGAAGTTGTCCATCGGCAATCGAAAATGAAATTGCACGCACATGATCTGCGATTACACGCAACGCGATATCGGTTTCTTCATGTTGTCCATACGATTTTCCGGAAACATGTTCCATGTGTTTGATCAGGGTTTGAAACAAGTCTGTATCGTAATTCGATTGCTTTCCTTGCAGGGCAACAGCCAAGCGCTCTAATCCCATTCCCGTATCCACATGGGTCTGTGGAAGCGGTTCCAAGCTACCATCTGCCTTTCTGTTGAATTGCATGAATACGTTGTTCCAAATTTCAATAACTTGCGGATGGTCTGCATTAACAAGTGCTTTACCATCTTGTTGTGCACGGGCAGCATCCGGTCTGATATCGACATGAATTTCTGTACAAGGACCACAAGGCCCCGTATCACCCATTTCCCAAAAGTTGTCTTTTTTAGAGGCTAAAATGATGCGGTCTTCAGCAATAAATTGTTTCCAAATCGCAAAACTCTCTGAATCTTGTGGAACCTGGTCAGCACTATCTCCTTCAAATACGGTAACGTACAAACGATCTTTTGGTAATTTGTATACTTCGGTAAGTAATTCCCAAGCCCAAGCAATTGCTTCTGCCTTGAAATAATCACCAAACGACCAGTTACCCAACATTTCAAACATGGTGTGGTGGTACGTGTCTACACCAACTTCCTCTAAGTCATTGTGTTTTCCAGAGACACGCAGGCACTTTTGTGAATTCGCGATGCGCTTGTTTTTAGGTACGGCATTTCCGAGAAAGAAGTCTTTGAATTGATTCATTCCTGCATTTGTAAACATCAAGGTTGGGTCATTTTTGACAACCATAGGTGCAGACGGAACAATGTCATGTCCCTTTGATGCGAAAAAATCAAAAAACTGTTGTCTTATCTCAGCTACTTGCATACCACATTAATTTAAGAAGTGCAAATGTAACGAAATCCCTACAAGTTGGTTCGCTGATGTAGCTTGCTAACATGCCCCAATAAACAGAAAAGGTCTACCTTTGCCTCAACTCGAAAAAAGTATTCGTTATGAAAGTCGTATTTCTATTTGTCTTTTCCTGCTTTCTAAGCTTGTTAACCATCATCAGCTTGGAATCGTGTACAACAGCTGATTCGCCAGCTCAAGCTGCGCTGAAAAAGTCGGGCCTCAATCAAAAGAATCCGGGAGATTCTACCTTAGCCTCAAATGATTCCATCATTACCTTGGTAGCCGTGGGTGATATCATGATGGGTACAAACTACCCAGATGCTTCCTTTTTACCGCCCAAAGACAGACTCCTGTTGGAACCCTTGTTTGATTATTTGCGCAATGCTGATGTTACATTCGGAAATCTAGAAGGGACGGTACTCAACGCTGGTGGTGATGTCAAGAAATGTTCGAACCCAGCAGTATGTTATGCATTTCGACAACCAGAATCTGTAGTAGATCAATTGAAGTCCGCAGGTTTTGATATGTTCTCCGTAGCGAATAACCACATGGGTGATTTCGGAGAGTCTGGTAGATCAAATACCTGTAAGGTCCTTCGCGCTGCAGGTATGCGGTATGCAGGGTTAGAGCGTTGTCCGTGGGATACTTTAACGGTTAAAGGCCTTAAAATTGGGATTACTGGTTTTGCACCAAATTCATCTTGCTTGCAATTGAATAATCATCAATTAATCACAGAAACAGTAAAAAAAATGAAGTCCATGTGTGATGTGGTAATTTTTTCTTTTCACGGAGGTGCTGAGGGTTCAGGCAGAACACACATTACGCGCGAGAATGAAATTTTTGTGGGCGAGAATAGGGGGAATGTTTACAAGGTAGCTCGCGTGGCAATTGACGCCGGAGCTGATATAGTGCTTGGTCATGGTCCGCACGTTACGCGCGCAATCGATTCGTATAAAGGAAGATTTATCACCTACTCGATGGGTAATTTCTGTACTTATGGTCGCTTCAATTTGTCGGGCGTTAGCGGTATAGCGCCTCTATTTCAGCTGCGTATTAAGCGTGACGGCACATTCGTAGATGGTAAAGTCATTTCAATTAAGCAACCCGGGGAAGGTGGTCCGGTAATCGACCAAGAACAAGGGGCCTACGAACAAATTAAATCCTTGACTAAAGCCGATATTCCGGAATTAAAAGTGGTTTTTGACCCTAATGGCGCATTTCGCTTTGAATAAATGTCAGTTTTGCTGTCATTTCGTCACGAAGGTTGCAGGGTATTGGTAATCAACATGACAAATTGAACGTGGAATTCAGGGTAGTATCCAGTGGCATAATGATTGAAGATAGCGTATTCGTAAATAAAGCAACTAATTACAAGTAAAATGGGAAAAATAATTGGAATTGACTTAGGAACTACCAACTCGTGTGTTTCTGTAATGGAAGGAAATGAGCCAGTAGTTATTTCAAATGCAGAAGGAAAACGTACAACACCATCTGTTGTAGCGTTTGTAGAAGGAGGAGAGCGTAAAATTGGAGATCCAGCAAAACGCCAAGCGATCACAAATCCAACAAAAACGATATACTCGATTAAGCGTTTCATGGGTTCGTCTTTTGATGAAACGAAAAGAGAAACAGACCGTGTTCCTTACGAAGTAGTAAAAGGAGACAACAATACACCGCGTGTTAAAATAGACGATCGTTTATATACACCACAAGAAATCTCGGCGATGATTCTTCAAAAAATGAAGAAAACAGCGGAAGACTATTTAGGTCAAGAAGTTACAGAAGCAGTAGTTACTGTACCTGCATATTTTAATGACGCACAACGTCAAGCGACAAAAGAAGCAGGTGAAATTGCTGGTTTAACGATTAAGCGTATCATCAACGAGCCTACAGCTGCAGCATTGGCTTATGGTTTGGATAAAAAAGGATTGGATCAAAAAATCGTTGTATTCGATTTTGGTGGAGGTACTCATGATGTATCTGTACTTGAATTAGGTGACGGTGTATTTGAAGTATTGGCAACAGACGGTGATACACACCTAGGTGGTGACGATGTGGATGAGGCAATCATCTCTTGGTTAGCAGAAGAATTTAAGGCAGAAGAAGGACTTGATTTGCGTCAGGATCCAATGGCATTACAGCGTTTAAAAGAAGCAGCTGAAAAAGCAAAAATCGAGTTGTCTTCTACAACATCTACAGAAATCAACTTGCCATACATCATGCCTGTTAATGGTATTCCAAAACACTTGGTAAGAACATTGCAACGTGCAAAATTTGAGCAATTAATTTCAAGCATCGTTGAGCGAACAATTGCTCCATGTCGTTCAGCACTTCAAAATGCTGGTTTATCAACTAGCGATATCGATGAGGTAATCTTAGTGGGTGGATCTACACGTATTCCAGTTATTCAAGAGGCTGTTGAGCGTTTCTTTGGTAAAGCGCCTTCTAAAGGGGTTAATCCAGATGAGGTTGTTGCTGTTGGTGCCGCTATCCAAGGTGGTGTATTGACAGGAGAAGTGAAGGATGTCTTGTTACTTGACGTTATTCCACTTTCATTAGGAATCGAAACAATGGGAGGTGTATTCACAAAATTAATTGAAGCGAACACGACTATCCCAACAAAAAAATCTGAAGTATTCTCTACAGCATCGGATAATCAGCCTTCAGTAGACATTCATGTATTGCAAGGTGAGCGTGCTATGGCAAATGACAACAAAACATTGGGTCGTTTCCAATTAACGGATATTCCACCAGCACCTCGTGGTATTCCACAAATCGAAGTAACATTTGATATCGATGCCAATGGTATCATGAATATTTCTGCGAAGGACAAAGGAACAGGTAAAGAGCAATCAATTAAAATTGAAGCGTCTTCTGGACTTTCTGATGACGAAATCCAACGCATGAAAGCAGAAGCAGAAGCGAATGCAGAAGCAGATAACAAGCGCAGAGAGGAGGCAGATTTGTTGAATAAAGCAGACTCTACAATCTTCCAAACAGAGCGTCAGTTGAAAGAGTATGGTGATAAGTTACCGGCAGACAAAAAGCAACCAATCGAAGATGCGTTGACTGAGCTTAAGAAAGAGTACGAAGCGAAGAATATGGAAAACTTGCAAGCGGCAATTGACCGTTTGAACGAAACATTCCAAGCAGCGTCTCAAGAAATGTACAATGCAGCGAACGCTGGCGGAGGTGCAGCAGGACCAGAAGCAACTACTGGAGCCAATGCAGCAGACGAAGTTACAGACGTAGATTTCGAAGAAGTAAGCGACAAAAAATAAGTTGTCCGTGAGGAAATAGAAACGGGGCGCCACATTGGCGCCCCGTTTTTTTACGAACTCAGTGAAAAGAAAATAGCCTGTACAAATCAGCACAGGCTATTTACCTTAAAACAAAACGTGGAATTATTCCAAAATAATTTTCCTGATTGTAACCGTATTTCCTTGCGCATCAAGTAGGTGAACGAAGTAAAGTCCGTTTCCATTCCATGTGTTTAAGTCAAGGATAAACTATGCTTGCGTTAAAGCACTGGAGAATACTTGTTGACCACCACTTGTTTTGATAGTAAGGGTATAACCCGCCATTGAACCGTAATTTCCATTGTCGATGATCAATTGATCCTTAGCTGGATTCGGGTAAATCTTAATGGTATTGCTTTGGTTCTGATTAAGTCCCAATGTAGTGTTGATGATTAAGGTGTCTGTAACGCTGATGTCTGTCACAAGCAGAAGACATACATTCGAAAAGATGCATACATATAAACCTTTATGTATTCTGGATAATAGCTTTGCACAACAAAAATAGCTCAGTCTACAGGTGTGATAGATCACTCAGGCTTATAAACGACCGCTAAATTAAGTGCACACCAATGTAGAAATGTACTTAAATACTTCTCGTCAAAAGTAAATCAATAGGAAATAAGTTTATTTTCCTCTCTCTAACGATACTTTATTGGTTGTAGAGTAATCCTCAAAATCTTCGATGATTTCTTGCTCATATTGCTTGGTGACACTGATAGGAATGTACTCCACCATAACGTTTGTTTTGTCTAAACCGAAGTCCTCAGCTGGTTTTAAACCTGTTGATTTTACAAGTCGATAAGCTTTAACCGTAATATTTTGAAATGCTGAAAGCTTATTATCTGTTGCTACGCGAGAGTTGAGAACGATAAATTTAAAATCAACTTCGTCAAATTCTCCTTTGATACTATCAAAAACACTGATATTTTCTAATTCTCCTTTCTCCACCATTTTTCGATGTATCTTACGCATCATGTATTCAATACGGTGTTCTTCCTTGAACCCAAGTTGTAGGTTTACATAATAACAACTTTTATCAATAACCTCATTGACCGTGTAATGCACCCCCCATGGTTCATTTAGAATATCAAGGTGTAAGAACCAATAAACGCCAGCTTTACGTGGTCGTTTTCTAAATATCGAATAAAAGACTGTTGAATCTAATTTGTTTGGGGAATTACTCCGTGTAGGGTAAACTAAGTTAGATGCTTCAAAATTTAATTTTTCATCGGCTTGGACCTTCTTAAGTAACGGAATAACCTTTTTCATGGAAACATATTCTGTAATACTTTTTCTTAACTTTTTGGCTCGGTAATACAAATAGAGAATGGTGAAAAAGGAACTAGCTAGTATTAATGTAAACCATCCTCCATGTACGATTTTACCTAAGTTAGAAAGTAAGAATATCCCTTCAATAGTTAAGAAAACTGCGAAAATACCTAAATACAACAATTTAGTTTTTGGGTATTTTAGCAACAACAAGTAGCATAATAAGATGGATGTCATGACCATGTCTATGGTGATGGCTAATCCATATGTGGCCTCCATGGCTGAGGATTTTTGGAAGATCGCAATTACCAGAATACAGCCAAACATCAGTACCCAGTTTACGAACGGGATATAAATTTGACCTTGGTGATCAGAAGGGTATTTGATTTTTAAGTTGGTCCAAAGGTTTAACTTAATAGCCTCATTCATTAGGGTAAATACACCCGTGATTAAAGCTTGTGATGCGATAATTGTTGCAGCTGTTGCAATACCAATTGCAAATGTTATCAGGTGCTCAGGTACCATAGCATAGAAAATAGTTTGGTTGGTTTTCAAGGCAAAGCCATCTTGTAAACAAAGTGCAGATTGTCCAAGGTAATTGATGACCAAAAGTGTACTCATTAAAGACCAAGAAATACGAATATTGTATTTTCCGCAGTGACCAAGATCAGAATAAAGTGCTTCGGCACCAGTAGTACATAAAAATACGGCTCCCAACACCCAAAAACCTCCATCAACATTGAAAATTAAGTTAATTGCCCAATATGGATTGAAGGCACTGAGTACTTCTGGATTTTTCGCAATATTGATAACTCCTAAGTATCCTAGAAATCCGAACCAAACCAACATAATAGGGCCGAAAGCTTTACCAATAGCCGATGTTCCAAATTGTTGGACAGAGAACAAGGCTATGATAATCCCGATAACTACAGGTAGCACGGGGAAATCGGGGTTGATGTTGTTGATTCCTTCTACAGCAGAAGAAATGGAAATGGCGGGTGTAATAAAACCATCGGCTAACAGTGTAGCACATCCCACTAATGCAGGTATGATAACCCATTTGATGTGCTTGGATTTCAGTAGAGCGAAAAGTGCAAAAATTCCACCTTCACCTTTATTATCTGCATTAAGGGCAAAAAATATGTATTTGATGGTGGCTAGTAATGTCAATGTCCAGATCACACAAGAAAGACCACCCATGATCAATTCTTTTGAAAAATTGGTTCCTTGGCTTGTGATTGCCTGAAATACGTATAATGGTGATGTTCCAATATCTCCAAATACAATTCCTATAGTAATTAATACTCCGGCTAACGTGGCTTTATTTGTCTGTAATGACATAGCAAATCAAATAGTTTGGGCAAATGTACACGAATTGCTTATTGAGACAAGTTATTGCAAAAAAAAAACCACCTTAAAAGGTGGTTTTTACTATACAGAGTTGTTTCTTTTTATTTTTTAACTGCGTCAACAACCGCCTTGAATGCTTCAGGGTGGTTTAAAGCTAAATCTGCAAGAACTTTACGGTTCAATTCGATTCCGCTTTTATGAACAGCTCCAATGAATTGAGAATAGCTCATTCCGTGCTGACGTGCACCTGCGTTAATACGCGCAATCCACAACGAACGGAAGTTTCTTTTCTTTTGCTTACGACCTTCGTATGCATAGTTTAGACCTTTTTCAACTGCGTTTTTTGCAACAGTCCAAACGTTTTTTCTTCTACCAAAGTAACCTTTGGCAAGTTTCATCAAGTTTTTTCTACGAGCTCTTGAAGCTACGTGATTTACTGATCTAGGCATAATTTTTTAGTTTTTTAATAAAGAGTGTCCACATGGGTGGATCTTAGGTACTCGTTACTGGGTTAAACAATGAATAAACCGTTGTGCAATTATTTCATGCACAATTGTAATTTAACATTTGATACATCTGATTCATGTACTAAACCAGCGTGTGTCAAGTTACGCTTACGCTTCGTCGACTTCTTAGTTAAGATGTGACTTTTAAATGCGTGTTTTCTTTTGATTTTACCGCTTCCAGTTATCGTGAATCGCTTCTTCGCACTGGATTTAGTTTTCATTTTTGGCATCTCTCTTCGTTTTTAAAGTTACCTCTGTATAGCTTCTTTTATTTCTTTTTCGAGTTGATCATGATGATCATTCGTTTCCCTTCCAATTTCGGTAATTGCTCCACTGCACCGATATCGGCCAATTCTTGAGCAAACTTCAACAATAGAATTTCTCCACGGTCTTTGAAAACAATTGTTCTACCACGGAAAAATACATATGCTTTTACCTTACTTCCTTCTTCTAAGAATTTGCGGGCATGTGCCAGTTTGAAGTTGAAATCGTGATCGTCTGTATTCGGACCAAAACGAATTTCTTTGACAACAACCTTACTCTGCTTCGCTTTTAATTCTTTTTGCTTTCTTTTTTGGTTGTACAAGAATTTTCTGTAATCCAAGATCTTACATACTGGTGGAACAGCATTTGGAGAGATTTCTACCAAATCTAATTCTTGTTCTTCAGCCAATTTAATGGCGTCGTATGTCGACATGACCTTTGGTTCGCCTCCTTCAATAACTAGACGGATTTCGCGAGCGGTGATCTTATCGTTGATCTTGTGAAGTTCTTCTTCTCTGCGCTGAACAGGTTTCCTTGCGTTTTTTCTCATTTAATTTTTAACGTTAGATGATAATTCATCTTCTATTGCTTCTTGTACTAATTTGGTAAATGATTCGATATTCATTGAACCTCTATCCCCAAATCCTCTGTGTCGAACAGAAACGTGCTCTTGCTCCATTTCTTTTTCTCCAACAATGAGCATGAATGGGATCTTGCTCAATTCCGCATCACGGATCTTTTTACCAATTTTTTCGTTACGGTCGTCAACGAAACCGCGAATATCGGAATTATTTAGTAATTCTGAAAGTTTTTCCGCATAGCTGTTGAATTTCTCTGAGATTGGTAAGATAGCATACTGTTCTGTTGTTAACCAAAGTGGGAAGTTTCCTGCGCAGTGTTCCAACAATACAGCCACAAAGCGTTCCATTGAACCAAATGGTGCACGGTGAATCATTACAGGCCTGTGTTTTTGGTTGTCAGCACCGGTATACTCCAATTCAAAACGCTCTGGTAAGTTGTAATCCACTTGAATAGTGCCCAACTGCCACTCGCGGCCTAAGGCATCTTGAACCATGAAATCTAGTTTTGGGCCATAAAATGCCGCTTCACCATATTCCACAACTGTTGGCAAACCTTTTTCAGCTGCTGCTTCTATAATTGCTGTTTCGGCCTTTACCCAATTTTCGTCACTTCCGATGTACTTGGAAGGATTTTCTGGGTCGCGCAATGAAATTTGTGCCTTGAAATTTTCAAAGGATAAGGTCTTGAAGATGTAAAGTACCAAATCGATTACCTTTTTGAACTCATCCTTAACCTGATCTTGTGTACAGAAGATATGGGCATCATCTTGTGTAAATCCACGAACTCGCGTCAATCCGTGTAACTCACCTGATTGTTCATAGCGGTATACCGTTCCAAATTCTGCAAATCGCGCAGGTAAATCTTTGTATGAACGGGGTTTGCTTTTGAAAATTTCACAATGGTGTGGACAATTCATGGGTTTTAACAAGAACTCTTCATCCACATCTGGTGTATGGATCGGCTGAAATGAATCAGCACCATATTTGGCATAATGTCCTGAAGTAACGTATAGTTCTTTGTTTCCAATGTGTGGTGTGATCACCTGATCGTATCCAGCCTTACGTTGTGCTTTTTTTAAGAAGTTTTCTAGTCGCTCACGCAATGCCGCTCCTTTAGGTAACCACAAGGGTAAACCTTGACCAACTTTTTGTGAAAATGTAAATAACTCCAATTCTTTGCCAAGTTTTCGGTGATCGCGGCGCTTAGCCTCTTCTACCTTTTCAAGGTATTCTGTCAATTCAGCTGCTTTCGGGAAAGTGATGCCGTAAATACGCGTCAACATTTTGTTTTTCTCGTCACCTTTCCAATACGCACCAGCGATGGAAGTGAGTTTGACAGCCTTGATGTGTCCCGTGTCTGGAATGTGCGGTCCACGACATAAATCGGTAAAATTTCCTTGTGTGTAAAAGGTAATTGATCCGTCTGCTAAACCTTCCAAAAGTTCTAGTTTGTAAGGGTCTTGCTTCTCTGTGAAATAAGCAACAGCTTCTGCTTTTGATATTTCTTGACGTTTGAATTGGTTCTTTTCTTTGGCCAATTCTTTCATCTTTTGCTCAATCTTCTCGAGGTCTTTCTCAGAAATACTGTGTTCTAAGAAGTCTACATCATAGTAAAAACCGTTGGCAACTGGCGGACCAATAGCAAGTTTTACACCCGGATAATAAAATTCAATCGCCTCGGCCATTAAATGCGCAGAGGAGTGCCACATGGTTGATTTTCCTTCCGTATCGTTCCAGGTCAGCAAGTTTAATGTGCAATCAGTTTGAAGTGGACGAAAGGCATCGATTACCTCTCCATTTACCTTTGCAGCAAGAACATTGCGCGCTAATCCTTCTGAAATGCTTTTTGCAATATCCAATGGACTAGTTCCTTGTTCTACTGTTCTTACAGAGCCATCTGGAAGTGTTACGTTTATCATGCGTTTAAATTTTGGAAAGCAAATATAAGGATTCATGTCGTTTAATATCTTGGGAGAAAATTGAAAGTTTTAGCTAAATCATCAGAATCTGGATGTGTTCGCCTCGAAAAGGCAAATGTCGTTTGAAAGAAATTAGTTCTTTTGCATCCCGTGAAGTTTCGTTTTCCGCATCAAGATCCATTTATACCACTTGCCATCGCTTTGATTGCTGGTATGCTAACAGCGTATATTGATGTAGCAATCGTACATTGTTTCATAGGCATCTTGTTTGGATTTGTGTTGACTTACATCTTTCAACGCTTTTCTCGCTTTAGGTTTACCTTTCCAATGACCATGTTTTCCGTAATTTATATGCTCGGTTACGGATTGTTGTGTCTGACACGAGGCGATCTGCAAAAAGATACCCTCGCTTCATGCTATCGTACAAATGATATCACGTTATGTGAAGTCACTGAAATAGGTGACACCACCCGACCATGGGTTAAAGCCTGGTTAACAGCATATCGCGTGATACATGCCAATAAAACAGCACAATCCATTGAAGCAAAGTTGATTGGCTATGTTGAAGGTGGAAAAAATATACGTGTTGGGGATCAGTTACTGATTGGGTCCGTACCGGAGCGAATAAAAAACGCTGGAAATCCGGGTGAGTTTGATGCGGAGCAATACTGGCATGGTAAAGGAATTCATTGGCAATTGTTTGTTGCTAAAGGCATGTACAAGCGGGTGGTGAGTTCTACAAGTTGGTCTATAGGCAAATTGGGTGAGCCACTGCGGAATGCGTTGGCCACTGGCTTGAAAAAACACCTGAAAGATCGCGAACGTGCCATTGCCTTGGCTTTGATTTTAGGTGATCGATCAGAGTTGGATACGGAAACCACCATGAGTTTTGTGAATACCGGTGCGATGCATGTCTTGGCTGTATCGGGATTGCATATCGGAATTTTGATGTCGATTTTACTTTTTCTTTTGGCTCGACTTAATCGATTTATTTCCAGAAAACAAGCAACGTTTTTTGTGGTACTTCTGATGTGGTTGTATGCACTCATAACAGGGTTATCACCCAGTGTGGTTCGGGCAGTTTATATGTTTTCCGTCCTTGTTCTAGCTCAAGTTTTAGGTCGACAATATCGTCCCTTAAATACGCTCTTTTTTACTGCTTTTTCCTTGTTGATATTCAATCCATTCACCTTGTTTGATATTGGATTTCAACTCAGTTTTTTAGCCATGTTGGGCATTTATCTGTTTTACAAGCCAATTTCGAGCATGTTTTATTTCGAGCAACGCGTCCTTCGATGGCTCTGGAATGGCACTGCTGTCGGATTTGCGGCTCAATTGCTTACTACGCCGATATCACTCTATTATTTTCATCAATTTCCGAATTACTTCGTGTTGACAAACTTAGGCTTGATGGCCTCAACAGGAATCATCCTCGGTGGTGGTTTATTGCTGATGACTTGCTATGCAGTTCCCTACATTTCAGCAGGAATAGCGTGGTTGCTATCGAGCAGTATTTCTTGTTCCTATTGGATTATTGAAACCATTGAAAAGTTACCCGGTGCTGTTGCTTATGGTTTCACCCCAAATTTATGGTGGGTTTTCTTGTGTTCATTCACAGCGATTGCGTTGTTTTATGTGCGCAAGAATAAGTGGTATAATTCGCTTTTGTTTGCATTAACCTTGGTGTTAATGGTGGTGTTGGTTTGCGATCGTTACAAGAATTTGGCTACCAATGAGTTTTGTATCCTGTCGGCAAATAAAACAGTGGCATTGGTTAAGAAAAGCAATTCAATTGTTTGTTTTTATTGGTGTAAACCAAACAAATTCAAAGACATTCAGCGCATGGTAATTGATTACACTAAAATTCATCCTGGTAAAGTTCGTTATTGTTCACTCAAAAAGAATTGGGATCTACAGACCGATAATAAAACGTTGGCCGTGATGTTTCGTCAATGCAAATGGGGGACATCCATTCAGGTCAACAACAAAGAAATCGATCTTATTCGTAATCCTCAATTTTTTGAAAGCAGTACCCCCAATAAGCGCGTTTTAATGCCTTGGGTGAATAATACTGTTGGTTATCCATTGTCATCGGGCGCATTTCGCATGAAGATTTGAGTTGATTACCTTTTATATCTGTGGTTTTTAGTTGTTTTTTTGATGGATTGACTTTTTAGTTTTACGAGTCAAGCCAATAGAATAGATTAAATTAATCGGTCGTCATTGATTAATTAGGGGTAATATTATGAAAAAGTAAACTAATTAGTTAACTTTGTTTGAGTGTCAAGAGAAATAATATTTTTTGGAAATCGTGTTATCGAATTTTATCAAGCACAAGATTCAAAGGTTCAGTTGAAAATAGAATATGTATTGGATTTGGTTCGATTTGAAAGACAGGTTCCGATAAAGTTCTTCAAAAAGCTCGATGGTACGAACGGTATTTATGAAGTAAGGGTCATTACATCTCAAAAGAGTATTCGTATTTTATGTTTTCAGGATGGGGCAACCCTTGTCGTGCTAACAAACGCGTTTGTAAAGAAAACTCAAAAAACGCCAAAAAATGAGATTAATCTGGCTGAGAAATTGAAGGTTGAATATTTAAAAGAGAAAGAAAATGAAAAACACAACGACATTTGATCAACTCCTGGAAGATAAATATGGAAAAAAGGGAAGCCTTGAAAGGGATCAGTATGATGCTGATTCTTTAGCTTTTAGATTAGGAATTATGTTAAAAGAAGCCCGTATAGAAGCCAATTTAACACAAGAAGAACTTGCTGAAAAAACAGGTACTCAAAAAAGTTATATTTCAAGAATTGAACGCGGATTAAGCGATATACAAATTTCAACCTATTATAAGTTGATTGCACTTGGTCTTGGTAGAAAATTAACTATTTCTATAGGATAGTCCGCTTAATAAAATTTTGGTCTAAATACTCGGCCTTGAATAACCTGTTGAACGAATTAAATCAAGAGTTAATCAAGCTTAACCTGATTGATAAATTGTTCAAAATGGAGCAACTGTTTGGTGTCGTTTCGGTTGATCAAAAAAGGTTCAAGTTCACGAGCAAGTTTAGTCATCTCCAATTGTTTACAATGGATATTAAGTACCTCTTTTAAATCACTTCCGTTATTCACACAGATTTTTTGATCCAGAAAGTTGTAATCAGGCTTTACCTCTCGACTTAATAGTTGAACAATGTCATAAAAGTCACGACCACTCGTTCGTTTTCGGTTTAAAACTGCATAGAATTTTTGAGCAAGTAAAAGCGAATCGGGCGCAATAAAAACAGAGGAGAAAACATTAAATTTCGTTAAGAACCTCATTTCAGGCGTGAAATCAAAGTCTTGATCCTCTGTGTCTAGTTGAATTAAGATCTTTTCCTCCGCATAACCAGATAGACCTGTTTTCAAGAGCAGTTTAGGGAATTTAATATGGCAATGATACGCCCCTTTGATCACTTGCTTTATCTCCACCTGGTATCCCAATATTTCAAGGTTTTGCTTTACGAATTCCGCTAATTGATCAAACTCTCCTACACTAAGCTTGAAATTGTCAAAATCTAAATCTTCTGAAAATCGTTGATGGTTGTGAAAAAGCCTTAGACAGGATCCACCAATGAAAACGAGTCGTTCAGCATAATCACTTTCAAAAATCAGCTCGAGTATCTTGTGTTGCAAATATTCTTTCAGCAAGAAGCGTTCATGAATATGAAGTTCTCTTGGGTAGAATTTTTTTATTTCGTGCAATTCAATCATTGAGGTATGCTTGAAGGTGTGAGTACCGCAGTTTTAATTGCTTGGAGTTGATGAAGTTCAAATAAGCGGTTATTTTATTTTTCTTTATCACCGTTGATAGGATGTTTTTATTCCAGCGCAATGCCTCGAAATCTGCTGGGCAAGAAAGTTCAGGGTGTAGGTATAAAAAATCCAATACGGCTTTTTCTGGTGAAGCTATCGTGATAATTGATCCTGAAATTGAAAGCAATTGGTAGCCAAAGAACATGGATGGCTTCACGTGTTTGTAATCAAATTGACCATAGGGGGTGGAGGTGGTTGTTGTATTGAGTGTTGATACTGACGTGATACTGAATACGGCCTCCGGAATAATGTTGTAATACGATAGTGCTGTTTCGAGTGAGATGTATGAGGGTTTGTAAATTCGATTAGCAATAAGGTAAATCGTGTTTTGTGTGGTTTCTTGATTACTGAAACGGTAATACCCCCTTTTAATAGGAGTAATGTATCCTTTTTTGTTCCATTCGACTAGTCTTCTGTTGTCAAATTTAGGGTAGTATTTTCTGATCTCTTGTAGAGATAACACGGGAAACGAACCGAATTGATCTTGAAATGACAAATACATTATAAATGAATTAACACCTAAAAATAACAATTATCTCAGATATATTAAGATCTTTATTCAACTTTTTAATAAAGTTGATTCTCTTTACGAAATCTTGTTCTATCACATTATTTTGATTTCATGATTTCACACCTTATCCTGACCCGTAACAATACAAAAGGGCTGCCTCACCAGAAGCAGCCCTTGAAAGTTCTTTAAAGGTTTGATTATCGATTCAGCATCACCGGCATAACCAACATGAGGATATCTTCATCCGGATTGTCGTTTGCCGCTGGCATCAAAATCCCTGCACGTGAAGGCTCGCTCATTTCTAAACGTACTTCAGGTGTATCCATATTGTTTAGCATTTCCATCAAAAATCTGGAATTGAACCCTATCTCTAAATCTTCACCGTTGTAGTTACATGTTAATCGTTCATTTGATTCATTGGCAAAATCAATATCCTCTGCCGATAACGACAACTCTGAACCCGCTAAGCGCAATTTTACTTGGTGGGTCGTTTTGTTTGAGAAAATTGAAACACGACGAAGTGAACTCAAAAACTGAGCACGATCAATCACCAATACATTTGGATTTTCTTTCGGTATAACGGCTTCATAATTTGGGTACTTACCGTCTATAAGTCGACAAATCAGTACGATGTCGTTGAAACGGAAAATAGCGTTTGATTCGTTGTATTCTATTTCTACCTCTTCACTTCCTGTAAGGTTGGATTTTAATAAATTCAAAGGCTTTTTCGGTAGAATAAATGACGAACCACCACTTGCTTGGGTGTCAGTTCTTCTGTATCGCACCAATTTATGTGCATCCGTAGCAACGAAAATAATGTCTTGTGGACTAAATTGACAAAAAACACCGCTCATTACCGGACGAAGGTCATCATTTCCTGTAGCGAAAAGGGTTTTATTAATTGCCTTGGAAACGATGTCCCCTGAAATACGTGTTTTACTACTTTCTCCAATTGCTGGTGTACGCGGAAATTCCTCTCCGTTATGCCCAGCCATTTTTGACTTTCCGTTATCGTAGGCAATCTCTACGCCAAAGTTTGTCGGATCAACAGAGAATGTGCACGGTTGGTCTGGAAGGTTTTTTAAAACGTCAAGAAGTAACTTAGCCGGAATAGCAATTTTACCTCCTTCGTTCGCCTCAACTTCCATGCTTGTGCGCATCGTCGTTTCTAGGTCTGAAGCTGAAATTGTTAAGATACCATCAGTGATTTCAAAGAGAAAATTATCCAGAATAGGTAGGGAGTTGCTTGTGCTTAATACCCCCGAAATACTTTGCAGATGGCGTAAAAGAGTTGTACTTGATGTAATGAAATTCATTGCTTCGTTTGATTTTAGTTCAAAACTATTTAAAGGTTGTAGCTTCTGGTGTACCAGTAGATACGTTTTTATGAAAAATTATTAACAATTACCCTTGTTTTCCCTGAGGTTGACGCTGTGTCAAATCTAACGGGAAATATATGTGTCCAAGTAACAGCGGGTTGAATACAAAATACTGGCATTTTACCAATTCGCCGTTGGGTAATTCGCACCACAATTTATTCATATCCATATTTACAACCTCCCCAAATTCGTTTCGTCCTTCATTGGATGATCGGATTCGGAACAACCGAAGTGTAGTTTTCTTCCCGTTTGTCTCGGTTAGTTTCAATTTACAAAAGGGTTGTGTTCGCTTCATGCTGTCAACTTGTATTGGACTTAACTCGTAATTCGCCAACTCAAAATGTACTTTTTTGTAATTCTGAAGGTATAGGTAAGCTTTTTGAGGGTCAACTTGTGCTAGTTTTCGCTGTTGTTGGTAGACACTCATTTGATTCCCTTGTTTGTTTACACGAAAACTTCGTATCGGCTCGTCAAAAAATTGAACATCCACAGATGAAATTTTTTCGACGGGCACTGCAAATATGTTTGTGCACATCCATTTTCGCGGATCAGCAAAGAATTTTGGTTCTATAATTCCGTTTTCACCTTTTATTTTCATCAATACCGGACTCGCACTTTTACCGAACTCATCTGAATCGAGTAACATGATTTGTCCGTAATGATCTTGACTAGCCGGACCGATATACCAGGTTTTAGACCACTCACCATGTTGGAAAATTTCTACCTTGATGTGTTGCGACACCATCAGTTTATTGATCGTTGTTTTCGATTTATCAGGCAAATAACCCTTAAATTCAATGTTTTTAAACGCCTCTAGAATATAATTCACGTTGCTTATCGTGATACAGTCGCCATTATCTTGAGTCCACGTTTTTCCATCTCTGATGACTGTTATGGATTGACCTGCAGCATCGGTAATGGTTACTTTGTCAACGCTGGCTGTGTCGGCTATACTGAAATCGATAAGTTCTGTATCCGACTTTCCTTTTTGTGCTTTCAGTGATAATGCGTAGCGTGTAAGAAGTCCAAGGGCAAGTAAGCCGGCTACTAATAAAAAGATTCGCTTTTTGGTCATCGTTTGATGTATTTGCGTTTTCTTAAAATAAACAAAGTAATGGCAAGTGCAACAATTAATATAACTGGTAATAAGAGGTTGATCAACTTGTAGAAACTTCCTGAAGTTTTCACTTTTTCCTTGTCGATTTCGTGGATGTCGATTTGGCGGCTACGTATATCTAGAATCGAATTGTCCCCCATCATGTAATCTACTAAGTTTTGGAAAAATTCTTGATTCCCAACATAGATTGGTATTCCAAGTTTGGCCAATTCAAGATCCATTCTCAAATCGTTTATTTCTTGCAATGGTCTAAACATGAACTGACCAGAATCTTTGGCCGGCATAGAGTCGTAGGCATTTCTGATGAAGCGCCCATTTCCAATTAAGAACACTTTTCCTTCACGCGTACTTTTTGCTTTGAATTTTGCTATCGGATTATTGGCGTATTCTTCTACGATTCGTTGTTTGTAATACGATTCAAACTTTCCTTCTGCAAGTCCAGCCAAGCATTTTTTATTTATTTCATCCGTTGGATTTGCAACAAGGTCTTGATTTCCATAATTCAGTGGCATAGCCAAATTTACGAGAGGAGCCAATCCGGTAACTTCACTGTTGGTTGAGGATGTTAAGATAGGGGTAAGTACATTGTTTGAATGACCTACAAATTGAATCTCACTACAATAAGACAAGGATACGGGTTCTACGTTGCGCGCAATAGGATGTTCGGAAGGAGTAGCGAGTACATGAAAAAACCAAGGAACCATAGATTGATTGGCAAATGGTACTGGCTTCGGTACGCAGCGTTTATCAATCACATAATTCTCATTAATTTTCAAACCATAGTCGAACAACATTCGTTCTATCCCTGTCTCATTTCTTGTAGAATGTGTTTGGCCATTCCTGTTTAATGAATCCTCATTGAGCCTCAAAGCATCCAAAAAACACATGAGTCTACCACCGCGCATTACAAATTGATCGATGATGTAGAGTTCTTTTTCAGTAAACTTGGTCAGCGGACGAGCAATTACAAGTCCATCAACTTGATCCAAAGCAGCAAGCGAGTCTTTGATTGTAATGTCTGCAATATTGAAGTATGGAGAGATTAATGCTCGGGCACGTTGTGTTTCGGCATAGGATAATTCGCCATGACCCTGCAGAAAGGCTATACGTTGTTTTTTTACTTCAGTGGCTCTGCGTAGTGAACTGATCAACATATACTCTAAATTGTTGATCGAATTCTCAACCATTTCGGTGATGTTGTCCATGAAGTAAGGTTTCCCTGGAGGTGTTCCGGGTAAAAATTGAATGGATTGAACGGTTGTACCACCAACATCAATGGTTGCGCCAGGCCAAAGCATCATTTTACTTTGCGACCCTTCTTGCATGTATACCAAATCCATAGGGATAATACCTTTCCCTCGCGCATACAATGATTCAAAAAGGACTTGCTTTTCATTATCCGTACCTACATTGGGGTCAATAAATTCGTATTCTAGTCGATTGCCGGTGTATTGCTTAAATTCTTTGAGTTTGTCTTCTAGGGTGTTTCTGAAATGTTTGATTTCTGCAGGTAGGTTACCCTCTAAGTAAATTTTCAAATGTACTCGACTTGATAATTTTTTGGTGTCTTCCAAAAATGAAATAGTTCCATCCGAAAGTGAATATCGATTGTCCTCGGTCATATCGATTCGCACATAGAGCAAGGACGCTATGACGTTGATAATAATGATAGCTCCTGCAATAATTCCAAGAAAGGTCCAATTGAATAATCCTTTGCCAAATTTCTTTGATGCCGACATATCAGTTTTTTAATGTTTTAATTACAGTATGTGCTCCGAAAATAAATAGGGTAATGGTAGAGATGAAATAAACCAAATCACTTGTGTCAACTACACCTTTTTTAATAGCGTCATAATGATAGGCTAAACTGATATATTGAATAGCCAAGTCAAAATCGCCCATTAGATTATACGATCCCATCAATTTAAATCCATCATAAAACAACCAACATAAAAACATGGAAAGTATAAAAGCCACAATCTGACTGCTAGTGAGGCTAGAAGCAAAAACACCTATGGCAACAAATACAGATCCCAATAGAATTAATCCGATATAGGAGGTTATTGTTGCACCGCTATCAATAACACCTACAGGATTGCCCAAGTTGTACATGGAAATGTAATAAACCACTGTTGGAACCAGCGCAATGATCAATAAAGTAACTCCTGCGAAGTACTTCGCCAATAAAATAGTAAGGTCTGAAATTGGTCGAGTAAAAAGCAGTTCTATGGTACCTGTTCTTCTTTCTTCGGCTATCGACCGCATGGTAATAGCTGGAATAAGGATTAAAAAGATCACGGGAGCTAGGTTGAAGAATGGAATCAAATCTGCCTCTGTGCCTTCAAGAAGATTGGTGTTGTAAGAAATTACCCAGTGAAATAATCCTGATGCAATCAAGAAAATTAGAATAAAAATATAGCCAATAATAGAACTTAAAAAACTTCGTATTTCTTTTAAGTATAATGCGTACATACGTTATGAATTTGCAGTGCAAAAATAAGGTTTCATTTCAATTTGTTCCGAGTCCTAAACTTAAAGTGTTAACAGCGAATTGTCGAGGAAAATTTACCTATCCAAAATTACTCCAGATCAGTTGGTGAAAAATGAAAAGGGCTGACTCGTTTGAGTCAGCCCCTTTCTGAAATCAATGAAGTATATTAGTTCAATTTCTTAACTCTTACTGCATTCAATCCTTTTCTACCTTCTTCAAGTTCAAATTCAACTGCATCGTTTTCTCTGATCTCGTTAATGATACCTGATACGTGCACAAAATACTCTTTGTTTGTGCCTTCTTCGATAATAAAACCGAATCCTTTGGTCTCATTGAAGAATTTAACTGTTCCTTTATTCATTTGAAATATATTATTCGGCTAAAGTACATGCTTTGGTTGACATGCAGTCATAAAATATCAAGAATAAATCGGAAATTGTCCAAATTAGTCGAATCAACCTTCGATTTTGTGGGAGGTTTGGTTAAACCCGTCGAACACCGTGGCAGTGCTCCAAGCTTGTGGTGGTGCATTAAACCACCGCTTGATTACAGGCCAAATCGTTCCAAATAATTCAGATTTTCTGTACGTTTCTAACGCTTCGCTATTCTGCCATAGGCTGTAGGTTAAGACCTGACACGGATTGTCGGTGCTTTGATGTAAGCGCATCCCGTGGCAACCAGGAAAATCATTGACTTGGTGTTTGACTTGTTCAAAATGATCCAAGAATTCCTTTAAATGGACTTCTTTGAAGGTTAATTGAACGATGCGGGTAATCATCAGAAAAGAGATGTTAATGTTTCTCTGCTTCCTCGGGGGGTAAATTCGATACGAATAACATCTCCGATTCGCATGCCGAATAACTTTTCAGCGCCACCATTGCCACCATTTGCTCCGCGATTAATAGCAATTTCTAGCAATCCTTTGCTGTTGAATACGGCAACTTTTTCACCGCTTGGAACTGCGTTATAGGTAGGGGAAATTTCTTCAATGAAGTAATCTTTGTTCCTAAAATAAATGGTGAATGGGCAATTGGCCTCAAATCGATCGAATAAATCAGCGTGAATATTGGTGATTAGATTGCCAAAATTGTCGATGTGAACAACGTTACCTTTAATCAAATTTGTTTCTATTACAGCGTTTTGCGCAAAAGCACGCTTGAAACTGTCTTGCGCTGTTCCGATTGAATCCAATGATTCGCCTGATAATATGCGAATGGCTGTTGGAATTAAAATGTTCTTCGTCGGAAATTTTAGTCCACCAGGAGAGGAAAGTACGTCGTCAATTCGGTAAAAACCTTGGTGCTCTCGTTCCTCCAGGAAGGTTCCAAAAAAACCATTGTCGGTGCAAATAAAGAATTGATCATTTAATTTCAAGACAGAAGGAAAAGAACCCTCGCTTCCTCCGAAATTAATCATGGGTTCACTATCCACACCAATGATGTGTATGGTTCCTGCTGGGAAATCCTCATAACACGATCGAACGTAGTAGGCTGCCTCGGCAGTATCAAATGGTTTTACTGTATGTGATACGTCTACTATTGTTGCATCAGGCATCAGGTTGTAGATGCTTCCTTTAAGAACAGCCACATAATGGTCTTTATGCCCCATGTCAGTGGTTAGTGTTATTATTTTTCTCTCAGGAATCACAGCGTACTTTGATCTAAAATATTTCTATTTTTGGTCAAAAATAAGTGTAATACAAGGAAAAACTTCTTTCAGACTCAAATAAATTACTTTGCAAGAACGACAATTAGAAATAAGAGGCATCAATCCAGTTGAATTATTCGGTGTAAATAATAACAACTTGAAGCACATCAAAAGTTATTTTCCTAAACTCAAAATTATTGCCAGAGGGAATACTGTTGTAATCACGGGAGATGATGAGGTGATGGATGAGTTTGAACGAAAATTTGATCTGTTGGTAAAACATTTTCATAAATACAACGCCCTTTCCGAAAATAATATTGATAACCTCATGTTGGAGGACGGTTCAACAATGATCTCTACTGATGACGGTTCAGAAACCATTGTTCACGGTAACGGCGGTGTTAAAATCAAGGCCCGTACCCTCAATCAAAAAAAGCTTGTTCAAGCAGTAAACAAACACGATATGGTGTTTGCTGTAGGTCCGGCTGGAACAGGTAAAACTTATACAGCCGTTGCATTGGCGGTTCGTGCACTGAAAGCAAAAGAGGTTAAACGTATTGTGTTGACCAGGCCAGCAGTTGAAGCTGGTGAGAATTTGGGTTTTTTACCGGGCGACCTAAAGGAGAAACTAGATCCGTATTTAATGCCGCTATATGATGCGCTGAGGGATATGATTCCTGCTGAGAAACTTGCAGATATGCTCGAGTTTGGGGTTATAGAAATTGCTCCGCTTGCTTTTATGAGGGGGAGAACACTAGACAAGGCCTTTGTGATTTTGGATGAGGCGCAAAACACCACAACCATGCAGATGAAAATGTTTTTGACTCGAATGGGGATGACAGCGAAATTTGTGATTACAGGGGATATGTCTCAAGTTGATTTGCCCTCAAGGCAGCGTTCAGGATTGTCCTATGCTTTGGATGTGTTGAAAGATGTTGAAGGAATAGGCGTGGTTCGTTTGGCTCAAAATGATGTCATCCGTCACAGTTTGGTGAAGCGCATTATCGAAGCATTCGACAAAGTAGAAGAAGAAGAAAAACGAAACAAACAAAAAGATCAAAGTAACTAACTATGAGTAATGCGATTACACGAACGGATTTTGAATTTCCGGGTCAAAAAAATGTTTATAAGGGTAAAGTACGTGATGTTTATACTTTAGATAATGAACTGTTGGTAATGGTAGCTTCTGATCGTATATCAGCATTCGACCATATTTTACCAAAAGGTATTCCACACAAAGGTCAGGTTTTGAATCAAGTGGCAACCATGTTTTTAAATGCAACCAAGGATATTGTTCCGAATTGGTTGGTTGGAACGCCAGATCCCGCTGTAGCTGTTGGTTACGCGTGTGAACCTATACGCGTAGAAATGGTTATTCGTGGCTATTTAGCTGGACATGCCGCACGGGAGTATCATGCGGGTAAACGCATGCTATGTGGTGTTGAATTACCAGAAGGAATGAAAGAAAACGATAAATTCCCAACTCCAATAATTACGCCGGCAACTAAAGCAGATGAAGGTCACGATGAGGATATATCTCGCGAAGATATTCTGAGTAAAGGAATTGTTCCGGAAGATATTTACTTGAAAATGGAGGAGTATACACGAGCATTATTTCAACGAGGAACAGAAATGGCTGCAGCTCGCGGACTGATTTTGGTGGATACAAAATATGAGTTTGGTTTGCGAAATGGAGAGGTAATTTTAATTGATGAAATTCATACACCCGATTCATCGCGTTATTTTTATGCGGAAGGCTACCAAACAAGACAAGATAACAACGAGCCGCAAAAGCAGTTGTCAAAAGAGTTTGTGCGTCAGTGGTTAATAGAAAATGGTTTTCAAGGGTTGGAAGGGCAACATATGCCTGAATTGCCAGACGATTTTGTTCAAACGGTTACCGACCGATACATTGAATTGTATGAGCGTATCACTGGGCTGTCGTTTGAAAAAGCTGATACCTCGAACATTGAAGCGCGTATTCAATCGAATGTTGAAGTATTTTTAAAAGGGTAATAATCTTAATTCATAAAGGAATCCTGCAAGTGCCAATTCTTGCAGGATTTTTGTTTTTACAGTGTTGAAATAAATATTTGTGCAGGTGATTCAGCGTACTGAAGAACTTATTTGATGGTGGGTGTAACGCCAACGAATACCAAACTCAAGACGTTTAAAATCTTGTTTTTCACCTGCGAAGGTTGTTGAATAGTAAGGGGTTAAGCCTTTTCTTACAAAAATATCGAATTGTCGCGTGTGCTCAAACGACCGAAGACCACGACTAATTTTGTGTGTAAAGGATAACCCAGCGAGCCCTGTAAATTCACCGGGAACAGGATTATTTCCTAAAGGATCTATGAAATAATGAAATTCGGGAGCAAGGATTAAGCCAATTGCTAGGTAGTGGCAGGCATTAGATACACGAACGCCGTTGCAAAATTTCACTAGTCGTTTATCGATTAGCAAAGATGCATCCACCGTATGCGTGCTACCAAGATTGGTAAGTGGCGACCGTTGTTCTAAGTAATTTAATTTTGAAAATGTGTAGCCAATCATTGGATAAATTCCAGGAGAAGACATGTGGTGTACCCCAACGGATGCTCCAGAAAGCAGATTGCTGGATAAATTCGATTTATCGAAGGTTCCCATTATTCCTGACAGGTTAATGCCTATGTTTTTACCAGTTCGATGGTGAAGTTGTGAAATTCCAAAAAGGGGAAAGAATAGGAGGATGAGCAGTTTCGTTTTCATAGTGTTTCGTTTCTTAAGTAACGCAGCGCAGAGGTGTATATAACAGTTGGAAGCTTTTTTTTTGAAATGATCTAACTATTACCAATAAAAATGGAATTTGATCGAGCCAAAACTTGAATATCAGAATACCATTTTTTAATTCATGTTTTCTTGAAAACTCCTCACATCGAATGTGTATTTTTGTACACCGAATTTTAGGATTGATTTATGATGAAATTAATACGTTCTTTTTTCTCGATGCGGGCTATGACAGCTGGGTTGGTTGTCTTCTTGTTGGCCATCGCTATAGCTACATTTCTGGAATCAATTTATGATATTCAAACAGCTAAAGTGCTCATTTATAATGCGCTTTGGTTTGAGGTGCTGTTGGCTTATTTAGGGGTAAATTTGATTGCAAATATTTTCCGTTTCAACATGTTTTCACGAGAAAAGATTGCGATGCTATCCTTTCACTTAGCATTTATTGTGATTTTGATTGGTGCGGCCATTACTCGATTTGTAAGTTTTGAAGGGTTGATGCTGATTCCAGAGGGTAAAACGGTTAATTCAATTTACTCCTCTGATCCCTATATCCAAATCAATAACGGGAATTATCGGTATACCTCGCCAAAACTTTTCATGACAAAATGGGGTACATTCTTAAATCATTTTGAGTTGGATGTTGATTTTCCGAACGAAAAGGAAGCCCTAGAGGTTTCATTTGTGGATTACCAGTCGCGTATGATTGATTCGGTAGTTCAAAAACCAAGTTTCAAAAGTTCTATGTTGGAATTGGTAACCAATGGTATGCAGTCTAATTTTCTTGCTCCTGGTGAAGTGCTTGAAGGTGGATCGGCAATTTCCTTCAATAAACCTGAAAGTAAAACTGGCTTGCGGATATTCGAAGAAAACAATGGGTTGTATTTTATTTCAGATGTTCCAATTCGCTACCTACCTATGTCAGAAATGCAAAAAGCCAGACAATTAGGAACTGCGGCAGATTCTTTGTTTAAGGAAGTTCCTGCCAATACCAAGGCAGCATTTTTAACAACAACTTTATATCAAGTGAATGGTATGCAAGTGGTATGTAAAAAAATAGTAAAACATGCAAAACGAATACTAGTACCTTCAGGTAGCAGAAAAGTTGGAGAAGATTATTTAACGGTTAAAGTTGCTCGCAAGGGTGAACATAAGGTGTTGCGTTTGAAAGGCGGTTTGGGGAATATTCCGGAGCAAGTGTTCTTTTCATTGAATGGTAAAAACTATCAAATGGAATATGGTTCAGTTCAAATCAACCTGCCATTTGGTGTGCATTGTAAAGATTTTCAACTCCAGAAATATCCAGGTTCTGAAGCACCTTCCTCTTTTGCCAGTGAAGTAAGAATCGAGGATCCGAAAAATTCGTACAAACGTGATCAACGTATCTTTATGAACCATGTAATGGATTACCAAGGCTATCGATTTTTTCAATCCAGTTATGATTTAGACGATCCAAATACGCCTCAAAATGAGGAGGGTACTCGACTTAGTGTAAATTATGATTCTTGGGGTACTAACGTGACCTATTTGGGGTATTTGCTCATGTCAATCGGGATGATTTTGTCGGTTTTTGCCCCTGCAGGGCGTTTTCGGGATTTGAATGAAAAATTGAAACAAGTTGCTGCAAGAAAAGCAAGTGCTTCAACAGTATTTGTTTTGACTTTGTTGTGCAGTGGTTTTGTATCTGCTCAACACGCTCATGCGCATCAACATGCCCCAAAAGCACCTGTTCATCGCATGATGTCCAAGGAGCATAGTAATGCCATCGCGACTTTGTTGGTTCAAGAAGACGGTGGCCGAATCATACCTTATCATACCTTAGCCGATCAGTTATTGCGCAAAATTTATTACGCAAACACTTATGAATCATACAATGCAGTACAAGTAATTACGAGTATGCACATGTACCCCGAATATTGGATGGATCAGCCCATAATTCAAGTGCCTCAGGCAGTTCGTGAGCGCTTATCGTTAGGCAAGTACGCATCATTTAAGGCATTGATTGATTCAAAAAATGGTGGTTTCAAGTGGATGGAAGATTACAATAAAGCACATCAAATGCTTGAATCAAAACGCGGTGAGTTCGAGAAAAAATTAATAAAACTTACTGATCGTTTTCAAGTTGTACAGAATATCATCTCTTGGTATTACATGCGTTTGATTCCAATGAAGAATGATCCGAGTAATACCTGGTATGTTCCTTTTAATGCATCCTTGATGCAACATGATTCTGCCTCAAGTAGATTAGCCTTAGGTTACATCAGTACATTGGATAAAGCTTCCTCTACAGGCAGTTATGGAGAGGCAATAGATCTATTAGCACAATTAAAAAAGTTTCAAAGAAAACAAGGTGCTAAAGTGGTTCCAACCGAGCGACATATCAATATGGAGGTCTCCTATAACAAGATGAACATTTTCAAAAACACCTATAGAACATACATGCTGCTTGGATTTATTATGATGTTTGTTTTCTTCATGAGTATTTTATCCAAGCCTGGAGTGGGTGTTGCGAAACAATTCAAACGCATCAATCTAGTATTTGTTATCCTGCTTTCAATCATGTTTTTATACCATGGAGCTGGTTTAGGTATGCGTTGGTACATATCCGGACACGCACCTTGGAGTAATGGTTATGAAGCTGTAATTTTTATTGCTTGGGTAACTGTTTTAGCAGGGTATTTGTTTTCTAAGAAAAACCCTGTAATTCTGCCAGGAGCGGTTATTTTAGCAAGCATGATGATATGGGTAACAGATATGGAACTCATGGATCCTCAAATTACTCAATTACAACCCGTGTTAAAGTCGTATTGGTTGAAAATACACGTTGCAGTAATTACGGGTAGTTATGGTTTTCTTGGACTTTCTGCTATTTTGGGTTGTATCAATTTACTCTTATACTGTTTGCGATCTGCTTCAAATGGTAAACGTGTAACAATGAACATCAATGAGTTAACTTATGTGTCAGAGATGACCATGACCATAGGTCTGTTTATGTTAACAATCGGTACCTTTTTAGGAGGTGTTTGGGCCAATGAATCATGGGGCCGCTATTGGGGTTGGGATCCAAAAGAAACGTGGGCATTGGTGTCTGTGTTGGTCTATGCTGTTATACTTCACTTACGATTTATTCCAGCCTTATCGAGCAAATTTGTATTCAATGTTGTTAGCCTGTGGGGGTATGCAGCCATTTTGTTTACCTTTTTTGGAGTCAATTTTTACTTGGTCGGTCTCCATTCCTATGCGCAAGGAGAAAGTTTAGGTGAGTTACCTAATTGGTTGTGGATTACCATTATTGTATTTATCCTCTTTACACTGGTAGCAAATTTCAGAAAGAAAGGCTACGCTAAAAACATCTTGCATGAACTTAAATGACTTTTCTTGGAATGATATCTCAAATCAACCGTTTGATTTATCAAGGTTGAAAGGGAAACGTGTATTGCTGGTTAATACTGCTTCAGCCTGTGGTTTAACTCCGCAATTTGCTCAATTAGAGGAGCTGTATCAGGCTTATCATAACCAAGATTTTTGTGTTCTTGGTTTTCCCTGTAATGATTTTGCTGGACAGGATCCAGGAACGGCCGCTGAGATTCTCGATTTTTGTACAACAAACTATGGTGTAACGTTTCCAATGATGCAAAAAGTAAGTATCTTAGGAAATGAACCTCATCCACTGTTTGAGGCTCTTCAACACGAGATAGGTGGTCCAGTGAAATGGAACTTTCACAAGTTTTTATTTGATGCACAAGGTGTGTTTATGCGGGATTTATCACCGCAAACATTACCGGTTTCAGATGAGGTGTTAACTTGGTTAAATCAGGATAAATGAAATTAGATATTCTTGCCTTTGCTGCACATCCAGATGATGTTGAATTATCGTGCTCGGGCACATTAATGAGACACGTGGATCAAGGTAAGCGGGTTGGTATTATTGATTTGACTGCTGGTGAATTGGGATCAAGGGGTTCAGCACAATTACGTTTACAAGAAGTCGAAGTGGCGTCAGAAATTATGGGTGTAGCCGTTCGCGAAAATCTCTTTTTTCGGGATGGATATTTTGATAATGACGAAGAACACCGCCTGCGAATCATCGAGTGCATACGTAAATATCGACCAGAGATTGTGCTTGCTAATGCCCCATCTGACAGACATCCGGATCATGGAAGGGCAGCAAAATTAGTCAGTGATGCAGCTTTTTATAGTGGACTTAACAAAATTGTAACTGAGATAAACGGAGTGCAACAGGAAGCCTACCGTCCACGTGTGGTTTATCATTACATTCAAGATCGTTTGTTAACTCCTGATTTTGTCGTGGATGTAACACCGTATGTATCCCGAAAAATTGAAGCCATTAAAGCCTTCAAAACACAATTTTATGATCCACAGTCTACCGAGCCTGAAACGCCAATATCTGGTGAACACTTCTTTAACTTTTTAAAAGGCAGAATGACGGATTTAGGAAGGGATGCTGGGTTTGACTATGCTGAAGGGTTTGTTAAATCCCGTATGTTGGGGGTTGTTGATCTGTTTGAGTTGAAATAAACCGTCAAGCAATAAGGTTTATTTTCATAGCTTTTCCTTGCCAGGTGATCGTTTCTCCCTGTTTCTTTCCGCGCAATGACTGGATGATTGGAGCTTGTATTCCGAGGCAAAAAATAGTTTTTTCTTGGATAATCAATTGGCCAATTCCAACGGATACATAAAAAAGCTGTTTATCTAATTCAAAAACAGACCCCAGTTGAATCGATTCTGTTGGTTTTGTGTTGAGTTGCTGTATAACTTGCGTATACTTTTCTAGAATACTCAATTGCTGTCCTAATTTTTCTTGCTCGAGGTGTTTTTGAGCTTGTTCAGTTTCATGTTTATCTCCTGCAGAACTTTTATGCGCAGATGATTGTCCAAGGTCTCGTTGCAAGAGGTTTAGCTCTGCAATTTTTCCACTCAAATGATCCAATAGGGTACGTTTAATTAATTCTTTGTCGCGCATCTTGTTGAAAGAAAAACCAGGTGATAACAATTAAATAAACAAAATGAATCAGTGCCGTTATGCGATGCGCAATCAACGTTTGATAAAAATACCCTTCTTTCCAAGTTTTCATCAGGACTCCAAAAACAAATGCGCCATAAATTGTTGCGCAAAGCAATGTAAACCAAAGTATTTTATACGGATTTTTGTGGGTTCGGTTTTTACTAAAATTAAAATCAGATAATATACCAATGACAAGAAACGGATAACAATGATAAAGGTAGCGTTCGTGTGTTCCTGTAAAGAAAACATTCATGCCTAAATTAATTATCCCAATATACAGCAGGATGGTACCGAATGAAATAGATTTCAAACTAATTAAGCGTGAACTTATTGCAACAAAATAAGTGAAAAATAAAAATAACCCGATTTGCATAGGACTTACAAACCCTATTAAAGGTGAACGAGAACTGATGTTTTGGTCCGAATAAATCCACGTCCACAAGTTAAAACCGTTCCCGCTAATGATTTCCATGTGATCACTTCCTGTGGCAATGATCTTTTCTAAGTGAAAGAATAGGTAATTAGTTGGAATATAAACCCATAATTCAATGAGCAACAAAGGAATTAGAAATCCCAATGAAGCATACATGAGCCTAATAATAGACGTTTTCAAGGGTGCGCTTTTAAATATCCACACCAGATAACCAATTCCTATTCCAACTAACGCGAAAATGAGTAATTGCTTCGTTAACAAACCCACGAGTAGACATAAGCCAAATAAGGCATGTATGTGGTAATTTTTTTTGTTAGAATTTCTCCATAGCTGTATTAAGCATAAACAAGCACAATACAGAATGAGTTGACCGGTATTGTCAATTTGCCCCCACAAGAATCCACCAACCCAAGTGGATGCCAACAAGCCAATGATCCCTGCCCAAAAAGTCGCTTTTGGTATGGCGAGCTCTTTGAGTATGAAGTAAACAAGTAATACATTCAAACCATCAATGCAAGCGCTAAACAGTAAGTAATTGGTGATTGAATTACCCAGCAATTCAATCAAGCCCGTTGAAAGCAATAATCCAACAATGGGATAATTACAATAGCACGATGTTAAATAGACATTACGCCAAGGATTGGTAAATTCACTCCACGATTTAAAGGTGGTCACATCAAAAAAATGATAAAACCCTGGAAAAATCATACGCGTCACTAACGGCCCGAAAACAGCCACTAAAAAGATCAAAACATATAGTCGGTGTTGTTTCAGCATTTATAGTTCTGTGTTTGCAAGCAATTTGAAATCTGAACGTTTCGGAATTAATGCACTCCAAGAGATTTCTGTTTGAAGCTGGTAGTTTCTAAAAAAGTAAAGTAACATCATGAAGTGGGTAATACTGTAGGCACAAGCTGCACCGTAGACTCCTCCAAAATCAATTAAGGGATATGAAATGGCAAGCAGTATTAAATTACCTAGAAATGAACCTTTGATATTTATCTTGTTTTGATTGTTCGCTGAAAAGTAGTGATTGAATAAGGTAAATATACTCAACGTTAAAATCGCTAAGGCCAAGTAGGGTAACAAGGATGTAATTTGGAAAAAACTTTTTCCAAATAATCCGATATAGATAAAAGAAGGTATGATCATCAAGATGAAAAGTCCCATGAGTGTTAAGAGTCCGCTGACTCTTGCAGAACTAACGGTCAATTGAATATGTAGTACCTTATCCTTGCTGTTGATCAATTTTGCGTAGTGAATTGAAGATATACTTCTACAGATAACCCAAAGCGTTTCAGCTATTGAAACTGTAACGGAAAAAATTCCTAAAACAGCGAGGCCTTCCAATTTTTCAATAAAAAAGTAAAGTAATCGATAATTCATTAATTGTGCAATGTTGTTAGCCTGTATTTCTAGCCCATAACGAAATAATTCTCGGTATAAGTTTCTTTGTGGATTGCTTGGTATATCACGTTTTTTACTTCGAACCAGCAGGTAACATGCAAGAACAAAAGTGACTGCAAATCCGATGATGTATGCATTTAAAAGTGAGTAAATACTGTCATGCGCAAAAAAATGAAAACCTAAGAAAGCTAAAAGAACTATTAGTGCTTTAGTTATTTCAAGGATGTTTAACCGGTAAATTTGTTTACAACCGATTAAATAGTTTTGAATGGCAGTAATCATCCCTTGAAACAAGGCTAAAACAATAATGTAAAACGTGAAACCGGAAGGAATAAGTCCAGAAATTAAAAGTATTGGAGGCAGCACAATTGCCCAAAAGAAAAGCCAAGGGATTACCACTTTAAATAACGCCTTTGCTGGGAATTGTGGGGTAAAGTAACTGAATGCTGCTCCACCACCAATATCTTGAATCATATTCACGATACTTACCGCAAGAATAATCAAAGCAAATTCACCCCGTACTGTAGCCCCCATGAAATAGGCTGACAACATTACCAATAGAAAATTGGATAATGCAGAAAATCCTTTAGAGAAAATCGTAGTTAGGATACGTTTAATCATGGTAGCATGTAACGTTGGTAAATCCGGTCAAATTGTTCTCCAATAGTTTTGTAACTGAAATTTGATTCAGCATACTGACGAATCAAGTTCGAATCAAAGGTGATTTCACCCGAAATAAATTGTTTGAGTTGATGTAAGAGTTCCGTTTCATCGCCTCGATCGACCAAAACTCCTGTTTCTGGAGTTACAAATTCAGGGATTCCATTTACTGCCGTAGAAATAATCGGTTTTCCGCACATCCAGGCTTCAGGAATAACACAAGGGAAGTTTTCTAGATCACTGAAAAGCAGCAAAGCATCGCTCGATTGTATAGCTGCTGCAATCTGATCTGTTGTTTGTGTTCCTTGAAAAAATATAAATGAATTGAGTAAATTCAGTTCTCGGGCTAACTCATTGGCAGCCTTTGCATCTCCATCGGTTATGATACGTAAAACAAAATGCTGATGTGTTTTGCTCAAAGCATGAATCACACGAATTAATCCGAAAATATTTTTATTCGGATGCAGCGTCGAGATGTGAATGAATTCAATTTTTTCGTTGCCTGATTTTTTTGGTAATTCGAAGTATTTAAAACGATTCTCATCAACGACATTCGTTACAACTGTCTGTTGAACCTTTGGTGCAAGTTGGAGTAATGTTTTACCTAATTCTTGGCTTACAGGTAATATGTGTGATGCTCCTTTTAATGTCCATTGAGCAATTTTTTTTGCCATTTTGGGCATTTCATTAGGTCCGCTAACATACCCGGTAGCGTGTTCAGTAAGTACATATGGAATACCGTAACGAAATTTTAAATACCGAGCAAAAGCACCTAAAGGAAATGCGACATTCAAATGCACCAAAGCTGGCTTTCCATGGGTCTTTACCAGCATGCGAAATCCTTTTTTTAAAGCATTGAATTGTTGAATGAATTGAAGTGCTTTACGAAGTCCACTTCTTTTCTTTATATAACCAACGAAAACCGTACGATCTGTAGAAAGTGAATACTCAAGGGTTTTACGTTGATGTTTAGAAAAGACCGCTAATACAGTTGTTTTTCTGTATAAATTGGCTGCTTCACGATGTTTTTCTACAAAATTACCCAATGTCGGGTTGGTTTCATTCGGATACCAAGAACATAGAAACAAAATATGCTCGTTTCTACTAGCAGTAGTATAATTGTCTTGCGAAATGGACACCTATCAAGTATTGAAAATAGCGTTGATTTGATTTAGAGCAAAATCAATCTCTTCTCGCGTAGTATATCTTGAAAATGAAAAACGCACAGTTGGTCTGGATGGCTCTGCACCGATGCCTGATAAAACATGAGATCCTTTGGCAGCGCCGGAAGAACAAGCTGATCCTCCACTTGCAGCTACACCATTTAAATCAAGTGTAAACAAGAGTGTACCTGCTTTATCTGTTTGTGGAAAGGACACATTTAGCACGGTGTATAACGAGCGGTCAGGCGATAAATCACCATTGAAAGAAATCGATGGAATGGATTGTTTTAACGATTCAATCATATACGTTTTCAATTCAAGAACATGTTGTTGATGTTCTTCTAAATTTTCATAAGCTAGTTCGAATGCTTTTGCTAAACCAACAATGCCATGTATATTTTCAGTTCCTCCTCTGAGTCCGCGTTCTTGTGCTCCACCATGAATGAATGGGCTTAATTTATTTGATTTATTCAGGTATAAAAAACCAATTCCTTTTGGTCCATGAAATTTGTGTCCGGCACAGGTTAAAAAATCGATTTGCAAGCTATTGAGATCAAATGCATAATGGCCCATTGTTTGAACCGTATCTGAATGAAACAGGGCATTAAATTCTTTACAAACCGCATTAACAGCTTCCAAGTCAATACGTGTGCCAATTTCATTGTTTGCATGCATCAATGAAACCAAAGTTTTCACCGGATTTGTTTCCAATAACATCCTCAATTCCGACAAATTGATGTGTCCAAACTGATCTGTTTTCAATTCAACAAGTTCTACACCATGTTTATCGAGCAAATAAGAAACGGTATGACCAACGGCATGGTGTTCAATCGAAGTGGTAATAATTCGCTTTATACCAAGTGTTTCTACTGCACAAGTTAAAGCCATGTTGTCGGCTTCAGTTCCGCCAGAAGTGAAAATTAATTCAGACGGTGAGCAATTCAAGTATTTTGCAATTTGACGGCGTGAGGTTTCTAAAAGTGCTTTTGCCTGTCTTCCATAAAAATGGGTAGAAGATGGATTTCCAAAATCATTCGAAAGAACTGGAATCATGGATGCAACAACCTCTGGAGCAACAGGTGTGGTAGCTGCGTTATCTAGATAAACTCGCATGCAAATTATTTGTGGCAAAGAAACAAAATTTATCTCGGTTTTCTGCGGATAATTTGTGGTGTTTATTGAAATCAAAAAGCGACCGAAGTCGCTTTTTCTTACCTAACTATTAACTATAACTACTGCCATTTTACTATGGGCTTCTTAAATCTAACAATAAACCGAAAAACTTAACAAAATAATGAGTTTTCTTTTACAAATATACAATAATGTTTAATAAAATAATAAAAAGATTAAACAAAAAAGTTAATTAGATGATTTTCCACAACAATCGATTTTGGTTATGCACGAATTGTGATGTGTTTTTTTTGTTTCCACCTGAATTTTTGGACTGATATAGGGGATTCCGATATTCATTCCTCTTAAAATGGTAAACAAACCAACCATTGTTATGAGTATCGGAATGATTGGTTTTAATAGGTTTTTTCTACTCAAAACCCATTCGGATGTTAAAATTGGATTTTTCTTCCAGAAAGGAGCAGTAGGGTAGGATGTATAATGAGGCCCAGGTATATTATATTTTCGAATTAATTCGATTGACATGAGGCAAATGTGGTGGGATGTTTGGCTTGACAAAATGACTTGCGTCACCTTATTTTAAAATAAGAATAGTGTATCTTTACCTGCAAAACTGTTACTGTCATGTTGGAAAAATCACATAAGCACGTGCATTGTGCTACATGCGGAGCTCGTGAAAAAAGCTTGTTCGCTTCATTTTGTGATGTTCAAGTAGATAACTTGGAAGACCATAAATCATGTGCATATTACAAAAAGAGTCAACCCTTATTTCTAGAAGGAAGTTTTCCAAGAGGTGTTTTTTGTTTAAATCAAGGAAAAGTTAAAGTTTTTACTCGTGGAGACGAAGGGAAAGAGCAAATTATCCATATCGCTAAAGAAGGAGAAATAGTTGGTTTTAGAGCCATGTTTAGTGGTGAGCCTTATAAAGTTTCCGCTGCAACACTCGAGGAATGTAATATTTGTTTTATCAGTAAGGAAGATTTTCTGAATATGATAGATACGAATCCTAATTTTCGAAATGGAATCATGAAGGAATTATCGAAAGAGCTGGGTGACCGTGCTGTATTTATTACAAATATGGCTCAAAAATCAGTTCGTGAACGATTAGCATTTGCTTTGTTGATTTTGGGTGATGTATATGGTGAAGAGGAAATAAATTTGTCTCGTGAAGATTTAGCCAACTTTGTGGGTACAGCAACAGAAACATTAATACGCCTTCTCAAGGATTTTAAAGAAGAGGGCATGATTGAGATTCATACACGAAAACTGCAATTAATTGACCGTAATAAGCTGTATAATTTAGCAGGTCGTTAGTTACCAAATAGCATCCGGGTATTTATTGGTCAAATATTGCATTTCACAGAGTATGTAACCCAAATATTCGGTATGGATACCCATTTTTCCTCCATGAATAGCTTTTGTGTTTTGAGGGAATTTAAGATTGGACATATAAAGAATTTCACGGATTTTTTCCAACCAATCTGATTGAACTGCCTTAAGGTTTGGAGCTATCCCTTCTTGAAACGCCCACTCATCTGTTGGGGTTATTTCAAAGAGCTCCGGTGTGAATTTCCAAAGATTTTCAAAAGCACTACCTAATCGCCTTTTAGATTCTTCCGTTCCGTTTCCAAGTCGAACCATCCATTCTGAAATCCTGCGAAGGTGATATGTTATCTCTTTTATGGATTTATAGGAGAGATCACTTAGAAACTGATCTTTGCTTCGTGTTAATGCGCTGTAATAGTAGAAATTGAATGCGTCTATGAAGAATTGCCGAACAATGATGTGCGCAAAATCTATATTGGGCTGTTCCACAAGTAGGCAGTTTCTATAATCGGATTCTTTGCGTTTAAAGGCTAAATCATCCCCTGTTTGTATAGGAGTATGTTGATTAGCGATATGATTCAACAGGTTTTCAGCCAATCCGATGTGGTCTAATGCAACATTAGTAATGGCCAAATCTTCCTCTAGAAATGGTCCTTTACTGCAATTTTCACTTAAACGATGAGCTAAAATGAGTGAGTTGTCAGCTAGTTGCAGAAATAAATTGATGTAAGCTGTATTCATAAAAAATTACATGTGTGTGACTCCTTCTGGTAAATTATAAAAGGTTGGATGCCGATAAATTTTTTCCTTCATGTCTTCAAAAAAATAGGCAGCTTCACTCATTGAAACACTCACAATTTCTTGTGATTTAACAACCCACATACCATGGGCCTCTCCTCTCCTGGTGTAGGTGTCTCTTGCATTTTCGATGGCCATGTTTTTATCAAATGCATGAATACTTCCAACATGTTTGAAGGGTTGACCTGCTTTTGATTGGATAAACACTTCCCAGAGTTCTCCTTGGTTTTCTATTGTTTTCATATTGTGTTTAATGTGTTAAGCCAAAATGATTTGCTGCTTCCCTAACCCAAGCGCCGGCTTCATGGGCTTGAATGTGGTGCGCCAAACGTTGTTCATTACATGGACCATTGCCATTAACAACCTCCCAAAATTCATCCCAATTTATAGGGCTGTGTATAAAGGTGCCATCTGTTCGTTTCGTTAAATTATCATCTGGTATTGATAATCCAATAAGGTTTGCTTGAGGTATTGTTTTCGCGATGAACTTTTCTCTTAATGCATCATTTGTTTCGCGTTTTATTTTCCAACGCAGGGCATCAGAAGAACGTGGCGAATCGCTGTCATTTGGACCAAACATCATTAAAGCAGGCCACCACCACCTGTTAAGAGCGTCTTGAGCCATTTCGCGCTGGTCTTTCGTGCCATTCATCAATTTCCACATGATTTCATATCCTTGGCGCTGATGAAACGATTCTTCTTTACATATTTTCACCATCGCTCTGGCGTAAGGACCGTAAGATGTAAGTTGTAAGGATACTTGATTTGTAATTGCCGCTCCATCAACCAACCACCCAATTGCTCCAATATCAGCCCATGTAAGCGTAGGATAGTTGAATACGGAGGCATATTTTGCCTTTCCTGCATGTAACCATTGAATAAATTGATCACGGCTAACACCCAATGTTTCAGCAGCAGCATACAAATAAAGTCCATGTCCACCTTCATCTTGAATTTTGGCGAGTAATATTTTTTTACTCCGTAATGATGGACATCGTGTAATCCAATTGCCTTCTGGTTGCATTCCAATTACCTCCGAATGCGCATGCTGTGAAATTTGCCTGATTAAATGAGTTCTGTATGCCTCTGGCATCCAGTCTGTCGGTTCAATTTTTTCCTCGCGGTCAATTTTCTCTTCAAACTGTGAAATTAATTCTGTTGATGAAAGGGATGACATGTTCATTGCAATCAAAGTGTAGTTTAGTGCAAAGAACGCACATGTAGGAATCTGCTAAAATGATACTACTTAAATGAAAACATGATTTAAATCATACAATTTAGGTAGCCTACCACAAGTCATTTGTTTAATTTTGAATCCAAAGTTTTGCAACATAGGTTACAAGCTGATTGGTTTCGACTTAATAATTTTGAAATAAAAAAATGACTAAAGGCTCCAAAATTTATAGTATTTCAAAAATGACTTGCCCTCAATGCCATGAAGGTAAGTTTTTGGTTTCTCATCCGTATGACCTCAAGCATGCAGGAGACATCCTTGAATCTTGTGCCGTGTGTGGGTTAAAATATTCCAAAGAACCCGGTTTTTATTATGGAGCAATGTATGTCGCTTACGCCCTTGGTGTGGCATTATTCGTTACCTTTTGGGTCTCTTTTGGATTGTTTTTTCCTTATGCAAGTACAGGATTACAGATAGGAACCATTATTGCTTCAACTGTTCTATTAGCACCTTATTTGTTTGCCTTGTCCAAAATTATTTGGGCAAATATGTTTATTCATTATGACAAATTCGCCATCCAGCAGCATCAAGAAAAAGCTAATTCTTGATCAATTGGGTTTCTTGCTTGAGGAAGCGTTACTTGAAGAAATTTACCTGAATAGCCAATTAAAAGAATTTAAATTGGATGATGAGATCATTCATCCTGGAGATGATTTATTGGCCATTCCAATTGTTTTAGAAGGTTCAATAAAGGTTTCAAGAGAAAATAGTGCAGGGGAAGAATTATTACTGTATTATATTGAGGGCGGTGATACCTGTGCTATGACCTTGCAATGTTGTACTCAAAAATCAACAAGTGAAATTAGAGCAACCTGTATGGAGGATGCTATTGTTCTGATGATTCCAAGAGACATGATGGGGATCTGGATGAATAAATATAAATCTTGGCGTGAATTCATTTTACAAAGTTATCATACCCGTATGATGGAAATGATGGAAACTATTGATGCCATCGCTTTTATGCGGTTGGATGAGCGCTTACTGAAATATTTAAAGGATCAAGCTAAGCTTTTAGGTACCTTAGAATTACAACATACGCACCAACAAATTGCAGATGATTTGCACTCTTCAAGGGTCGTTATTTCTAGATTATTAAAGCAATTAGAGGTTAGTGGGACTATAAGAATGATGCGAAATCGAATTTTTCTGAACGAGTTGTAGCATATTAAGTTTGATTGAACGTTCGACAAAATTCTTATTAGATGGATTAGGTCGACGTTAGTTTTTTATCAAACTTACTTATTATGAAATTCAAAAATTACACATTCACAGCTTTACTTGTAACGCATGGTTTATCGTTTGCAACAATAGCTCAAAAAGACACGCTTACAGAAATTTTTCCAGGGGTTAATTATCGAATTTATGTTGGATCAGATCAAGTAGGATTTGTTACTGGAAATAATTCCTTCGGAGACAAGGCAAAATTACAAAAGTTTGATGAGTCTTATGGGGTTTCGAGTACTGGTGTAATCGATGGTTTAGCAATGGCAATACCCGTGAAAATTGATGGAGGAGGATCTTTTGATATTGCTATCTGGGAAGATGTCAATGGAACTCCAGGTAATACCTTGGCAACCAAAACCGTCAATCTTGCCGATATAGATACATCGAAAAATAATTTCAAATTGATAAAGGGAGGTTGGTACTCGAATTTGAATGTTAATTTCGACTTTCCTGTATCAATACCCTCCAATCGTAAATTTTGGGCGGGGGTATATCTGCCTCAAACGAATACTGATTTTATTGCAATATATACGAGTGAAGTAGGAAGTTTTCCTGACGCAAATAGGGATGTTGGTGAGGTATGGAAAGATGATGATTTTCATTTTTTTTCAGGTGAATCAAATTCATGGAATTCAGATGTAGCATTGGCCATTTTTCCAATTGTTACCTTCACACAATTAAATACATTGAATCAGGAAGTTACATCCGATTTGCAGGTCTTTCCAAATCCATCTCATGATTACGTTGAGTTGAATAGCGGGGCTTCACTGTGTCGCGTTGAAATATTTGATATTACGGGACAACGAGTTCGTGAAATTGAAATAGGAGATGGATTAATAAAATCTAAGCGTATTTCAGTGTCAGATTTATCTATCGGCAGGTATATTAAGCGTGTTGAAGATGAGCATGGTAATGTTCGAAATGCACATTTTGAGAAGCTATAGGGGAAATATTCTTATAGTTTAATTGACACAATAAAGGGGCTCCGAAAGAAGCCCCTTTGTTTTGATGTATTTAACAAATTTAGTTTAATCGACCAGGATATACTTTAAGCGCTTCCTCTAAACATTTTACGGCATTTTTTAATGCTTCTTTGTTCAGTACATAGGCAATTCGAGCTTCATTTTTTCCTGCGCCAGGAGTAGAGTAAAATCCGTTTGCAGGAGCCATCATAACCGTTTGCCCTTCAAATGAAAAGTCTTCTAATAACCATTGACAGAATTTTTCTGCATCGTCCACTGGGAACTTGGCAACACAATAGAATGCACCACTTGGTTTTGGACAAAATACACCAGGAATGTTGTTTAATCCATCAACCATAATGTTTCTGCGTTCTACATATTCTGCAACAACATTGTCAAAATAAGATTGTGGTGTGTTTAATGCAGCTTCAGAAGCAATTTGATCCACTGTAGGGGGAGATAATCGAGCTTGACCAAACTTCAATGCTGCCTGCATGACCTCTGTATTTTTTGAAATCAATGCTCCAATTCTTGCACCACACATCGAATAACGTTTCGATACAGAATCAATCATCACCACATTGTTCTCAATTCCTTCTAAGTTCATAACTGAAAAAGGTGTAGCCCCGTCGTAACAAAACTCGCGGTAAACTTCATCTGCGAATAAGAATAGGTCATGTTTTTTAACAATATCACGCAGTTGCTCTAGTTCCGCTTGAGAATATAAATAGCCTGTAGGGTTACCCGGATTACAAATTACGATTGCTTTAGTTTTTGAAGTGATTTTTTTCTCAATCTCTTCCACTGGAGGCAATGCAAAACCTGATTCAATACTTGCAGTAACAGGAACAACGGTAAGACCCGCAGTTACTGCAAACCCATTGTAATTAGCATAAAAAGGTTCTGGTATAATCACTTCATCGCCTGGATTACAGGTGGACATAAACCCAAAAATCAACGCTTCAGATCCTCCAGTAGTGATAAGTATATCTTCAGGATTCACGTTAATGCCAGTTTTCTTGTAATAAGCAGAAAGTCCATTTCTGTAACTTTCAAATCCAGCTGAATGACTGTATTCAATAACTGTTCGATCCATGTTTTTGATCGCATCGAGAGCAACTTGTGGTGTTTCAATATCTGGTTGTCCAATGTTGAGGTGATACACAATTTTACCCTCTTTTTTAGCTTTTTCTGAATAAGGAACCAACTTTCTAATTGGAGAAGCTGGCATGTCAATTGCTTTTTGTGAAATTTTCGGCATACGAGTCTGTTTTTATGTGGCACAAATTTAAGTCAAATGTTTATACGGACTTATATTCAGAATCTTTTTCGAATCTTTGTTTCATGAAAGTAAAAGCGGGAATAGTTGGGTGTGTTATTTTGTGGTCTTGTACATTCAATAAACAGAACCCTGTTGGTATAGTTAAATCTTCACAGAATAAGCAAGAGAAAGTAATTGCAACCGAGAAAAATGCTGAGTCTTCGAAAAAGCTGTTTATGGATACCCTACTTCGAAAAGGCTTGGTTGATATAAACAACATGAATAATGCTATTTTATTTGAAATCAAATATGCAACAACAGATAATTTCACCAAACAACAACTATACTTTCAGATTAATCGAGCCTATTTACAAAAAGATGTCGCTGATAAATTAAATAAGGCGCAACAAGTGCTTACTGCAATCAATTCCAATTATCATCTATTGATTTATGATGCTATTAGACCACGTGAGGTGCAATACCGTATGTGGCATGCTTTGGATACCGTTCCTGTAAACGAGCGGACAAAATTTGTTTCAAATCCCAAGAATGGAAGTATTCACAATTATGGCGCAGCTGTTGATCTTACGATCTGTAATGCAGAAGGTGTGCCATTGGATATGGGTGCAGGATATGATGATATCAGGAAAATAGCTTATCCATCCTTGGAGAAGAAATTTTTAGCTTCAGGAGAGTTAAAACCATTTCATGTAGAAAATAGAAAATTATTGAGAAAAGTGATGTCTGCGGGTGGCTTCACAAATATTGAAACCGAATGGTGGCATTTCAATGCCTGTTCAAGAGAACAAGCAAAAGCGAAATATAAAATTATTGAAACGGAGAGAGATGTCTTTACCAATTGATCAAGAAAAATTATCGCTTTCAGAATCGAATTATTTGAAAGCATTGGCTCAATTGACCGTATTTAGCGGAAAAGATAAAGTAGGGACCAATGAGCTTGCTGCATTGGTTCAAGTTAAGCCAGCTTCATCAAATAATATGTTACAACGTCTTGGAGAAAAAGGATATGTCAATTACCGAAGATACAAGAAGGTTCGATTAACTGTATTAGGGTTGGAGACTGCAATTTCTCTGGTGCGAAGTCATCGCATTTGGGAAACTTTTCTTGCCGAACAACTTAATTTTACTTGGTCTGAAATTGATCAAGTTGCGTCTCAGTTATTTTATATCCAATCCAATAAATTAATTGACAACCTAGCTGAGCTTATTGGAAATCCTGAATTTGATCCGCATGGTGATCCTATTCCTCGTAAGGATGGGACAATACCTGAGCAAAAGCGCTTAAGTTTACTGGAAGTTGGCGTAGGGGTTTCAGCTGTTTTTGCTGGTGTTATTGATGATTCGGTTTCCTTTTTAACTTATGTAGATCGCATTGGTTTGCAAATCGGGGACGAAGTTGTCGTAACCGGTTTTGAGGATTACGACAACTCCGTTTATATTGAGTTTAACCAAAAGCAATTGGCTGTAACCGAAAAGTTTGCCCGACAAATTCAGGTGAAACTCGTGCACTAGTATTTGATGAGTTGTTGGTTAAATGTACCTGCTGAACTGGAAATTCTCGCTAAATAAGTTCCAGCTTTTAAGTAAGATACATCTATACTTGTTGCATCGAGTGAACTGCTACTTACGAGACTACCATTTAAATCAAAAAGTTCAATCGTACCTTGGTGTTGTTCCGGGTTTTGAATGATAAGTTCTCCCATAAAAGGTGTTGGATAAATCATGATATGATGCTGTTGTTGAATTGCTTCTACTGCTGTGGCATCTGTTAGACTTGTATTTTTACTAATGCTAGAAACGGTATTAATAATCCAATTTTGAGGGTCAACTGCAATTACACCAGATACATTTTTAAGACTTGGGATGAAGAATTGATCTGATGAATTTGAAACATTGAATCGAACCAGCGTATCAGGTAAACCAATTCTTGAAAACGAAATGTCCACTGGATTGGTAAATGTTACTCCGTTTATCCCACTTGAATTGGTTTGGCTTAATCTGAGAATTAAATTGGAAGAAGATGTATTCCATTCCACCTTGTATATCGGATACCCTGCACCATAATACCATTGATTAAACTCATTGGTAAATTCTACTCCTGTAAATTGTTCTATATGTTGTTGGAAATCAGCTCCTGAAGCAACGCTATCTGCGAATGCGTTTTGAAAGGATTTTAGTGCATTAAAGAATAAGGTGTCATTATTAATGATGTATCGAAAAGTATGAATTATCGCTGCTCCTTTATCATAAGTGAGTCGACCATCAAAAATTCGAGAGTCATTCAAGGTGTCAACAACCCATACACTGCCGGTTGGGCTAGACAAAACGTTCGTGTGAACATCTAACATGTGTTGATTTTTTTGCGAAGGGTAGAGGTGTTCTTTCATCAAGTACTCACTGTAGGAGGCGAAGCCTTCATTGATCCAGATATCTGCCCAAGATTTGCAGGTAACGTTATCTCCCCACCATTGATGCCCCAATTCATGTGCGGTTAGCCCATTTTCGAACCATCCTTGTGTAGTCATGGTTTGGTGTTCCATTCCTCCAGAAATAGGTGCCATACAATGACCGTATTTTTCGTTGTAAAAAGGATAGAGACCATATAAATCGGAAAATAATTCGATGAAATCTACAGTTGCATCTATCTGACTTTTAAAATTAGGCAATGTCCCGGGGTTATTGTAGATGTAATTTTGAACCAAAATAGGTGAAGGGGCACCAGTAGGATTTGCATAAATAGAGTAATCCACGTATTCTGCCACAGCAACAGAGATCAAGTAATAATCAATCGGGTGATTGTGTTCCCACTCATAGCGTGTTTTACCATTTCCGAGATCAACAACACGTTTGAGTAGTCCATTAGATCCAGCTTTGCAAGCAGAAGGAACAGTTATATAAATTTTGCAGCTATCAGCTTTGTCGGTTAAGGATTGCTTACATGGCCACCATTCGTAAGCTGAAAATGGTTCAGACAAAGACCAGGTAACTTTATTGCCCCAAGATGGTGAACTTGCATTGGTCATACCAGCTCCACCTAGCGGGTTGGTAGAGGCTGTTGGAGGTGTTCCTGCGTAGTCAATTTTTAATTCAAATTGTTGACCAGCAGTTGCATTTACTGGTATTTTTATTCTGTTGGATGCCCTGGAAAAGGATGTTGCTTGACCATTTAGTCGAATTTCAGAAACCGTCAAAGTTGGAAATAACTCAATCAAAGCAGAGTCAAGTAGCTCCTTTGCAGTAGCAGCAATTGTTGCCGTTCCACTGATGCCCGTATTTTGATTGGTCATGGAAAGATCCAAACCATAAAAATGAACATCATATCGCTCTGTTTCTGCAATTTGACTTATCGTCAAACTGGCAGATTTTTGATTTGGTGAAGATTTTTTATCTCGTTTTGAACAAGTTGAAGTGTGTTCTTGTGCTTGGGAGTTAAAGCAAAAAGTAAGGAATAAAAGAAATGCGAGTTTTTTCATACGTGAGTTTTAGCACCCACAAGGTAATATCTTTCACCTGATTTTAGTCAGATATATCGTGAGCGGTTCAAATTATTGATTCACTGGACTCAACGGATGTTTGATTTGTCAAGAATCCGTAAGAAGTGGAATCCTTTAGGTGAAAATCCTTGATTATAAAAAAACTTGTGAGCTTTAAAATTTGAAGTGTATGAATCGAGAGCCATCAGTGTACAACCTTCCCTGATGGCCATGTTATTGAAATACTCGAATAGTTTTTCCCCAATTCCTTTGCTTCGTTGATTTTTTGCGATCACTAAATTGTCAATTTCCAGGTATTTTCCACACCATAGTTTCGTTCCTATCCAAAATCCAGCGATTCCTACACATGCACCATCAACGAAAGCGGCTAACTGACCATAGCGGTTATTGCCAATCATATCGTTCAAATCTGAGGAATATTTTTCCTTAGTCATGGTAGGATATAATTCTTGAATAATATCCAAATGATGAAGCATTTCATCTATTGTTGTAAGTTCTTTGATAATCATAATCTGTTTGATCGTAATCAAATTTAGAATAAATGGTGTTCATAGTGGGGTTGTTTGAATAATTATTGTACTTTTGCACCCTTAAATTCATTTATTTATAAACTTGGGTTTCGCACCCTAAACTGTAAAAACGTATGGCAACTCGAATCAGATTGCAAAGACATGGTAAAAAAGGAAAAGCTGTTTACCATGTAGTTACTGCAGACAGCAGAGCTAAAAGAGATGGTAAATTCATCGAAAAATTAGGGGTGTACAACCCAAACACGAATCCAGCAACAATTGACATCAATTTTGATCGTACATTGTATTGGGTACAAGTTGGTGCTGAAATGACAGACACTGCTCGTGCTATCCTTTCTTACAAAGGTGTATTGTACAAAAATCACTTATTAAACGGTGTTAAAAAAGGTGCATTAACTGCTGACCAAGTTGAAGCGAAGTTTGAAGCTTGGGCTGCTGAAAAAGATGCTAAAATTTTAGCTAAAAAAGAAGGTTTATCTCAAGCTGCAGCAGCAGACAAGGTGGCTCGATTGAAAGCTGAAGCTGATGTTAACGCTGCAAAAGCGGCTCAAATTGAAGCTAAAAACACACCGGTAGAAGAGGTTGCAGAAGAGGTTGAAGCTACGGAAGAAACTGCAGACGCACCAGAAACTACTGAAGGTTCAGAAGAAACTTCAGCTGAATAAGTAAAGCTGAATGACAAAAGCAGATTGCTTTCATTTAGGATATGTAGCGAAACTTCACGGATTTAAAGGTGAGGTTTCGTTGTTTTTGGACGTTTCGAATCCGACTGATTACGCCGGTCTGGATGCGTTATTTATTGATATCAATAATCAGTTAACGCCATTTTTTATAGAATCATTCAAATTAAAAAACAAAGGTTTTGCTGCAGTTAAATTCGAGGGTGTTGATTCTGAGCTTGATGCCCGTTTACTGCTGCGAAAAAGCCTTTATTTACCTGCTGAGATTTTACCGGAACTTTCTGGAGTGAATTTTTATGATCACGAGGTAATTGGATTTAAAGTGGTCGATAGTCAATTCGGAGAAGTTGGTGAATTAACTGATATCATTGATTTGAGCGTTAATCCGCTTTTGCAAATCATACGAGGTAAAAAGGAGGTGTTAGTACCTTTAATCGATGGCTTAGTAACTGGGGTTGATCGTGATGCCAAAGTGTTACATATATCAGCGCCAGCTGGTTTGATCGAGTTGTATCTCGGTTAATGGCAGTATTTCAATTCAAATATTTTTCTGTTAGACAAGATCATTCCGCATTAAAAGTCGGAACGGATGCCTTGTTGTTGGGTGCATTTTGTAATGTGTCTAACGTAAAACGTGTTTTAGATGTCGGTGCTGGAACTGGTGTAATTTCTCTGATGATCGCGCAGCGTTTGGCGTATGTGCAGATTGATGCTGTCGATATAGATGTGTTGAGTTTGAAGGATTGTGATTACAATTTTAAACAGTCTCCTTGGTCAAACAAATTAGCAGCTATTGAGGCTGATTTTATGGAGTTCGATTCCGTTACACCCTATGATTTGATTGTGTCTAACCCACCGTTTTATTTAGATGGACTTTTAGGGCAGGTTGATCGGATGAACAAAGCCAAGCATGCTGTCCATTTTTCATTTGATGTATTTTTTAAGCAGGCAGAAAAGAATTTGAATGCTTCAGGTGAGGTTTGGATAATTATTCCTGCTGATAACTTGAACTTTATAGAGGAGTTAGCTAAGCAAGCTGGATTCTTTCTAATTCATGTTGTACGGGTTTCCCCAAATTCTCTTAAGCAAGCGAATCGTATTGTTCTTGGGTTTTCAAAAAAAGAAAAACGAATAATAGCGACAGATTTTGTCATTCGAAATGAAGACGGCACATACTCCGATGCATACAAGGTTTTGACCGCAGATTTTCATGACCGCAGTTTGCCTTGATGGTGTCTTCGGCATTATTTATTAGACTTAGTAGATACATTTTTTTAAATATTCTGGGTGTTTTAACACACAGAACAAATGGAAAGCATAAATTTGTGTCTGTTTTTTTATGAATTTTTGGCAATTTCCCAACCTTCTTCTGGTTGTGTTTTCGTTAACTATTTGTAAATCAATTTATTTGCTTATGAAGTCAAGTGGTATAGATTATTTACCGATACTATTGCAAATTGCAGTTGTTGGAGGTTTTGTTGTGTTTGTGTTAATCGCAACACACTTTTTAGGGCCAAAACTAAAATCAAAAAAGAAAAATGCTAACTGGGAATGTGGAGTTGAGTCGGAAGGTGATGCACGTTTTCCGGTGTCAATTCGTTATTTCATGACCGCAATATTATTTGTTTTGTTCGATGTTGAGGTGATTTTCTTTTACCCATATGCGGTTAATTTTAAATCACTTGAACTAGAGGGACTTTTAGCTGTTATTCTGTTTGTAGCCTTCTTCTTGATAGGCTTTTTGTATGTACTTAAAAAGGGAGCTTTAGAATGGGAAAAATAGAAGATGTACCTACTGTTAATGGTGAGGGATTTCAATTAACAGTTCTAGACAAAGTTATCGGTGCAGCTCGTGCCAATTCTTTATGGCCATTGCCATTTGCAACTTCTTGTTGCGGAATTGAATACATGGCTACGATGGGAAGTAATTATGATTTGGCTCGATTTGGAATGGAGCGCATGTCATTCTCTCCACGTCAGGCTGACTTATTAATTGTAGCAGGAACGATTTCGAAGAAATTAGCGCCGGTTTTGAAGCAAGTATATGAGCAAATGGCAGAGCCTAAATGGGTTCTTTCTGTCGGAGCATGTGCTTCATCTGGAGGTATTTTTGATACGTATAGTGTACTGCAGGGAATTGATCGTGTGATACCAGTGGATGTTTATGTGCCAGGTTGTCCACCGAGACCAGAGCAAATCATTGACGGTATTATGAAAATTCAAGAAATGGCAAAAACTGAATCCCTCAGAAGAAGATATTCAGATGAATATAAGTCGTTGATGTCAAACTACAATATTGAATCTGATGAGCAGTAAATTATCCAATGAAACTGTACTATCTCAGTTGACAGCAAAGTTCGGATCTGTTATTTTAGATTCAAGTGAACCGCATGGTTTGTTAACCATTGAAATTCAACCTTCAGCACTGATTGAGGTAGTGAAGTGGATTAAAACGGAACCGAGTTTAAATATCGCATTTTTAACGAACATCGCAGGTGTGCATTATCCTGATGTGTTAGATCGTGAATTTGCCGTTGTTTATCATTTACACAGTTTGGTAAATAATTTCCGTGTTCGAATTAAGTGTTTTCTTGCTGAAAACAACTTGGTCATTGAATCTTTAACTTCGATTTATTCGGGTGCTAACTGGATGGAACGCGAAACATTTGATTTTTACGGTATTCAGTTCAATGGACATCCGAATCTTGTTAGAATACTGAATGAAGATTCTATGGACTACTTTCCGATGCGTAAACAATATCACTTAGAAGATGAAACGCGCGAAGATAAAGACGATCGTTTCTTTGGAAGATAAAATTGTATTATGAGCGAATTAAACGAATACAGTAAGTTAAACCATCTGTCGAACGAAACGATTGATGGTGAGATATCTACGCTGAATCTAGGTCCAACACACCCGGCTACGCATGGTATATTTCAAAACATCCTGAAAGTTGATGGTGAAAAAATTCTTTCCTCTGAACAGACAGTAGGGTATATTCACCGTGCTTTTGAAAAACTTGCGGAAAGAAGGCCTTATAACCAAATAACACCGATTACGGATCGACTTAATTATTGTTCATCTCCAATCAACAATATGGGTTGGCATATGACCGTAGAAAAGTTGATTGGTGCAGACGTGCCCAAACGTGTAGACTACATGAGGGTAATTGTCATGGAGTTAGCGCGAATTGCTGATCACCTCATTTGTAACTCGGTTATTGGAGTGGATACGGGTGCATTAACAGGCTTTACTTATGTCTTCCAAGAGCGCGAGAAGATTTACGAATTATATGAAGAAATCTGTGGTGCCAGACTAACAACCAATGTCGGTCGAATAGGAGGCTTTGAACGTGATTTTTCACCAACATTTCATAAAAAATTAAAAGCATTCTTAAAGGAGTTTCCAAAGGTTTTCAATGAATTTGACAACTTGTTGTCTCGTAACAGAATATTCATGGATCGTACAATTGGAGCAGGTCCGATAAGTGCTCAACGTGCGTTAGATTATTCATTTACAGGACCAAATTTACGTGCTGCAGGTGTAGATTATGATGTACGCGTCATGAATCCATATGCTTCTTATGAGGATTTCGATTTTATCGTTCCTGTTGGTACAGAAGGTGATACCTATGACCGTTTCATGGTTCGACAGGAAGAAATTCGTCAAAGTTTGAAGATTATTGAACAAGCTTACAATAATTTACCTGAAGGATCTTATAAGGCTGATGTTCCTGAGTTTTATCTGCCTCCTAAAGAGGATGTCTACAACAACATGGAAGCATTAATATACCACTTTAAGATTGTTATGGGTGAGACGCCTATTCCTGTAGGTGAAGTATATCATAGTGTTGAGGGAGGAAATGGAGAATTAGGTTATTACCTGATTTCAGATGGAGGTCGCTCGCCTTATCGCTTACAATTCCGTAGACCTTGTTTTATTTATTATCAAGCATATCCTGAAATGATTACTGGTCAGAATATTTCTGATGCAGTATTGACACTAAGTTCATTGAATGTAATTGCTGGAGAATTAGACGCATAGTATGGGGAGTTCACACATAGATTTATCTAAACGTCACGCTGAAAGACAAAGCTTTTCTGCTGAAAAAATGGCAGAAGTTCAGCGTATAATCGCTCAATTTCCTGAGGGTAAACAAAAAAGTGCCTTGATAAGAATCTTACATATCGCTGAAGAAGAGTTCGGTGGATGGTTGAGTATCGAAACAATGGATTATGTTGCAGAAATTTTAGGCATACAGCCAATTGAGGTTTATGAAGTAGCAACATTTTATACGATGTTTAATCTAGAACCTACAGGTAAGTATGTGTTTGAGGTATGTCGAACAGGTCCTTGTATGTTGGTTGGTAGCGACAGTATAATTGAATACATAGAAAAGAAATTAGATATCAAAGTTGGTGAAACTACGAAAGATGGTTTATTCACTTTGAAAACAGCAGAATGTCTTGGTGCTTGTGGCTATGGACCTATGTTGCAATGTGGGAAAAAGTTCCACGAGCATTTAACACCAGAACGAGTTGATGAAATTATAGCGTCTTACCGAGATGGTAAAGTGCCAAACTAATTGAATTAAGATGGCAAGAAAGTTATTATTAGAACACGCAGAAGTTCCAGGTATCGAAACATACGATGTTTACAGAAAGCATGGTGGTTATCGTTCTGTCGAAAAAGCGTTGAAATCGATGACTCCTCAAGAAATTGTTGAGGAGGTTCAGAAATCAGGATTACGTGGTCGTGGTGGAGCAGGATTCCCAACTGGCATGAAATGGTCTTTTCTGGCGAAACCAGAAGGTGTTCCAAGGTATTTATTGTGTAACGCAGACGAATCTGAGCCGGGTACTTTCAAGGATCGATACTTGATGGAGAAAATTCCTCATTTGTTGATTGAAGGGATGATCGTTTCCAGTTTTGCTTTAGGTTCAAATACCTCTTTTATTTATATCAGAGGTGAATACATGTGGGTCTTAGAAATATTGGAAAAGGCAATTGCAGAGGCATATGCCAATGGTTGGCTTGGAAAAAACATTCTTGGAACAGGGTTCGATATGGATCTTATTGTTTGTCCTGGAGGAGGTGCATACATTTGTGGTGAAGAAACTGCATTGATTGAATCCCTTGAAGGTAAGCGTGGAAACCCGAGAATAAAACCTCCATTTCCTGCAGTTAAAGGATTGTGGGGATGCCCGACAGTTGTAAATAATGTTGAAAGTTTAGCTGCTGTTGTTCCTATTATTAATGATGGTGGAGAAGAATACGCGAAAGTCGGTTTAGGAAAAAGCACAGGAACCAAGTTGATTTCAGCAGGGGGAAATTTAGTTCGACCTGGCGTATATGAAATCGAAATGGGTATTACCGTTGAGGAATTCATTTATGGTGATGACTACTGCCGAGGAATAGCGAACAACAAGAAAATGAAGGCTTGTGTTCCGGGTGGGTCATCTGTTCCTATTTTGCCTGCACATTTAGTAACAAAAACTGCTGCTGGTGAAGACCGATTAATGACATATGAAAGCTTAGCAGATGGTGGATTTGCATCTGGGTCTATGTTAGGTTCAGGTGGATTCATAGTATTTGATGAGGACCAATGTATTGTTCGTAATACATGGAATTTTGCTCGTTTTTATGCGCATGAATCTTGTGGCCAGTGTTCACCTTGCCGTGAAGGAACGGGTTGGATGGAAAAAGTACTATACCGATTAGAGCATGGTCAAGGAAATATGCATGACATCGATTTATTAGCCGAAATCAATAAAAAGATTGAAGGAAATACGATTTGTCCGCTTGGTGATGCTGCGGCATGGCCAGTGGCTGCTGCTATCAGACATTTCAGAGAAGAGTTTGAATGGCACGTAACCAATCGTGAAGAATCACAAAAAAGAAATTACGGGATGCTGAAAGCTTCCTTAGTGAGTTAAGTAAAGTAATTAACAATTTACGTTATGGTAAAAGTTACCATTGATGATGTACAGATTGAAGTAGAGGAAGGCACAACAATCTTGAACGCGGCTAGAAAAGCTGGGGGAGATGTTGTTCCACCTGCGATGTGTTATTACAGTAAACTTCCTGGTACAGGAGGAAAATGTAGAACATGTTTGGTGGAAGTTGCTCAAGGTTCAGAGAAAGATCCAAGACCTATGCCAAAATTGGTTGCATCTTGTTCAACTACCGTTATGGATGGTATGGTAGTGAAAAACAAAACTAGCGAACGCGTCCAAGAAAACAGAGGTGGAGTTGTTGAGTTTTTATTAATTAATCACCCGTTAGATTGTCCTATTTGCGATCAGGCTGGTGAATGTCATTTGCAAGACTTAGGGTTTGAGCACGGAAGTGCAAAAACACGATATGAAGAGCAAAGACGCACGTATGACCCAATTGATATTGGTAACAAAATCAAATTGCACATGAATCGTTGCATCTTGTGTTACCGTTGTGTGCATGTTGCCAATCAATTGACTGAGAAACGTGTACATGGTGTTTTGCATCGTGGAGAACATGCTGAAATTAGCACCTATATTGAACAGGCAATTGAAAATGAGTTTTCAGGGAACATGATAGATGTTTGTCCAGTAGGTGCTCTTACGGACAAAACTTTCCGTTTCAAAAGTAGGGTTTGGTTTTTAAAACCTATGGAAGCTTCATGTGCTTGTACAACTTGTTCGGGTAAGGCCGTTGTTTGGATGTATGGTAACGAAATTTATCGTGTTACAGCTCGAAAAGATAAATACGGTGAAGTAGAAGATCAAGACGGTAAAACGGGGTGGATTTGTAATACATGTCGCTTTGATAAAAAAGATGTTTCAAAATGGAATATTGAAGGGCCTCGTAAAATCGATCGTCATTCTGTGATTTCTCAAGGTCATTACTTAAGTCCAAGGTCAAACACTCAAAAAACATTGAAGTAATGATGTGGGGTGAAGTAACTGAAAAAATGCTGTTAATAGTAACGTTGTTTGCTGTTAATCTTGGTGTTGCTGCATATGCTACTTACTTTGAACGTAAAGTTGCTGCATGGTTTCAAGATCGAATAGGTCCGGATCGTGCTGGCCCGTTCGGTATTTTGCAGCCTTTAGCAGATGGAGGTAAACTATTTTTTAAGGAAGAATTTATTCCAAATCAATCCGAAAAAATACTTTTTATCGTAGGGCCTGGAATATCTATGTTCGTCGCTTTGATGACGAGTGCGGTCATTCCTTGGGGACCTGAATTGGTTTTATTTGGACAAACTGTTGCTCTTCAAGTTGCTGATGTGAACATTGGAATATTGTTTATCATGGGCTTTCTATCTGTGGGTGTTTATGGTATCATGATTGGTGGTTGGGCTTCGAATAACAAGTATTCTTTATTGAGTGCAATTCGTGCCAGTTCACAGATGATTTCCTATGAATTAGCAATGGGTGTAAGTGTGATTACAGTTGTTATGTTAACAGGAAGTTTGAGTTTGAAAGATATTGTTGATGCACAACACGGAATGAATTGGAATGTTTTCTATCAACCTGTTTGTTTCTTGGTATTCTTTGTCTGCTCATTAGCTGAAACCAATCGCGCTCCATTTGACTTACCAGAATGTGAGAGTGAGTTGATCGGTGGTTACCATACAGAATATAGCTCAATGAAAATGGGGTTATATTTATTTGCTGAGTATGTCAGTTTGTTTACTTCATCTGCAGTTATTGCAATCCTTTTCTTTGGTGGTTATAATTTTCCTGGGATGGATAATTTCGAAGGAAATACCTTAGCCATACTTGGAGTTTTAGCGATGCTAGGAAAGACTTTTATATTCATTTTCATCTTCATGTGGATTCGTTGGACGCTTCCTCGATTCCGTTTTGATCAATTGATGCATTTAGGGTGGAAGAGTTTGATTCCTATCTCCTTAATTAATTTATTGATTACAGGTCTTGTTGTAGCATTTAAAAATGGATGGTTTTAAGCTTAATGACTATGCAAAGTTTATCAAATAGAAAACAGGTAGTTTCCAACAAGACAATGTCGTTGAAAGAGAAACTTTATCTCCCTGCAATCTTGGGTGGAATGTGGATTACATTTAAGCACCTCTTCAAGAAAAGTAGTACGGTTAAATACCCTGAACAACAACGCGAATTTGCTCCTGTTTATCGCGGAATGCACGTGTTAAAACGTGATGAACAAGGAAGAGAAAATTGTACGGCATGTGGATTATGTGCTGTTGCTTGTCCTGCTGAGGCAATCACAATGGTTGCTGGAGAGCGCAAAAAAGGGGAAGAAACATTGTACAGAGAAGAGAAGTACGCTGAAACATATGAAATTAATATGTTGCGTTGTATATTTTGTGGTTTGTGTGAAGAGGCTTGTCCAAAGGAGGCTATATTTTTAACTGATCGAATTGTTCCTGCAAATCTCGAAAGGGATGAATTTGTCTTTGGAAAAGATCGTTTGGTTGAAAAATTAGATGATCGAATCGATATTACAAAACGACAACATACAGGTAAACGTTCTACAATATGAGTTTAGCATTAATTATTACAATTTTGGGTGGCCTCACCATCGGTTCTGCTTTGATGGTAGTTATCAGTAAGCACCCTGTAAGAAGTGTTTTATTTTTGGTACTAACCTTCTTTTTAATTTCAGCGAACTACATCATGTTAAACGCCCAGTTTGTTGCTGTGGTGAATATCATTGTATATGCAGGCGCAATTATGGTTTTATTCCTTTTCGTTTTGATGTTGTTAAACCTGAAAAAAGAGAATGAACCGCAAACTTCAATGTTCACCAAATTAACAGCCGTGATATCTGGGGGTATCCTACTTTTAGTATTTACAATGGCAGTGAAAGATGGTATAGTGGTAGCTCCTGTAGATGAATTAGCAGCTACTGATAATCAAATAGGATTGGTTGGAAATCTAGGTAACCTTTTGTTCACCAAGTATGTCTTGCCTTTTGAGGTGTCCTCTGTACTTTTTATTGCATCCATGGTAGGTGCAGTATTATTAGCAAAACGTGAAAAACAAACGAATTAAATATGGTATTGGCAAGTATATTTGACGCAGGGGTGTCAATTCAACATTACCTAACACTATCAACCATTTTATTTTCAATTGGTGTTATAGGTGTGTTGATGCGTAGAAACGCGATTATTCTCTTGATGTGTATTGAGTTAATGCTGAATGCGGTAAACTTATTACTCGTTGCATTTTCTACTTATTTCGGAAAAGGTGATGGTCAAGTGTTCGTATTCTTCATCATGGTTGTTGCTGCAGCAGAAGCTACGGTTGGACTTTCTATTCTAATTATGGCTTACCGTAATTTGCGTACAACTGATATCGGATTGTTTAACAAACTGAACGGATAAATGAAAATAGATCAACTAATTTTGACCATACTTGCGCTTCCTTTAATAGGAGCCTTGATTAATGGTACGCTAGGAAAAAGGCTACCAAAGATTATTTCAGGATCTTTGGCTACGGGCGTCATGTTTGTTGCATTTGCTTTGGCATATCTTGTATTTGCCTCAAATCCTGATGTTACCTACATTCATTTGTTTAAAGTGTTGAACTTAGATCATGCTGTGCTCAATGCACGTTTTCAAGTGGATGGATTATCAACATTAATGTTACTTATTGTAACTGGGGTTGGTGCCCTTATTCATCTATTTTCAATGGGCTACATGAAAGAGGATGATGGCTATTATAAGTTCTTTACTTATTTGAACTTGTTCATTTTCTCGATGTTGATTTTAATTCTGGGTAGCAACTATTTCATGCTTTTCTTCGGTTGGGAAGGTGTTGGTATTTGTTCTTATTTACTAATTGGTTTTCATTACAGTGATACAGAAAAAGGCCTGCTCAATGGTATCGCAGCCCGCAAAGCATTTATCATGAACCGAATTGGTGATTTGGGTCTTTTAATTGGTTTGTATCTGATGTTGATTCAATTTGGTACACTTGAATATACTTCTATAGGCAATGCTGTTTTATCTGGTGGTGTAACCCCATCTGATTGGATGATTCTTGGGATAACATGTTGTCTTTTTATTGGAGCAACAGGTAAATCAGCACAAATCCCATTGTTTACCTGGTTACCGGACGCAATGGCCGGACCTACACCAGTGTCAGCATTGATCCATGCTGCTACAATGGTAACAGCCGGTATATTCTTGGTAGTTAGATCAAATTTCTTATTTGAATTGGCTCCGCAAACACAAACAATTATACTTTATATCGGCTTGGCTACATCCTTGTCGGCAGCCTTCATGGCTATGCGTCAAAACGATATCAAAAAAGTTTTGGCATACTCTACAGTATCTCAACTTGGTTTCATTTTTGTTTCTTTAGGAATGGGAGGATATGTTGCAGCCATGTTTCACGTAACCACACATGCCTTCTTCAAAGCATTACTTTTCTTGGGTTCTGGAAGTGTGATTCATGCCATGCATCATGAACAAGATATTCGAAAAATGGGTGGACTCAAGAAGTTCATTCCGATTACTCACATTACGTTTTTAATTGGTACCTGTGCAATTGCAGGCTTACCGTTGTTGTCGGGTTTCTTCTCAAAAGACGAGATCTTAGCTCATGCCCTTCATCACAATACCGTTATTTATGTTTTAATGGCATTTAGCGCTTTACTTACTGCGATCTACATGTTTAGACTGTATTTCGTTGTATTTCATGGCGAATTTAGAGGAGATCAACATACAAAAGAACATTTACATGAATCGCCACTTTCCATGACGCTTCCACTTATTGTTTTGGCTGTGTTATCAATTGTTGGTGGTGCGCTTAATATTCCAGCCTTGTTTGGAGGGCATCATTGGTTGGGACATTACCTCGGCCACTCTGTATTAGGTTTAAACAAAGTGGTTCCTGTTCATTTAAAAGACGGGGAAACCATTATGCTTATGGTTATTGCTTCTGTATTGGCTATTGGAGCGTTGCTTTTAACATATATGAAATATGTTAAAAAAGCTGCAGTGGTGCAGTCAGAAGAAGATTTAACAGGATGGGAGAAATTATCTGCTCGAAAACTGTACTTCGATGAAGCATATGATCTAATTGCTGTAAAACCTGTTGAGCGTTTGTCAACATTTTTGCATGACATTGTTGAATTAGCTGTGTTGAATCGATTTGTTGTAGTAATAACAAAAGCTGTAGACTTATCTGCTGGCGTGATTCGCAAATGGCAGACAGGTGTAATTGCTAGTTATTTGTTCTGGATGGTCTCAGGTATCCTAGGTTTGGTTATTTATTATTTAATTAAGTTTTAGTTTTGGCACTTTATCTTTTACCCATATTATTTACTTTTCTCGCGGCACTTGCGCCCAAGAATGTTGTAAAATATGTTGGATTAATGGGAGCTTTGTTCTCGTTGTTTCTGACATTTAACTTAATGAAAGGATTTAATCCTGACGCCATGTATCTGTTGATTGATCCAAATGTAAGTAACTCATTTGGTCTAACATTTAAGATGGGGTATGATGGAATTGGTATGTTCATGATTCTACTTACCAATGTGATTGTACTTTTAATCATGTTAGCAAATTTGAATCGGGAATTAGCTAATCAACGAGGTTTCAATGCCATGGTGATGTTGATGCAGTTTGGTTTGCTTGGTGTATTTACAGCACATGATGGAATTATGTTCTACATGTTCTGGGAAATCACGTTGATTCCGATATTCTTAATTGCTTATTGGTATGGCGGTACGGATAAAAAGCCGGTTTTGATAAAATTCTTTATTTACACCTTTATTGGTTCTCTCGCGATGTTGTTGTCTCTCATGGCATTGGGTGCATACGGTCACAACTTTGCATACGAAAGTTTGATTGCTTTGAATTTAAAACCTGAACATGCCTTTTGGATTATGGGTGGATTTTTTCTGGCTTTCGCTATTAAAATTCCTTTGGTACCATTTCATACCTGGCAGCCTAACACCTATACGACAGCACCAATGGCTGGTACCATGTTACTTTCTGCTTTGATGCTAAAAATGGCGCTATTCGGAATTGTTAAATGGATGATTCCGCTTGCTCCAGAAGCTCTTGTGCATTATAAGTCTATAGTGTTGGTTTTGGGAGTAATTGGTGTAGTTTATGCTGGAATTATTGCAGTGAAACAAACAGATGTTAAACGCTTGTTTGCTTTCGCGTCGATAAGTCACGTTGGATTAATTGCAGCAGCATTGATGTTGTTTACGTATGATGTACTAACAGGCGGATTTGTTCAAATCATCAACCACAGTTTGGTAGCTGTTGGACTATTTTTAGCTGCAGATGTTCTTGAGAGTAGGTTAGGAACCCGCGATTTAACGCAAATGGGTGGTATAGCCAAATTAGCACCACGTTTTGCGTTTTGGTTTGCAGTTATTGCTTTTGCTTCAGTTTCTGTGCCATTTACATCAGGCTTTATTGGTGAATTTTTATTAATCAAAGGCTTGTATTTAGAGAATTGGATTATCGGGTTGATTGCGGGTACAACACTTGTATTCGGTGCTGTATATACCTTTAGGGCATATCAATTAGCTATGTATGGTGCTCCAAAATATACAGCGTTTGATGATTTGTCGTGGAATGAGCAATTGACATTTTTACTCTTAACAGGATTAATAGTAATCATTGGTGTTTATCCGCAATATGTAATAGAAATGGTTGGACCAAGCGCAAGGAAATTAATGGATATCCTTCAGCTTTCAAATACAGTAATTAAATAATATGGATGCTTTAATTGTCATTTTCGCTACAGGCTTACTTACCATGTTTATTGCAATGACTAAGAAACCTGTGTTGGTTTTAACGGTCGCTTTAATCGGTTTATTAACAGCTGTAGGATTGTTCGTTTCTCAATGGTATGCACCACGAAACTTATTCAATTATGATGGCTTGTTGTTTGATCAAATAGCTATCAAATTCTCTGTGTTGGCTACAGTACTAGCAATCTGCATAATTCTTGGTGGTTTCAGTTACCTTTCAAAAGAAAAAGAACATAGTGGTGAATATATTTCATTACTTATATTTTCTTTGGTTGGAGCGCTGTGTATGATCGCATTCACAGATATGTTCATGTTCTTTCTTGGTTTGGAAATTATGTCTATTCCGATCTATGTTATGGCTGGTTCCAAAAAGCAAAGTCTTTTATCCACAGAAGCTTCTGTCAAGTATTTCTTCACTGGAGCCTTTGCTACCGGTGTATTTCTTTTTGGATTGGCTTGGATTTACGGTGCAACTGGGACGTTTAAATTGGAAGAGATAGAATTGATTGTAACATCTGGAAAAGGTAGTAGCGGTTTGCTGGAAGTAGGTGTATTATTGATGCTCGCTTCTTTCTTGTTTAAAGTGGGTGCTGCTCCTTTCCATTTTTGGGGACCTGATGTATATGCTGGAAGTCCGACAGTGGTGACTGGTTTTATGGCATCAATCGTAAAGTTAGCTGGACTTTTTGCATTTATGAAGGTGTTTACATTTATGTTCCACGGTGTTCATGAATTGTGGGCAAATGCACTTTATGTATTGGTGATGCTGACTGTTGTTGTTGGAAATTTCTCAGCACTAAAGCAATCTAAATTTAAACGTTTACTAGCTTTTTCTAGTATTGCTAATGCTGGTTATGCATTAATGGCTGTCATGGTATTTGACGTCAATAGTTATGCTAACTTATTTACCTATGTTTTAGGTTACGGATTTTCCATAGTATCCTTAATAACTATATCAGTTATAGTTGATCAAGATGAGGATGAGATTAGTTCTTTAAAAGGAATTGGACGATCAAATCCTATCATTGGTATTGCTGCCACTGTAGCACTACTTTCTCTTGCAGGTATTCCACCATTAGCAGGATTCTTTGGAAAATATATGGTTTTTGCATCTGCTTTTGCTAAATATCCTGTTATGGTCATTGTAGCAATCATTACATCAGGAATTGGTATGGTATATTATCTGAAAACGTTGATGACCATTTTAGGAGAACACGATCAAGATACAGTAATTACTAAACCTACCGTATTGCATTATGCTGTTTTAGCCATCGCAACTATTGGAAGTGTTATAGGAGGCTTTTTAGTGTTTTAAAAGCTAAAAAATGAAAAGAATTGGGGTTGCGAATGCAACCCTTTTTTATTTACTTTTTCACAATACATGGCCTTCCAGAAGTGGAATGAATTCATTTAAGAAGCTAGTTCCTTGGTCAGCATTGTACCATTGTTGTAATGCAATTTTAACCGCCTCAAAAGGTGTATCTTTCGACTTTAGTTCGTCTGCCAGTAATTGACAAGCTTTCGGTCTTGGTCCCCAATGAAATAATTCTACATTACGTTCGTTCCTGCAAATAACGATTGGAATTGAGCGTGACGATCCCGTAAGGTATCTTTCCATTTCAGAACCTGAATCCCGAAGTTGAATGCGAACACATATCTGTTTGTTTTCTTCTGCCAATTTGAAACAAAATGGTGTGATATGCGCAGCATCACCACACCAAGGTTCAGTAATCACAACAAGTGTTATCGGTTGATTAATGGATTGAAGAACTTGCCTTTGCTCCTCGGATAGCACGCCTTTTTTCATCCATCGATTAAAACGGCTATAATTTAGTTTAGTATAGTTGAAATATGATTCATCATCATATGGAGAAATAACAATTTCTTTTTCAACTATTCTTTTGAAATAATCCGTGTATGCGTCAATACTCAAATACTCATTGGTACCCATTTATGAGCTAATAAAGCGAAGGATATTCGTAAGGATCAGCGTCATGCATAATTTGATACACACGTTCAACGATGTCTTCTATATTCGGTTTTGAAAAATAGTCACCATCTGTTCCATAGGCAGGTCTATGGTCTTTGGCACTCATGGTTTGTGGCGCAGAATCCAAATGATAGTAACCTTGCTGCTCTACTAAGATTTTGTCCAACATAAATGCCGTGGCACCACCACTAACATCCTCATCTACAATAAGAAGTCTGCTAGTTCGTGACAAAGACTCTGTAATCATATGATTGACATCAAACGGAAGCAAGGTTTGTACATCAATGAGTTCTACATCAATGCCTAATTCCTCTAATTGTTTGCATGCTATTTCACATATATTAAATGTAGAACCGTAAGAAACTAACGTTATATCGCTTCCGGTTCTAACAATTTCTGGGATTCCAACCGGTATTTTGAAGTCACCCAAATTAACCGGATAACGTTCTTTTGATCGATAACCATTCAAAGGCTCTATAACCAAAGCGGGATCATCGGCATCAAGTAATAGATTATAGAATCCAGCTGCTTTGGTCATATTTCTCGGAACACAAACTACCATACCACGAACAGCATTAATGATCATTCCTAGCGGAGAACCGCTGTGCCAAATTCCCTCTAAGCGATGTCCTCGAGTACTAATAATTAAAGGTGCCTTTTGCCCACCTTTGGTTCTATAATGCAGGGTTGCCAGATCATCCGACATTACTTGAATTGCATATAACAGGTAGTCTAAATACTGAATCTCAGCAATAGGACGTAAGCCTCTCATGGCCATTCCAATTCCTTGTCCAATAATCGAACATTCTCGAATACCAGTATCCGAAACCCTCAATTCACCAAATTGATCCTGAAGTCCTTCAAGTGATTGATTGACACCACCAATTTTTCCGGCATCTTCACCAAAAATGAGTAGTTCTGGCCTACGTTCAAATAACCTTTTATAGTTGTCTCTTAAAATTATACGACCATCCTCCATGCGGCCCGACTCATCATATATTGGAGGGGTGCCTTCAAAACTTGAGGCAGCTTTCGCAGTTTCTGCATAAATATGAGTGCTGTAGCGATCATGGTTTTTCAATTCGCTAGATTTTAACCAATTTGAAAGCGCAACTTTCGAGTTAATTTCCTCATATCTTGCAATTCTTAATGCTTTTCGGGCATGAGAGAAAATATCTTTTCTTAATGGTTCGAAAGTTCCCTTAAGATTTTCTACAAGTTGATTAATTGATTCTCCATTTGAACTTTCGATTGCCAAATTTTGCATCAATTCAAGTGCTTGCGCCAAGTCAACCTTAATGTCCTCGGTAAAAGCTTTCCAAGATGCATTTTTTTCATCTCGAACAAATTCTCTGGCCTCTTTTTGAATTTGTTCTAATTCATCAACACGTGCAATGATTTGGCCATCGGCATCGAAATCGGCAATCCAAGCCTTAAAACGATTGATACAGTCATAATCAATTTCCCACTGTAAACGTTCTTTGCTCTTGTATCGTTCGTGTGAACCCGATGTTGAGTGACCTTGTGGTTGATTAACTTCCTTAACATGAACTAATACAGGAACATGCTCCTCACGTGCTATTCGGACTGCTTTTTCATAAGTTTCGCAAAGGTGAGCATAATCCCAGCCGCGCGTTACGAAAATTTCAAAACCTTTTTTATCTTCCGTTCGTTGAAATCCTGCCAAAGCTTCAGAGATACTTCCTTTTGTTGTTTGATATTCACGAGGAACAGAAATACCATATCCATCATCCCAAACCGACATTACTAGCGGTACTTGCAACACGCCCGCCGCATTCATTGTTTCCCAAAATGGACCCTCTGAAGTAGAGGCATCACCAATGGTTCCAAATGCAACCTCATTCCCACCTGCGGTAAATTTTTGAAATTCTGCTATGTCCTTCAATGTTGGGTGATTGCGATAAACCTTAGATGCTTGAGCTAAACCAAGTAACCTAGGCATTTGACCTGCAGTTGGAGAAATGTCAGAAGAAGTGTTTTTTTGCTTCATAAGGTCCTTCCAATTGCCTTGATCATCAATGTTTCGTGTTGCATAATGTCCTCCCATCTGACGACCGGCAGAATGAGGGTCAACGTTGACATCCGTGTGCGCATAAAGTCCAGAGAAAAATTGCCGAACAGTATACTCTCCAATAGCCATCATGAGCGTTTGATCTCGGTAATAACCGGATCTAAAATCACCGTATTGAAATTGTTTGGCAAGTGCGATTTGCGCAAGTTCTTTACCGTCGCCGAAAATACCGAACTTAGCTTTACCTGTTAGTACTTCTTTACGACCTAAAATCGATGCTTCACGCGAAATACAAGCCAATCTAAAATCATTTAGAACTTGATCTTTGAAAGCGTTGAAATCTACAGACTCTGCTGTTTCTAGTACTGCTTCTTTTGCCATAACTATTGAATATGAGTCAAAGGTACAAAAAAGACAGGCAAGCGAATTGATTCATGATTTGAATTTCGTCCTACTAAAAAATGGATTAATTCGCTATCTTTAGGAGATGAATTGGAAAGAGAAAATAAAAAAGTACTATCCCTATTTTGTTGATGTTTGGCAATATTTGATTCTAATTTTGATTTTTATAATCGCTGCAATTTTCATATTATAGTATCGTTTAATGTTCAACAGATGAAGCATTTCATTCTTTTATGGCTTACATTTTTTTTCCTTTTCCATGGAATGGGTCAACTAAATATTGATTCTATTGGACATGTAAATTATCGTGCTTTACATGATGCCAATTTAAATGATGTTTGGGGTTATGAGGACGAAACTGGTCGTGAATACGCTATTGTTGGAACTACAAAAGGTACCTCTATTGTCGATATATCGGATGCTTCTAATCCAGTGGAGGTATTTTGGGTCGCTGGTGCTGAATCTATTTGGAGAGATCCGGGTGGTTGGGGTGATTTTGCTTATGTAACAACAGAAGCCCAAGCTGGTATGCTCATCATTGATTTACGTCCACTGCCTCAATCCACAAACTTACCTACTACTACGTACACAGGGCCTAATGGTGCCAATTGGTTTTCAGCTCACACCTGTTACGTTGAGCCCAACGGTTATGCCTATATTTTTGGTGCGAACAGAGGTAATAAAGGTGCAATTATTTTAGATGTTCATACCAATCCCATGCAACCAGTAGAAGTGGGTGTATTTGATAATTGGTATGTTCACGATGGTTTTGCAAGAAATGACACGCTTTATCTTGCCCATATTTTGGATGGCTTTTTTAGTATCGTAGACATCACAGATAAATCTTCCCCAAAATTGATTGCTAAACAAAATACCCCGAACAATTTTACCCACAGTGTTTGGCCTTCTGTAAAAGGAGATTATGTGTTTACAACAGATGAGGTTGCTTCGGCCTTTATTGCTTCATATAATATCAGTGATTTAGCTGCAATTAAAGAAGTTGATCGCACTCAACATAGTCCGGGAAAGGATGTTATTCCTCATAATCCTTATGTTTTAGGAGATTTCTTGATAACCAGTTATTACGTCGATGGTGTAACCATTCATGATGTATCAGACCCAGAAAACATGATAAAAGTAGGGCAATACGATACCTATCCAATCGATGATAAAGGATTTCATGGAAGTTGGGGGGTATACCCCTATTTTACATCAGGAAAAATGATCGCTGCTGATATTTCTGAAGGCTTATTTATCTTACAACCTACTTATGTAAAAGCATCCTACCTAAAAGGAACGGTTACAAACGTAAATTCTGCCCAACCGATTGATCAGGTTCAAGTTCTATTGGCTAATGACGATCAGATACAATTGACTTCAACCGCTGGAACCTATAAGACTGGGATTCTCGGGCAGGGAAACTATCAAGTGACATACTCTAAGGTGGGGTATTATCCCAAAACAGTTCAAGTTCAATTGATATCAGGCACTTATGTTATTCAGGATGTTGCTTTGGACCCCATCATACCGTTTACATTTAATTTGCAGGTATCTGCTACAGAAGATGGCACAGACTTAGGTGATGTTTATATTCAACTGAAACATCCGCTGATAACCTATAATTCCACCACCAATCTGCTGGGGCAAGAGACTTTCGATTTGTTTTATCGTGATTCTTATGAACTCATTATTGGTAAATGGGGAAGGTTGACTACTTGTACTACCCTTGTTTTGAATGACCAACAAAACACAGTTCAAATCAACTTAGCGAAAGGGTATTCAGACGATTTTACATTTGATTACAATTGGAGTAAGGGTGGAACGGCAACGAAGGGTAAATGGGAACGGGGAGATCCAAATGGCGTAATAGGGCCATCTGCACCAGACGATGATTTTTCGGGTGATTGTGGTCTTCAAGCCTATGTTACGGGTAATAAGGTAACTATATATGATAATGCCGATGATGTAAGTGATGGGTATGTGTATTTGCATTCACCTCAATTTGACCTTAGTACATACAGTGATCCATACATTCATTTCGCAACCTGGATGTACAGTTTTCGCTTTAATCCGTCAGACGACACACTTTTTGCTTACATTTCGGATGACATGTTTACACAGGTTTTATTGAAGGAAACACAGGATATGGGTGTATCGAATACATGGAAAATGCATACCTATCGGATTAAAGATTATTTAAATCTCAATTCATCCATGCGACTTCAATTTTATCTTTCGGACAATTTGGTCAATAATATTGTGGAAGGTGGTGTAGATAATTTTTACATCACAGAAGGGCCTCTGCATACCAATACACTGAATCAATTTGAAGAAGTAGTTATTTCCCCGAATCCAGCAGATCATTATTTTACCCTTATTGGATCAACAACCAAAGAAGTAACATTGATGGATACTTTTGGGAAATCGGTACAAACATTAGCCGTTTCTCCTGAAGGTAGAGTTGAACTATCTGATACATTAGCAGCGGGCGTGTATTTTGTTAAAGTTGACCAAAAGATTTTCCGTATTGTTAAGCGCTAAACTCTTTGCTTATATTTGCTTACACAATATACTTTTGCCTTGAAGACAAATTTAAATATATCAGTTGTTGTTCCATTGTTGAATGAGGAGGAATCCTTGAATGAGTTGCATACATGGATTAAAAAGGTAATGGATCATCACTTATTTTCGTATGAACTCATTCTTATTGATGATGGAAGTAAAGATAAGTCTTGGTCAGTAATCGAAGCGTTACACGCAAAACACCCTGAGGTTAAAGGAATAAAATTTCAGCGAAACTATGGTAAATCTGCTGCACTTCAAGTAGGTTTTGAGGCTGCTGAAGGGGAAGTCGTAATTACAATGGATGCGGATCTTCAAGATTCTCCAGATGAAATCCCAGGTTTGTATCAAATGATTAAAGATCAGGATTACGACCTGGTTTCCGGTTGGAAGAAAAAACGTTATGATCCAATAACAAAAACAATCCCTACCAAGTTATATAATTGGGCAGCCAGACGCTTGACAGGGATATATTTACATGATTTTAATTGCGGGCTAAAAGCCTACAAAAATGCAGTGGTCAAAAGTGTTGAACTGTATGGGGATATGCATCGTTATATTCCGCCTCTGGCCAAATACGCTGGATTCTCAAAAATTGGAGAGCAAATTGTACAGCATCAATCTCGGAAATATGGTACTTCGAAATTTGGAATAAATCGCTTTTTAAATGGCCCATTAGATTTACTTTCGGTGGTTTTCATGGGGAAATTTGGTAAGAAGCCCATGCATTTCTTTGGTGCCATGGGTACGCTGATGTTTTTAATCGGATTTGGATTTGCTTTTTACCTGGGAGTGGATAAACTTGTTATTCATCGATCAGCAAGATTATTGGCAGATCGAACTGAATTTTTTGTAGCACTAACTTCCATGATTATGGGGGTTCAGTTTTTTCTTGCTGGTTTCGTTGCAGAATTGATTGGTCGAAATAGTGCTACTCGAAATGCCTATTTGATTGAAAAGAAAATCTAACATGAAAATCCACATTTCATCATCTTGGTGTCTTTTTCTAGATCGAGATGGAGTTATCAACGAACGAATCATGGGAGACTACGTGAAGTCTGTCGAAGAATTTGAGTTTAAATCTGGTGTGTTGACCGCATTAGCCAAATTTAAACCGCTTTTTAAATATGTTTTTGTTGTTACAAATCAGCAAGGTATAGGTAAAGGTTTAATGACTGAGGATCAGCTTACAGCTGTGCATAACTACATGTTAGATCAAGTTAGAATAGCTGAAGGAGATATTGCTCAGGTTTATTTTGCGCCTGATATGGCTTCGCCTGAAAATAAAATGAGAAAACCTGAATCGGGCATGGCTCTTCAAGCGCAGCGAGAGTTTGTTGGAGTGGATTTTAATCAAGCCATCATGGTTGGGGATACCGATTCTGATATAGTTTTCGGTAAACGACTTGGCATGAAAACTGTAAGGATCATTACAGATAATGAAATTATTGGAGTGGAGGCTGACTTAACTGTTGATGGTTTATTGGATTTAGTTGAATATTTGGAATATGAAAGAAATTAGTTTTTTTGTTTGCCTAACATGTTCATGGTTTTTGTTTTCCCAAAATGTAACAGATGCTAAGGGACAGAAACAAGGGGGTTGGACGAAAACCTATCCCAAATCAAAAGTCTATCAGTACAAAGGTCAATTCAAGGACGATAAGCCTGTAGGGGTGTTTACGTATTATTATCCTTCAGGAAAAATGAAGGCTACCATATCGCATGATCCAGCTTCAAATAGATCTGTTGGTGTCTTCTACCATGAGAATCTTGTGGTGATGAGTAAGGGTATTTATAAGGATATGAAGAAAGATTCAATCTGGTTAAACTATACCACAACAGGTAGATTGAACAGTTCTGAAACATATGTCAATGATACCTTACACGGTCCTGTAATAGCTTACTTTCTTCCCGAAGACCCTAATGATATGACTAAGCGTGTGTTTTCGAAAAGCAATTATGTGAAAGGTCAATTGGAGGGCGAGTTTATACAATATTTTGATTTTGGAAGCGTTCAGTTAAAAGGTCAATATAAAGCTAACAAACGCGAAGGTACCTGGGAAAGGTATCAAGTAAACGGTAAGAAAATGAATACAGAATATTATACGTTGGGTGCTTTAAATGGCTGGTGTTATGTTTACGATGAGTCGGGTAAAGAAATTACGAAAAGTTATTTTTTGTTTGGTGAAAGACTTGAAGGAAAGCGTTTAGAGGAGCACTTGAAGTTACAACAAAACACGTTGAATAAAAATAAGAATTAACACGTACTTTTGTATATGCGACTGATTCTTCAATTTACAGTCATTGGTTTTTTTAGTTTGATGCTACTTGATTCGTGCAAGAAGGATGAGGTGCAACTTGATCGCCATGAAGCTTATTATGGGTTGGAGGAAAATCGTTATGTTACCTATGAGGTAATGGAAATAGTCCACAATGTAGATCACCTTATTCCGCATGATACCTCACGTTATTTTCTGAAAACAGTGGTTGGTGATACCTTTATTGATAATCAAGGGCGAATTGCACGAGAATTTTTACGTTACAAAAGAGTCAATCCAAATGACGCATGGCAACAAACTGATTTATGGACAGCAATAATCGCAGATAATCGAGCTGAATTGATGGAGGAGAATCAGCGAACTGTTAAGCTTGTTTTTCCAATCTTTTTGAATAAAAGTTGGAATGCAAATGCTTTTAATACAGGTTCAGCGTTAGATTGCTACATGAATCCTATTCATGTTCCTCTAAAAGTTGGTGCGTTAATTTTTGATAGTACCCTAACTGTAGAACAAGAAGATTTTTTTTCTATGATTGATTACCGACGGAAATCAGAGGTTTACGCTAAAGGTGTTGGTTTGGTAAAAAAGTATTATAAAGATTTGAAAATAAGTTCCTTTGATACGCTTAACATCATAAAGGGAAAAGAACTTTTTTACACCTGTACAGGTTTTGGAATCCAATAAACCAAATAAAGAGCGTATAGCTATCTTTTCTGCCTTCTATCCCTTTCGTGGTGGAATAGCACAGTTTAACGAACGTCTCCTTATTGCGCTGAAAGAAAAAGCTGAAATTCATCCATTTACGTTCAAAAAACAATATCCGAATTGGCTGTTTCCTGGCACCTCACAATATGATCTGCTCAGGGAAAAACCAATTGTTGAGGCCAAGCGCATTGTTAGTGCTTTCAATATATTTTCCTATTGGGGAGCGATACGAAAACTTAAACGTCCTAAACCGACCATATTTGTCACGAATCAATGGATGACATTTTTTATTGGTTTTCAAGTCGTGTTCGCTTGGGCATTAAGGCATTTGAAAGGTCGAAGAGTAGGGGTCGTACATAATTTAATACCACACGAAAAGAGATTTTTCGATGTTTGGATGAATCGATTATTTCTGAAGAGCTACGATAAGTTTATTGTGTTGTCGGAATCTGTTAGGCAAGAGGTGCTCTCACTGAAACCTGATGCCTGCGTTAAATTAATTGAACATCCTTGGTATGATCATTTTGGTAGCGCTCATAACCTGAAAGACGCTAAATTAAAGTTAGGATTAGATACTTCGAAAAAGACCTTATTGTTTTTTGGGTTAATTCGAGATTATAAAGGACTGGATATATTAATTGAGTCCATGAATGATTTAGAAGGTTATCAGTTGGTAATTGCTGGGGAGGTATACGGTAAGAACAATCAATATGACGAACTGATTTCAAGAAACAAGCATGCTGAGCATATATTCTTTTTTAATGAATACGTTGCCGATAACCGCGTTTCTGATTTTTTTTCTGCTGCCGACTTCGTGGTATTGCCCTATCGTTCGGCCTCTCAATCTGGTGTAACCGCTGTGGCATTTAACTTTCGAAAACCAGTTGTTGCTACTCGCGTTGGTGCACTACAAGTTACTATTGGAGAAACTGGGTGTGGTGAATTGGCAGAACCCAATTCAGTAGAGTCTCTTATAAAAGCGATCCAAAAAGCAAATGCAGCCGATTACAACGTATATGTTCAGGCAATCGAGGAACTGAGTTCAAGATTTTCTTGGGATTATTTTGCTGAGGAATTGATTGCTTTTGCTCAAAATTAAATTACTGATAAAACAATATTGTCCTGCCGTTAATTGGTTTAGGATTGTTAATAAAGTGGTGAAATACATTTAAGTCCATGTTGATAATAATGAACCTAAATTCTATATTTGCGGGCTTAATAAATTTAAAATAGAATTGCGATCATGCGTAACAAAGGATTTTTTTGGTTTTTAACCATAGTTCTTACAGCCGTTTGTTTCTACCAGATTTCATTTACATGGGTATCAAACAATGTTGAGAAAAAAGCAGCGAAGGAAGCTGAAGAGTTGGTTTCAGCACTTAGAAAGAAAGCTGCCACTACTGGAGACACAGCGCTTTTGCCAAATGGTGAATATGTAAACTTTAAAGAATCAGATGGAGTTGCTCTTGCAAAGGCAGCCTATGTTAACGATATCTTAAAACGTAAGTCTACTTCTTCAGTGTATCCAATTTTTGGATCAACATTTGAGCAAACAAAGAAGCGTAGTTTGGCATTTGGACTTGATCTTGTTGGAGGTATGAGTGTGACTTTGGAAATCTCTGTACCTGATTTGGTTGCGAATTATGCGAGAAATCCGAGAAATACGTCTTTCAAAAGACCTTTCGAAAGTGCAAAGCGAATTTATAATGCAAAAGGAGGAGATTTCATTTCGATCTTTGTTAAAGAGAATAAACGAATCAATAACGGCCTTCCTGTTGTGCGTTTATTGGCAACAACTGAACTTGAAGGGTTGAGTGTTCGATCGACAGATGCTGAAGTAGAAGCTTTCTTAAAGAAAATTGCTGCCTCATCAATGGATGGAGTCGAACAAATTATGAGTAAGCGTATCAATCAGTTTGGTGTAGCTCAACCGAATATTCAACGTGATGCTGCTAAGAACAGATTGTTCATTGAACTTCCTGGTGTCCAAGATGAGGCAACAGTAGCGAACAAATTACAATCTACAGCGAACTTACAATTTTTTGAAACTTTTGGTCCGGCTGAAATCGGTACGCAATGGCAGCAAGCTTTTATGCTTTCTAAGCAAAAAGAAGTTAAATACGATGCAGCTGCTGACACACTTGCTAAAGATTCTACAAAAACACCAGCACTTCAATCCTTGTCAAGTTTAGGTAGTGTTCAAAAAGGTCTTGCGGAATATATTAAATCTGCGGGAGAATATGCTTTAGGCTACGTTTCTCCAGACAATAAAACGGCTGTTGATGAAATCTTAAATCGCGAAGACATACAGGCTTTATTTCCGGAAGAGTTGAAGTTTATGTGGTCAGCAGAGCCAGAGCAAATCAATCTGAACTCCAAAGAGACGGCTTACACTTTGTATGCAATTAAAGTACCTGAGACAGGTAAAGCCCGAGTTGGTGGAAAAGATATTAAATCAGCATCAACGGGATATGATGATCAGTCGGGTAAAATAACTGTTGATCTATCAATGACTCAAGATGGTGGCGACAAATGGGCTGAGATGACTTCAGAGAACGTAAATCGTATTGTTGCGATCACGATGGATGATGTGGTTTATAGTGCTCCACGTGTTATGAATGCAATTACAGGTGGCAATACACAAATATCAGGAAGTTTCACAATTGATGAGGCTAAAGGTCTTGCAGGCTTATTGAATGGTGGCGCATTACCAGCACCATGTGTAATTAAAGAGAGAACCAAGGTTGGACCAACTATTGGTGCGGAAAATTCGAAAGCAGGTATCATCTCTTTCTTGTTTGCTTTTGTAGCTGTATTGTTCTACATGTATTTCTACTATGGTAAGTCAGGGATTGCCGCAAACATTGCATTAGCTGCAAACGTTATCTTCATTTTTGGTTGTTTGGCGTCTTTTGGAGCTGTTTTAACATTGGCGGGTATTGCTGGTATCGTTTTAACGATTGGTACTGCTGTTGATGCTAACATCTTGATATTTGAACGTGTACGTGAAGAACAATACAGAGGTGTAGATGTTGCAACTTCTGTAAGTGTTGGATTTAAAAAGGCCTTGCCTTCTATTATTGATGCGAACGTGACCCACTTGTTGGTAGCCGTTATCTTAAAAGTGTTCGGTACAGGTGAAATTGAGTCATTCGCAACGACTTTAATTATCGGTATTTTCACATCATTATTTTCCGCAATTATTATTTCTAAGTTGGTTATCAATTCTTGGTTAACCAAAGGGACTTCTATTTCCTTTTTCACTAAAATGTCTGAAGGTTTATTCCAGAACTTGAAATTTGATTGGGTTGGAAAACGTAAATATTTCTACATCTTCTCAATCACAGTAACGATCATTGGTATTGGTTCACTCGTAACACGAGGATTAAAACAAAGTGTTGAGTTTACAGGTGGTAGAACTTTTGTTGCAAAGTTTGAACAAAAAGCGAACATCGAAACGATTCGTAAGAACCTTTCTTCTGTATTTGTTGAGAAGGGAGAGATTGCTTCAATTGACTTGAAAACAAAATCAAGTGAATACAAAGTGGAGATTGTAACAAACTTCAAGTTGAAGGAAGATAATGCAACCGAAGAGGTTACAGCGAAATTAAAAGAAGGTTTAGACAAGTGTAAACCAGTCATGGGGAACTATGATATCGTAGAATCTAGAAGTGTTTCTGCTTCGGTATCTAGTGAATTATGGACGTCTTCTTTCATTGCAATCTCACTTTCGCTATTGGTGATTTTTGCATACATCTTTATGCGTTTCGGTCATTGGCAGTATTCATTAGGTGCAATTGTGGGGTTAGCGCACGATGCTTTCTTTGTGATCTCAATCTTTGCTTTACTTCACGGTTATTTACCGTTTAGTTTGGATGTAAATCAAGCGTTCATTGCAGCTATTCTTACAGTTATAGGTTACTCAATGAACGATACCGTAATTGTATTCGACCGTATTCGTGAGAACCTAAGAAATAGTAAGTCAGATGACCATCACTATGAAGTCATCAACAAGTCGTTGAATACGACGTTAAGCAGAACATTCAATACTTCGATGATATTGTTCGTGGTTGTACTGATCATGTTTATTTTTGGTGGTCCAGCTATTAAAGGATTCTTGTTTGCCTTATTAGTGGGTGTGGTAATTGGTACATATTCTTCATTGTGTGTAGCAACACCAATTTTGATTGATTTCTCTAAAAAGCTAAAAGCATAACTAAATCAAGCGAAAGATAATAGAATGGCGTTTCATATGAGACGCCATTTTTTTATTTCAGTTTATTGGATAACCTGAGCACGATTGAATTTTAATAGCTGATTGCTTAAAAATGAATGATTTGATACGTGTTATCTCGTTGCCTTAAAGCCCCATTCACAATAGATCTTGCATCTCTATCCTCGGGAATTAAATCGATGAATTGTTTCCAAAAAATAGGTTTTCGGTGGTTAAAGTGAAATGGTGCGAATCCGAAACCTGCAATAGTTCCGCGTTCTACTAAGACCAGGCTTTTTTCAGCTTTATGTCGTCCTTTTCCAACAATATAAAAACTACCTGTATTGAAGGTGTATTTATCAATTATTTCTTCTACCCTGAGATTATAAGCTTCAGCCGATTCCTCTTGTATACAAGCACCATGACATTGTTTTATACCATAGTGAAAACAAGCGGATTTAGAGGTGTACAATCCATTCAGTTTTTGACAAAGTGTATGCTCCTCGGTAAGTCGCGTTAAAAATTTTGTTGCGTCCTCTCGGGATGTGAAACTCACTAAAGGCAGTTGGTTGGTTTTGGCACTAGAGAGTATAGCTAGATTGATATAATTGTTTTGATCTATGATATCATAAATTCCATACGGGAAGCGACTTGTTCGTAAACGGCGGTTGTATATCGGTTTATGTTGCTTGATGAGTTGAGATTCTAATAGAAGTGCAATGAGTTCAGACCCTGTAAGCTCAAATTCTACACGTGCAATTTCTTGAATCATTTGCGCACCTTTTTTGGTTTTGGTGTTGCGCAAATGTTGCTCGATTCTAGATTTAATCTGTTTGCTTTTACCAATATAAATGAGCTGATTAAATTCGTTGTAAAGTTTGTAAACACCCGTCTTGGAAGGCAAGTTATCTATCAGGTTTAAATCTAACTGCGGATGAAGCAATTTCGGGTTTAATTCATGTTGAACATAATTCCCGAGAGTTTCGCCGGCTTTAGCCACAATTAACGTGAAAATTTCTGCAGTAGCCTGCGCATCTCCACCTGCTCGGTGTCTACCAGTTAACGTAATGCCGAGTGATTTACTCAGTTTACCGAGGCTGTAAGATTCTTTTCCAGGTAGAAATTGGCGTGCTGTGCGAACTGTACACAAGTGCGGCAAGCGGAAGTCATAACCGAGTGATTTGAATTCATGACGAATCATTCCGTAATCAAATCCAACGTTATGCGCAACAAAAATACAATCCCGAGTAAATTCGATAAAATCTTTGGCAATTTCATAGAATTTGGGAGCATTTTCTACCATTCCATCTGAAATACCTGTTAATCGGGTGATGAAATCTGGAATGCGTGTTTCTGGATTAATTAAGGAACTGAACTCTTCGATTATTTGTTGCCCATCATGCTTAAATGCAGCTATTTCGGTGATTTTAGAAGTTGTTGGACTCCCTCCTGTTGTTTCTATATCAACTACCACATAATGCATCCATACAAAGCTATGATTTCTGGCGAAATGGAAGTAGGTAAATAATTAGTAGTTTTCATTTTAAGGCAACCTCATTCAGTTATAATCGTTTTAAAAGAAAAACCTTAAAACTACTACTATGAAATTGTATTATTTGCTTGTTGGATTATTTTCAACTTCGTTTTCGATTGTTTTTGCTCAATCTACTCATCCTACATCGACATCATTATCTTCAATTGAAGCTCTATTTGATCCTTCTACCCAAGAGGTGCAACTTCGTTTGCAAGGAACACACCCTACAACTGCATGTCATTTTAATACGATTAATTACTATGTCTCCCAGCCAGAGGTTTATATTCAACTTTCGTCTTTTGGATATGATATGGCAGGACAAGCTGTCACTCCTTTTGATACAACAATTAGTATTGGTATGCTTCTTCCGGGGACATATCATATCAACATACAAGGCCAGTATTTTAATTCAACAATTCAGGATACGAATCAATATTATTTTACCATCTCTATGTCAGGAACAACAAGTGTAGATAAAGAGAATGACTTTGAACTGTTTCCAGTGCCTGCGTATGATGTCATTCACTTGGGGCAAGTAGCAAAAGATGCAGCATATGCTCAATTATATACTGTAGATGGAAACTTAATGAAAACTTTCAAATTGGAATCCAATAGCGTATTCAGTTCTAAATTAGATATTTCTGAATTTAAAAGTGGAACCTATTTTTTGCAGTTAAAGTCGTTTACAGGTGACCCCTTAGGAATAAAACGCTTAATTAAAAACTAACTCAATTATAACTAACCTACCTTGACCAACAAAAACAGGCGACCATTTGGCCGCCTGTTTTAATGTTGTGTATGTATGAATTAAGCAACAGGTACTCCAAGTACCTCTGCCATTTTTGCTCCGATTTGAGCAGGCGAATCGACAACATGAATACCACACTCACGCATGATACGTTTTTTCGCTTCTGCTGTATCATCATCTCCACCTACAATTGCACCAGCGTGTCCCATTGTTCTTCCTTTAGGAGCTGTTTCACCAGCAATAAAACCTACAACAGGTTTCTTAGCATTGTCTTTGATCCAACGAGCAGCAATAGCCTCTAGATTACCACCAATTTCTCCAATCATTACGATGCCTTCTGTTTCTGGGTCATTCATCAATAATTCAACAGCCTCTTTTGTCGTTGTACCGATAATTGGGTCTCCACCAATTCCGATAGCTGTAGTGATACCCAAACCTGCTTTCGCTACTTGGTCTGCAGCTTCATAAGTTAAGGTTCCTGATTTTGAAACAATTCCAATTTTACCCTTTTTAAAGACAAAACCTGGCATGATACCTACCTTAGCCTCTCCTGCGGTAATGATACCAGGGCAATTAGGCCCGATCAATCTACAGTTGTATGCTTTGATGTATTCTTTTGCTTTTACCATGTCGTTCACAGGAATTCCTTCTGTGATACAAACAATAACTTGAATACCTGCATTGGCAGCTTCCATAATAGCATCTGCAGCGAAAGCTGGTGGAACAAAGATGATTGATACATCTGCTCCAGTAGTTTTTACCGCATCAGCAACTGTATTAAAAACTGGACGATCCAAGTGTGATGCACCACCTTTACCTGGGGTTACACCACCAACTACGTTGGTTCCGTATTCAATCATTTGACCGGCGTGAAATGTACCTTCACTACCTGTAAATCCCTGAACAATAACTTTTGAATCTTTATTTACTAATACGCTCATGTTTGCGGTTTTAAATTAACGATGTTTTTTGCTTGCCAAATGTAACGGATTGTTTGCTTTTAGCCAATATAATAAACAATTTATTTTACGTCGATCACCTCCATTTCGAAGTATAAAATAGAATTTTGTGGAATGTCGTCAAGTTTTCTATCTCCATAGGCTAATTGAGGCGGTGCTATAAGTGTTACCTTGGCACCTTTTTTTATTTCAAGGAGTATTTCTTTCCAAGCTCCAATCAATTCTTTAATCTCAAATTCAACGGGTTTCGTTTGGTTGTCAAAAACAGTTCCGTCCAAAAGTTTACCTGTGTATGTGAAGGACACCTTGTTTGTGTAGCGAATAGGATTACCTGTTCCAGGTGTTATTATGTTGTAATACAATCCAGAAGGGGAGGCCTTCATTACCAATTTATGGCTTTTTATATACGATTGTATTTGCTTATCAAATGTCTTGAGGTCATCTTCCGAATAAGTTTTACATGAAGCTAACGTAGCGATTAAAGACACGAACAGACAAAGGGTTTTCATGTGTTTTTTCATTGGGTTATTTTGTTTCGTTAATTCTAAGCGGTGTAAGGGTATAACCTTGTTTTATTAATCCAGATACAAGGCCGTTTTCACCACCGAGATGTCCTGCACCAACAGCGATGAATGTTGATTTTCGTGGTGAAAGAATTTTAGGGAGTTCTTTTAACCATGCTTGATTCCTAGTTATCAATAGATCATTCACAACGACGGCATTCACTTGCTTCTGTAGCTCTGTATTGAGACTATCCAAGTTTTGTGATGCATACGTTTGAGAAAGTAAATTAAATTCTTCAACGAGGTGTTCGGGGTTACGAACGTATTCCATGATTAAATCGTGTTGTACCGTTGAATCTATTTTGTTTATTAAGTTGAGTTGAAACTCAAATGTTTCTAGTCCTATCAGTTTTGTCTTGTTTGTTTTTGCTAGATCTATGATATCTTGTTCGTAGCTTTTTATTGAATTACCAAGTGTATGACTGAGTGCAAGTTGACTGAGCATTATCGGTCGCATGTGCCCGATTAGCATCCGAGTTTTTGCAGTGTTCATGTTAAAAATTTGGGAGGCCCAATTGATGATTGAATCGTGTTGTGAGGAAGAAAAATAATCGAAGAAGGAGCCAGATGGTAACTGAACTAATTTGAGCATGTCATCTTGACTAGGTAATGCATTCATCTCGAGCACTACCTGATCTGATTGCCGAATTATTGCTTGAAAAGATTCTGGAAATAAATACTCTTCAGATCCAATGACGTGCATTGTTCCGAAGAGGTAGGTAGGTTTAATGTGTTTACCTGAAATCTGCCAAAAAATTGAATTATGCGCAACAGGTTGCTGTGCATAGACAATTCTGAATAAGATGATGTTTAATGCAGCAAGGAATACAATTTTATGCATGCGTGATTTCTGCAAGGTAATGATCATCTGATTCCATGACCCTTACTGCCTTAAGTCCAACTTGTTTGCACGCTTTGAATAAACTGTCAAAATCTACATACAACCAATTGAACCACGGTCCCTTATCTTTTTTATACTTCATTTGAAACCTAAAGTTTCCGTAGTATTCCGAATTGAGGTCAATCCAAAGTGATCCATCCTCATCTTCATACAAATATTTAATATCCGAAGAATCACACAAAATTTTACCACCTGGATTTAAAAGTGATTTTGCTTGCTTCAATGTATCTTCTAGCTGCGCTAATTTTCCTGCAACACCGATACCATTCATCATCATCAGGATGGTGTCGTATTTTTCTTGTTTTAGTGAGAAGAAATCAATGTTACGAGTTTTTTCTAAGCCATTCTTCAACATGAATTCTACCGCACCAGCTGAAATTTCAATAGGGTATACCTCAAATCCATTATTTTGTAACCAAGAGGCATGAGCACCTGCACCTGCACCAACATCAAGGATTTTTCCGGTACATCTATTTAATGCTTCAAGTTCCAGAGCCGGCATTTCTTCAGAAGTTCTGAATAGCACTTCTACTGGTATAATGTCGTCATCACAAATGTCTGACATGACGATAATGTCTGCCGCTTTTTTTGTTTGTGCGTAATCTAATATTGCAGCACCAATTGGATCTCCTTTGATCATAGTTTAGTAGTCATATTCGTCATAACCCGAGTAATCATCGTCTGAGTAGCCATCCTCAAATTCATCGAAACCAAATTCGTCTTCCTCTTCATGGGTATCGTCACCTGCAAACAGTGCTTCGTTATCTTCCGCTTTTCTTGAATCCTCAGGTGGAGCCATTCCAACTGCCATAACTACTTCGGGTGTTTCAGGACCATCTTTTTCGTATCCGATTAACTCAGCAAGAAAAATCCACATCCGCATGAAATCATAGACTAGAATAAATTTTTGGTCAGGTTCTTCTAAAAAGTCTTTGATAATGGCATCCTTCATCACCGTTGCTTGGCCATCAATGTCATCATCTTCATAGGTCATATCCATCAAGTTGATTTCATGTCCCTTATCCCAATTGTCGTTGGAGACGTAAAAACTGGCCATCTGATCACCTTCAAAACGAAAGGAGTTCATAATCGCTTTGTAGAACGACTCAAAATTATCGGTATCGCTGATGAGTATATCGCGAAAGATTTCGGTTTTTGCCTCAGAATCTAATAAAACACGGAATTTTAATCCTGCCATCGTGTATGCTTGTGCGTTGAGGTAAAGATAAAACTAATTCGCTAATTGAGGAAATTCGTGGACTATCAACCCTAATTCTTTACCTAAAGCTAACATAAAATGAATCGCTGGTTCACGTTCATTCGGAATATCCCCTTCAAGGATAGCTTCCTTGATCTTGGCCTTTATGGTTCCGATCTCAGCACAAGGGCCTAGTTGAAAAGTTTTCATGATTAATTCACCGGTCACGGGAGGTTGAAAATTACGAATGCGATCCTTTTCTTCCACTGCACGAAGTTTATTTTCAACCAATTCAAAATTACGCTTGTATCGTTTAACTTTAAATTCATTTTTTGAAGTGATGTCAGCATTACACAATTTCATCAAATCGTCAATATCATCTCCGGCTTCATTGAGTAACCGGCGTATAGCAGAATCTGTAACCGATCCTTTAACTAGCGCAATTGGTCGTAAATGAAGTCGAACAAGTTTTTGTACATACTTCATTTTATGATCGAGGGGTAATTTTAATCGTTTAAAAATTCTTGGTGTCATCCGTGCACCCAACTCCTCATGCCCATGAAAGGTCCAACCAATTTCAGGATCAAATTTTTTAGTAGGAGGTTTGGCAATATCATGCATGATGGCCGACCAACGAAGCCAAAGGTTATCCGTCATTTCAGAGACGTTATCAAGAACCTCCAGCGTATGGTAGAAATTATCTTTATGAGACTTTCCGTCAATGGTTTCAATTCCTTGTAAGGCAATCATTTCAGGAAAAAACTGATGCAACAGCTGGGTTGAATTTAAAAGCTTAAAACCTCTAGAGGGGGTTGGACTTAAAATAATTTTATTCAATTCGTCCATAATACGTTCCATCGAAATGATTTCCAGGCGGTTAGCATTTCTCAAAATGGCCTCAAGGCTATTTGTTTCTATTTTAAAGTTCAGTTGAGACGCAAATCGCACTGCACGCATCATACGTAAAGGATCGTCGCTGTATGTGGTATCAGGTGCTAAAGGTGTTCGAATGATCCCTTGTTCTAAGTCTTTTAGGCCATTGAAGGGGTCAATTAATTCACCGAAAGATTCTTTTCTTAAGTTCAAGGCAAGCGCATTGATAGTGAAATCTCTTCGATTTTGATCATCTGATAACGAACCGTTTTCTACGATTGGTTTTCTGGAGTCTGAACGGTAGGATTCTTTTCTCGCTCCAACGAATTCAATCTCTAAATCTTTGTATCTGAACTGAGCAGTTCCGAAATTCGGAAATAAGGATACTTTTTTTACACGTAATTTTTCAGCACAAGCATTGGCTAACTCAAGGCCGTTGCCGACAACAACAATATCTATATCCTTGCTCGGTCGACCTAAAATCAAATCACGCACAAAACCACCAATTACATAGGCTTCTAGGTTTAATTCGCTGACAATTTGACTAGCAACTTTAAAAACAGGATGGGTTAAATGTGCGGCGTAATTTGCTTGCATGGAGGGCAAAGATACGATTTCGTTAAACATGTTATGCTCTTATCACTTTTACACTTCCGTCAAGATCGATACGTATGATTTGTGAAGGTGTGTCCATAATTTCAGTCAACCGTTCATGTACAGTTGCTTGAACACCCTTTTTAATTTTTTCACTGATCCTGTTATACTGTCTTGGCATTTCCTCATCAGTTAGGTTCGCTGATGTACTCACAAGTGGTTTGCGGATAGCTCTAATCAGTTTTAAGCAAGTTGGATCTTTGGTAATGCGTATGCCAACACTTCCATCCTCAGCTAGAATAGAATTTGCTAAACCAGAAGTTTGCGGGTAAATGATGGTTAGTGGTTTCACGGCAAGGTCAACTAAATCGTAACATATTGGATGAAAATCCGGAATATATTTTTCTACCATTTGAAAAGAATCCGCAAGTATGATGTAGCTTTTGGCCGAATCTCTTTCTTTCAATTTTGAAAGCTGTTGACAAGCTGTTTCATTTGTGGCTTCACAGCCAAGTCCCCAAACAGTATCTGAAGGATATAAAATAATTCCTCCCGATTTTAAAACGTTAATAGCATCCTCCATAAATTAATCAAGTAAGTCAGGTCTTCGAAGTTTTGTGCGCTCCAGGGCTTGGTTTTCACGCCAAGATTCCACTTTTTGAGGATCGCCGGAAAGAAGGATTTCAGGAACTTTCCATCCATTGAATTCGGGAGGTCTGGTGTATACTGGCGGAGATAATAAATTGTCTTGAAAGCTATCTGTAAGTGCTGAGGTTTCGTCGTTCAGTACACCAGGAATTAATCGCCCCAAAGCATCCACTAATACGGCTGCTGCAAGTTCACCTCCAGATAGTACATAGGAACCGATAGAAATTTCTCGTGTGATGTAGTGCTCGCGTACCCGTTCGTCTACTCCTTTGTAGTGTCCACACAATATAATGAGATTTGTAGTCAGCGAAAGTTGATTGCATGTGTTTTGCTCCAAAATTTCCCCGTCAGGGGTCATATAAATTACCTCATCATAGGTGCGTTCAGCTTTTAACTTGTCAATTACTGCCGCAATGGGTTCAATGGACATAACCATGCCAGCTCCTCCACCATATTGGTAATCATCTACGTTTTTATGTTTTCGAGTTGAATAGTCACGAATGTTGTGGATATGAACCTCTAGCAGTCCCTTGTCTTGTGCACGTTGCATAATGGATGCAGAAAAAGGACTTTCCAAAAGTTGAGGAATAACAGTTAAAATATCAATGCGCATGATGCAAAGTTAAGCAATATAAGACGATTGGTATCAGCTAAACCTGTTTCGGAAGGATCCTATGAAATTTGGATTCGAACCAAGTGTAACTCATCCAAGAAACAATAAGGCTACACAGGAAAGCAGTAAACACATATAGTGTGAATAGTAGTGGAGTTAAATGCTGGTGAATATGAGCTTGAATTTGATTGAAAATAAAAATGATCAGAGAGCTGTAGACATAGAATCCATAGCTGATTCTCCCCATAAATTTGAAGCCAAAAAGTTTGTCTGCCTCAAAAAGAGGACGATTAGAAAAGGCTTGGTTATGGATTATTAGCGCATACATACAGCCAAAAAACAACAATTCGAAAACGGGATTATTCATTAATGAATTTGGATTTGTTGAAGCAATAAATAAGGCAAACAAACCAATCAAATAACTCAGAACCATAACTGATCGCGAAAGTTGTTTTTTTAGAATTTGTATTTGCGGATGTTCAACTATACAAGCCATTAGGCCACCAAAACCCAAGTATCCGCTGCACGCAAATGTATGGTAGTAAATATGAATTGGTTGATCAGCAAAAAACAATCGGTCAATTATGGATAAAAAAATCAACAGGCAGCAGAAAATGAATAGGAACGTTGAATTTCGAAATTTTCTAAAAATTAAAAGACTAAAGAGGATGATATAAATGTGTTCTTCAACTGCTACGGACCAAAGCGGAGTTAGGAAAGGATGGATGGCTGAGGAATTATCTATGAGACTAAATGGAAATGAAAGATTGACGTATTCATTTATTTTTACTGCAGGGAAATCAAACATGAACTGCCCTAAATAGCCAATTAATAGGATGAATAAGAACAATGGCCATATTCGTAGAAAACGCTTTTTTAGGAAATAAATAGGTGGTAATTTGTTTTGTGAACGTAAAAAAGTATCAAGTGTTATGGACCAAACGAGGAATCCACTCAGCACGAAAAAAAATGGAACAGCTTTATCAAAATGCCCAATGAGCAGATTAGCCCACCCATGCCTCGTTGAATCCTGCACATTCCAAAAGGAAGGACTGAAAAAATAAAGGTGATAGATAAAAATAAACATGGCCGCAATGGCACGCAAACTGGTGAGATTAGGAAGCTTTCTTGATGTGCTAATTAGATCCATTTCTTAAATTAAGCGAAAAACTTATTAGATATTTGATTGCATTGAGTATTCTTTTCATGTTGGGGGTTATTTTTGCATAAAAAAAATCATGTCGTACGATATTGCAATAATAGGAGGAGGAATTGTAGGAGCTGCAACATTTTATAAAATGCAACTGCGCTACCCGAACAAGAAAATTGTATTGATTGAGAAAATGGATCAATTAGCTGATCACCAAACCGGTCACAATTCGGGAGTGATTCATTCAGGACTCTATTATAAACCCGGTTCATTAAAGGCTAGGAATTGTATTCAGGGTCGACATGAACTGGTTGCTTTTGCGAAAGAATACGGAATAAAACATGATGTGTGTGGAAAGGTTGTTGTAGCAACTGACCCTGCTGAGCTTCCTCACATGGATAAAATATTTCAGACAGGAATTGAAAACGGAATTGAGGGGATCGAGAAAATTTCCGCTGATCAAGTAAAGGAACATGAACCCTTTGTTGAATCTATTGGAGGTATTTGGGTGCCGGTTACGGGTATAATTGATTTTCGTGGTGCCACAGCCAAAATGGTTGAATTGGCTTGTGCAAAAAATCAAGACAGCAAGTTGTTGTTGGGTCATGAAGTTTTGGCTATCGATAAAGGTGATCAAACTTCAACGATTGTCACAAATAAAGGAAACATTGAAGCTGAACACCTTGTTTTCTGTGCTGGTTTACAGGCAGATCGTTTAGCTAAGAAGGATGGGGTCAAATTAAAAGAACGTGTAGTTGGATTTAGGGGTGATTATTACGAATTGACTGATGAAGCAAAGCATAAAGTCAAAAATTTAATTTACCCAGTTCCAAATCCTGATTTCCCATTTTTGGGTGTACACTTCACACGCATGACAGATGGAGAAATTGAATGCGGACCTAATGCGGTGTTTACCTTTAAACGCGAAGGATATGGTAAAACCGATTTTTCAATGCGTGATACCTTAGATGCATTGACCTACAGTGGAACATGGAAATTGTTTTTCAATAATATGTCATTCGGAATCAATGAATACCGCCGCGCTTTTTCGAAGCGTTTATTTTTGAAAACCTTACAACGTATGATTCCTTCTTTGACTATGGAGGATATAAAACCGGGTAGAGCAGGTGTTAGAGCATTGTTGTTGGCTCAAGATGGTGATACGCGAGATGATTTCAGAATTGAGTATCATGGCAAATCAATACATGTGTTAAATGCCCCTTCTCCAGCGGCTACCGCATCACTAGCAATCGGCGGTTATATTACTGATGAAGCAGAAAAGCACTTTGGTTGGAAATAAACTCGTCGTTGGATTTTCTATACTTCTTTTAGTCTTTGGAGTATATAGTTTTAATTGGATTAATGTTGTGTTCAAATTTAAATTGATTAAGCAGCACGAAATTGGTGTTGTCTCCTGTTCTGCAATTGAAGAATCAAACAATGGATTCATTGCTTTCGGTGATAATGTCCCTTTTATGTATTACTTATCACAAAACTTGAATGAATTAGAAAAAAAAGAACTTTCTATGGATTATACATTGGTCAATGGTGTAATGCCCAAACAGCAAAAATTCGATATTGAATCAACGTGTTTCATAGATTTTGAAGGAAAAAAGGAATTGATTGCTTTTCCATCAGGTTCAACGAATTCAAGGTACAAAGGATTTAGGATTCTTGAGGATTCGGTGATGTCTGTTGATTTTAAAGTGCTCTTTCAGGCAATACAAACGAGCTCTTC